>Ga0315907_10008905_pt1 | contig 10238 bp, 9 predicted proteins | sample LakEriMetagenome_3_FD_203525 | JGI IMG/M metagenome (GOLD analysis project Ga0315907, IMG submission 203525) | Freshwater fungal communities from buoy surface, Lake Erie, Ohio, United States - Buoy 12 MA123 | ecosystem: Environmental > Aquatic > Freshwater > Lake > Lake biofilm | place: USA...
TCAAGTGCGCCATGGCCTTGAGCTACTGCTGGAAGCAAGGCCTGATCCACCGCGACATCAAGCCCGCCAACATCCTGGCGTCGATGGACGGCGAGCGCATCGCCGACATCAAGATCACCGACTTCGGAAGCGTTCTCAACCTGGGCTCCGAGCGCACCCAGGTGTTCCGCGTGGGATCGCTGGCCTACATGTCCGTGGAGCAGATTGACGGCGCTGACCTGGATGCGCGCGCCGACATGTACTCCCTTTCGGCCACGCTGTACCACCTGGTGGCGGGCCGCCCGCCGTTCGCTGCGGAGCAGCAGCCGGCGCTGATGCAGCAGATCTACACCGCCACGCCGGAGCCACTGATGGGTCTACGCGACGGCGTGACCCCCGCGCTGGACGCCCTGGTGCGCAAGGGCATGGCGCGCCGCCGTGAAGACCGCTTTGCGACCTGGGATGACTTTGCCAGCGCCTTGTCGCAGCTGGTCAGCAGCCGCCAGGTGCCGCGAGCCACCGAGGCCGAGGTGCTGGATTCCGAGCGTTTCACGCTGCTGCGCTCGCTCGAATTCTTCAAGGGCTTTGGCGACGTGGAGTTGTGGGAGGTGGTGCGCCGCGCAAGTTGGGAGCGCCACGACCCCGGGCACGCGCTCTACCGCAAAGGCGGGCGGGGCAATGCCTTCCACATCATCGCCGACGGCCTGGTGGACGTGTTTCGTAACGGCATCAAGGTGGCCGCCCTGGGACCAGGTGCCTCGGTCGGTGAACTTGCCTACCTGGCCCCGAGCCCGGAGATGGCCACCCACAGTGCCGATGTCGTGGTGACCACCCCCTCCACCATGATTTCGCTCACGCCCGATGCCCTGCGCCAGATGAGCCTCAGCACGCGTGCCATGTTCGACGCCGCCTTCATCCACGTGCTGGTACGCAGGTTGAGCGTGGCCTGGCAGACCGTGGACCGGATGTCCAGCATGGCGGCCCGTGGCGGCACAGGCTCATCGCCCTGAAGGACGTTCCCCCACCCTTGACATGAGGATCTCTCCATGACGAAGACCCTGATCACTGCGGCCTTGTGGTCGCTGGGCCTGCTGGCCGGCACGGCCCACGCCAGTTCGCCCGCCGAAGCCAAGTGCGAAGCCCAGGCGGCCGAGAAGAAGCTGGCCGGCGCGGCCAAGAACAGCTTCGTGAAGAAGTGTGTGACGGACGCGGGCGGCACGCCGGCCGCCGCGGCCCCGGCAGCCCCTGCCAAGGCGAAGGCCCCGGACCCGGCCGAGATGTGCGAGAAATCCGCAGCCGACAAGAAGCTGGCCGGCGCTGCCAAGAACGCCCACATCAAGAAGTGCACGGAGGACGCCAAGGCCGCCGCGCCGAAGAAGTAAGGCGGCTTGCAAGGCGCCTGACAAGGCGCCGCAAGGCGCGGCGCTCAGCCGCGCCAGTAAGCTGGGCTGCCGTAGGTCTGCTTCAGGAAGTCGATCCACAGCCGCACGCGCAGCGGCAGGTGGCGCGCGTGCGTGAACACCGCGAAGATGCCGTTGGGCGGCGCAGCGTACGGCTCCAGCAAGGCCTGCAGGCGGCCCGCGCTGATTTCCGCTGCCACCTCCCAGGTGCTGCGCCAGGCGATGCCCAGGCCCTGCAGGCACCAGTCGTGCAGCACCTGGCCGTCGCTGCAATCCAGCCGGCCGTGTGGGCGCAGGTACGTCACCTCGCCCTCCACGCGGAAGGCCCAACCGCGCGTCTGGCTGGCGTCTGAGCTCAGCGTCAGGCATTCATGGCGGGCCAGATCGGACGGATGCTGCGGCACGCCGGCGCGTTGCAGGTAAGACGGCGCGGCCACGCACTGGCGCCGGTTGTCGGCCAGGCGCACGCTGATCAGGCTGGAGTCGGGCAGGTCGCCCACGCGCACCGCGCAGTCGAAGCCCTCGTTGACGATGTCCACCACCCGGTCTGACAGGTTCAGCGACACGCTCACATCCGGGTGCAGGGCAATGAAGCGCGGCACCAGGGGCGCCACGTGGCGCCGGCCGAAGCCTGCGGGTGCCGTCACCCTCAGGTGGCCGCTGGCCTTGACCCCGCCGGCGCTGACGCTGGCCTCGGCGCTGGCCAGGTCGGTCAGCAGGCGCTGGCAGTCCTCCAGGAAGGCACTGCCCTCGTGCGTGAGGCTGATGCGCCGCGTGGTGCGTACCAGCAGCTTCACCCCCAGGCGCTCTTCCAGGGCGTCGATGCGCCGGCCGATCACCGCCGGGGCCACGCCTTCGGCCAGGGCGGTGGCCGTCAGGCTGCCCTTGGTGGCCACCGCTACAAAGGATTCGAGCTGCTTGAGCTTGTCCATGGCGCTCTGATTATGTGTGTCAAACGCACAAATGCATCGCCAAATGCATCTGCAATGCCGCTCCAGGGTGGTAATACAGTTCGGTCTCAGGGTGGGGAAACCTCGCCCGCGCCGCGGGCCACCCCGTGGTTCCTCCTTTGTTTGAACAAGCCTTGACCGGCCCTCTTGCTGCCATGAACACCCCCTCCAGCGACCGCACCTCCACCCATGGCCTGCAGGTGGCCACCGTGCTCAAGACCTTTGTCGACCAGCAGGTGCTGCCGGGCACCGGGCTGGACGCCGAGGCCTTCTGGGCCGGCTTCTCGGCCATCGTGCGCGACCTGGCGCCGAAGAACGCCGCCCTGCTGGCCGAGCGCGACCGTCTGCAGGCCGAATTGGACGCCTGGCACGCCAAGCACCCGGGCCCCATCAAGAACATGGCGAAGTACCAGGCCTTTCTGCGTAAGGTCGGCTACCTGGTGCCGGTGCCGCCCAAGGTCAAGGTGACGACGAAGAACGTCGATGCCGAGCTGGCCAAGCAGGCTGGCCCGCAACTGGTGGTGCCCATCACCAATGCGCGCTACGCGCTGAATGCCGCCAACGCCCGCTGGGGCTCGCTGTACGACGCCCTGTACGGCACCGACGCCCTGCCCGAGACCGACGGCTGCGAAAAGGGCACGGGCTACAACGCCAAGCGCGGCGCCAAGGTCATCGAGTACGCGCGCCATGTGCTGGACCGCACCGCCCCGCTGGCCGGCCGCGGCGCGTCGCACGTGGGTTCCAAGGGCTACGCCATCGTGGGTGGCGCGCTCGTCGTCACCTTGGCCGATGGCCGCACCGTCGGGCTGAAGAAGCCGGCGCAGCTCATCGGCTGGCAGGGCGAGGCCGCCGCGCCGTCGTCCGTGCTGCTGCAGCACCACGGCCTGCACCTGGACATCCGCATCGACCGCGGCACCGCCATCGGCCGTGACGACGCCGCCGGCGTGAGCGATCTGGTGGTCGAGGCCGCGCTGTCCACCATCCTGGATCTGGAAGACTCGGTGGCGGTGGTGGACGCCGACGACAAGGTGCAGGCCTACGGCAACTGGCTGGGCATCCTGAAGGGCACGCTGACCGAGCAGGTGAGCAAGGGCGGCACCACCTTCACCCGCGGCCTGAACCCCGACCGCGTCTACACCGCCCCGGGCGGCGGCACGGTCACGCTGCACGGCCGCTCGCTGCTGTTCGTGCGCAATGTGGGCCACCTGATGACCAATCCCGCCATCCTGTGGGGGCAGGCCGGCCAGGAGATCCCCGAGGGCATCCTGGACGCCGTGATCACCACCACCATCGCCCTGCACGACCTGCAAGGCCGTGGCGCCAACGGGGTGCGCAACAGCCGCACCGGCAGCGTCTACATCGTCAAGCCCAAGATGCACGGCCCGGCTGAGGTGGCCTTTGCCGCCGAACTGTTCGGCCGCGTGGAGAAGCTGCTGGGCCTGCCTGACAGCACCGTCAAGCTGGGCATCATGGACGAGGAACGCCGCACCAGCGTCAACCTGCAGGCCTGCATCGCCGCGGCCGCCAGCCGCGTGGCCTTCATCAACACCGGCTTCCTGGACCGCACGGGCGACGAGATGCACACCGCCATGCAGGCGGGCGCCATGCGCCGCAAGGGCGAGATGAAGACCACCGAGTGGATTGCCGCGTACGAGCGCAGCAACGTGCTCACCGGCCTGGCCTGCGGCCTGCGCGGGCGCGCCCAGATCGGCAAGGGCATGTGGGCCATGCCCGACCTGATGGCCGCCATGCTGCAGCAGAAGATCGCCCACCCGCAGGCCGGCGCCAACACCGCCTGGGTGCCCAGCCCCACCGCCGCCGCGCTGCACGCGCTGCACTACCACCAGGTGGATGTGTTCGGTGTGCAGAAGACCCTGGAGAAGGTGGACCTGGAAGCCGAGCGCGAAGCGCTGCTCGCGGCCCTGCTGACCGTGCCCGTGGTGAAAAAGCCCAAGTGGAGCGAGGCCGAGAAGCAGCAGGAACTGGACAACAACGCCCAGGGCATCCTGGGTTATGTGGTGCGCTGGATCGACCAGGGCGTGGGCTGCTCGAAGGTGCCCGACATCCACAACGTGGGCCTGATGGAAGACCGCGCCACGCTGCGCATTTCCAGCCAGCACATGGCCAACTGGCTGCACCACGGTGTGGTGACCAAGCAGCAGGTCAAGGACACCCTCAAGCGCATGGCCAAGGTGGTGGACAAGCAGAACGCCAGCGACAAGGCCTACCAGCCCATGTCCGGCCGCCTCAAGGCCTCAGCCGCCTTCCAGGCCGCCAGCGACCTGGTGTTCAAGGGCCTGGCGCAGCCCAGTGGTTACACCGAGCCGCTGCTGCATGCGTGGCGCCTGAAGGTCAAGGGCGCGGCGCGGTCGGTGTGAGGCAAGAGTCGCTGCGGCACGGGTAGGCCGCGTCAGGAACTGCGGCGCCCGCGGCGCCTTTTCGTCCGGATGCATGGATGTGAATGCGATGCGAGCATGGTCGTCGATGGCCACGAACAGGGTCTTCCATCCGGCGCCATCCACCCCGTTGCGCCCATTGCCGGGGACGCGGTGGCCGGGCCGCACGATGCGCCTCAGCTTCTTGGTGTCGATGTGCAGCAGATCGCCCGGCGCCTCGTGCTCGGAGCCGCGGAACTACCCGGCCCGGATGCCTCGCGCCTTGATCATGCTTCCGTAGAGGGCCGAGTCGTCGCGGATGCGCTGGCGCAGCACTTCCGGCGCCGTCCCGACCGCGCGCCAGCCTTGTGCGAACAGACGCTGCCGCACCTCGGGAGACTGCAGGATCTCGCGCAGCGAGGTCGACAAGCTCTCAGCGTGTGCAGGCGGCGAGGAGGCGGGCAGGAACATGCCGTTCCAGACCTCGATGTCGAGGTCGCCGGTCGGGGGCCCGGACAGCGGCGGCAGCTCGGGGGCGAGGGCGGAGCGCCCGCTCGTGGTGACTGCCACGCCGCGAAGCCGGCCCGAGCGGACGAGGGGCATCGAAGGCCCGAGCGGCAGCATGGCGACATCGACATCACCGGCAAGCAGCGCGGTCACCACCTGCGGTGCCCCCTGGAACGGCACATGGGTGGCGGTGAACCGCAGCTTCGACTGCAGCAGTTCCATGCCCAGGTGACCCGCCGAGCCGATGCCCACCGAACCGTAGTTGCACCGCTCGCCCTTGGCCTTCAGCGCGTCGAAGAACTGCTGCGGGCGCTCCGCGCCGAACGCAAGGCCGGCCACGATGGCCAGCGGCGCAGTCGCGACGAGGCTGACGGGCCGGAAGCTCGAGGATCCGAACGAAAGCCCTGGAAACAGGAATGGGGCGCTGGTGAGCGGCCCGTTGGACAACAGGCCGAGGGTATGGCCATCGGCGGCCCTGGCGACGAACTCGGCGCCGAGATTGCCCCCCGCGCCGGGGCGGTTCTCCACCACGACAGCCTGCCCGAGCGATCTGGCCAGCGGTTCGGCCAGCGTGCGCGCCAGCATGTCCGGGGAGCTGCCGGCGGTGAATCCGACGACAACCCGAAGCGGCCTCGTTGGCCACGCCGAGGCCAAGGCGGTCGCGGGCATCAGCGCAGCCAGCGGCGGCACCGCGAGCGAGGCGGCCACGCTCGCCATCAGGCGGCGGCGCAGGTCGGGGGAAGATGATGGTCCGGTGGGCTTCATGAGCTTGCATCCTCGGGCTTGTCGAAAGTCCAGAAATCCAGCAGCAGCGGCATCTGCGCGCGGGCGATCTCGTCACCATCCACCAGCGTGATGCCATGCCGGCGGGCAAAGACCTGCAGCGGCGCGCAAGCCGATCCAGCCGCATCGACCACGGCCAGCCAGCACGGCTCGGGCGGGAGTGGCATCGGCGAGATGTCGCCGCCGTTCATGCCAACCGGGGAGGCGTTGATCACGATCCCGACATCGGCAGGCGCCTGCCGCGCATGCAACGTCCGGCCGCGTCCGAAGCGCTGACCCAGAGCGGCGGCCAACGCTTCGGCGCGCCTTCCGGCGGTGTCGACGAGATGGAGGCATCGTGCCCCGGCCACGAGCAGCGCGTAGGCAGCGGCGCTGCCCAGGCCTCCGCAACCGACGATCGCCACCTCGGTGTCGGCGACCGGCACGCCCCGGGCTCCGAGTGCACCGACCACGCCGTCGCCGTCCAGGATGTCGCCGACCAGCCGGCCGCCCTCCTTACGCACGACGTTGACCATGCCCAGCAGCGCCGACCGGTCGCTGCACGCATGCAGGTGCCGGGAGAGCGCGGCCTTGTGGGGCAACGTGCACAAGAGGCCGTGCACGTTGGACGCCGCGGCGTACAGCGCGACGGCGGCGTCGAGCTGCCCGGGGACCACCTCCATCGGTACCAGCACCTGCTCGTCGCCGTTCGCGGCAAAGTGCGTGTTCAGCAGCGCCGGCATCTTCACCTGGGACACCGGGCGGCCCAGCATCCAGTGGATCCGGGTGCGTGCGTGCACGGCGATCACCGGCGGCCCTCGATCCCGGCCACAGCCTGCGACGCCGTCATCACGCAGCCGCAGACTTCGGCCACGTAGTGCACCGTCTGCAGGTGCTCGGCCAGGGAGTAGTCGGCCATTGCATCGGCGATCAGCAGCACCTGCAGGTTGCGCATGTACGCGTCGGCCGCCGTCAGCATCACCCCATGGTGGCCGAAGACGCCGGTCAGCAGGATCTGCCGCCGGCCCAGGCGACGCAGCAGGGCTTCGAGTTCGGTGTCGAAGAAGGCGCTGTACTTGTTCTTGGCGATGACGAAGTCGGACGGCCGGGGCCGCAGCGTCTCGACGATCTCCGCAGCACCAGGCTCGTCGCCGCAGGAGGCCACCCCCAATCCCCAGAGCGACAGCGCGAGACCGCGCTCGGCGGCGTTGCGCGGGCGCCGGGCGGTCGTGTAGATGCAGGGGATGCCCGCGGCGTCGCTGGCGTCGCGCAACCGCTCGATCTGCGCCAGCCACGGCGATGCGTTGGCGAACATCCGCACCCAGTGGAGCTGCGCGTCGTGGATCAGCAGCACCGCGTCACCGGTGGCCACCGGCCAGTGCACCTTGTTCAGGCCGGCGACGGCCTCGCCCGGCAGGGGATAAGGTTCGATGCAGCCTGGGGCGAACGCCTCGGCCCCACGGGCGGGGCGCAGCGGCGCAGACGCGCCGTCCGTGCCCCCGGCCGAGGCGTGGCTCTGTCGATCGGCGTGGCGGACCAGGTTCATGCGGGACTCCGGTGTCGGGGCGGTGGTGCATCGTCGCCATAAACAAGCCTGCGTCAAAATACTGTCTGGGCATGTTTTCCATATCCATCTGCTATAGCTCATGGAACTTCGGCAGTTGCGCTACTTCATTGCCATCGCCGAGGCGGGCAGCTTCAGTGCCGCCGCGGCGCGCCTGTTCGTGGCGCAGCCGGCGCTTTCGGTGCAGATCCGGCGGCTCGAGGAGGAGGTCGGGCGCCCGCTGCTGCTTCGCCACCGGCGCGGCGTGACGTTGACCGCCGCCGGGCAGGGGTTCCTCGGCGATGCCCGACAGTTGCTCGCGCAGGCCCAGATGGCCGTCGGCCGCGCGCGGCAGGACGGCACGCCCGACCGGCGCCTTCGGCTCGGCCTCCTGCCGTCCGCAACGCACGGACTGCTGTCGGGTCTCGTGAGCGCGCTGGAGCCGCTTCAGCCCTCGTGGCGCATCGAGGCGCTCGAGATGCCGACCCAGGCGCAGATCGACGGCTTGCGCGAAGGACGCCTGGACTTCAGCCTCGGTCGCCCCGCCCGCAGCGATGGCGCGGTGCAGGCCCTGCTCGTGCACGACGATCCGTACTGCCTGGCGCTTCCGGCGGCACACCGGCTGGCCGGCCAGCAGCAGCTGTCACTGGCGGCGGTCGCCACCGAGGACTTCGTCAGCTTCGGGCGCGACCGCGGCGCGAACTACTTCGACCGCACGATCGCAATGTGCGTGGAGTCGGGCTTCAGTCCCGCGATACGCCACGAGGCCAGCACCTTCAGCAGCGCGCTGGGCATGGTGGCCGCAGGACTCGGCGTGTCCATCGTTCCCGCGAGCTGCGCGCTGATCGGGCTGCCCGGCGTCGTGGTTCGGCGGCTGCCGGCGTCGCGGCACCGCAGTCGACTGGCATTGCTGGCGGCTGCCGAGCGGCGCCACCCGCTGCGCGAAGACATCGTCGCGATCGCGCGGCGCGAACTGGTCCGCTTGCGGCGCGAGGTTCGCAGGGCGATGTCGCCCGCCTGATCGCGCGCTCGTCGTCGCCGGACAGAAGGCACCTCGATCCTTCCGGTCAACCGAGGACCGGCTTAAGTTCATTGGGTGGATCGCAGGCGAGCCGGAAGCCGGCGCCGTCATCAAGGGCGGCAGTGGCGGCAAAAGGTCCGATGGTCGCGGCCCGGCAGCGAAAAGAGCAGCGGCGCCCAGGGCCTGCAGGCCCAGGTGCGGAATGATCCTCCGAATCACCGGCTGCTCCAGGATCGCCGCAATGATCTTCGGCTCGCCACAGCAGTTCGGGCAGTGCTCCAGATCGAGGTCGAACACGGGCCCGAGCAGCTTGGCCCGGCTCAGGCGCACCGGACGGTGGTGCGCACGACCCGCCTCGCACCCGGCCGGTGGTACGGCATGCGCAGACGCCTCGGCCTGTCGCGGCACCACCCGCTCGCGCAGCCGCACCTACCAGCAGGTGGCGCGTGCGCACTCCACGCAAGAGACGGAGCGCCGCGTGCTCGAGGCAGCGACTCGACTCTTCGCCGAGCACTACTACGACGACGTGCACATCGAAGACGTGGCGCGCCTGGCAGGCGTCACGACGAAGACGGTGCAGCGCCGCTTCGGCGGCAAGGAAGGGCTCGCGCAGGCTTTCCTCACGGCGGCCGGCAAGCACAACGCCGAGCTGCGCGACCGCGTGCCCACGCTGGAGGCCTTCAGCCGGGACGTGCTCGCACTGGCTGAGTCGCTTGACCTGCGCTTCATCGTCTGTGGCGGCTGGAACGACACCGAGGCGGTGAGCGCCCTGGCCGGGCCACGGATGCACTTCGTACGCTCGGTCGATCACAGCTGGCTCTTCCCGCGCTGCTTGGTCGTGGTGCACCACGGCGGCGCCGGCACCACCTTCGCGGCTGCCGAGTCCGGCGTGCCTTCCGTCATCTGCTCCTTCTTCGCCGATCAACCTTTCTGGGGTAGCCGGATTGCCGCCCTTGGCACAGGTGCTCACGTCCCCTTCGTGAAGCTGAACCAGCGCACGCTGCGCTCTGCGCTGCAGCGCGCATTCGATCAGGACACCCGCCGCAAGGCCGCCGAGCTCGGCCGAAGGCTCCGCGACGAGGACGGCAACGCCCTGGCCCTGGACGCGCTTGAAGGCATCGTCCAACGCGGCGCGCGCGCCGCTTGAGGGGCAGAACCCGCGGCGTTTGCGACTGAAGGTGAGCAGGCCGGCGCCAACATCGCCTGGGTGCCCAGCCCCACCGCCGCCACGCTGCACGCGCTGCACTACCACCAGGTGGACGTGTTCGGCGTGCAGAAGGCCCTGGAGAAGGTGGACCTGGAGGCCGAGCGCGAGGCCCTGCTCGCGGCCCTGCTGACCATCCCCGTGGTGAAGAAGCCCAAGTGGAGCGATGCCGAGAAGCAGCAGGAACTGGACAACAACGCCCAGGGCATCCTGGGTTATGTGGTGCGCTGGATTGACCAGGGCGTGGGCTGCTCCAAGGTGCCCGACATCCACAACGTGGGCCTGATGGAAGACCGCGCCACGCTGCGCATCTCCAGCCAGCACATGGCCAACTGGCCCATGTCCGGCCGCCTCAAGGCCTCAGCCGCAATCCAGGCCGCCAGCGACCTGGTCTTCAAGGGCCTGGCGCAACCCAGTGGCTACACCGAGCCGCTGCTGCATGCGTGGCGCCTGAAGGTCAAGGGCGCGGCGCGGTCGGTGTGAGGCAAGAGTCGCTG
>Ga0315907_10008906_pt1 | contig 10238 bp, 8 predicted proteins | sample LakEriMetagenome_3_FD_203525 | JGI IMG/M metagenome (GOLD analysis project Ga0315907, IMG submission 203525) | Freshwater fungal communities from buoy surface, Lake Erie, Ohio, United States - Buoy 12 MA123 | ecosystem: Environmental > Aquatic > Freshwater > Lake > Lake biofilm | place: USA...
CGCAGCCTTCGAATCGCGAGGGCGATGGCAACATGCCGCCCGGGAAGATGTACTGCTGGATGAAATCGGTTCCGCGGCGATAGCGTTCGAACAGCGCTTCATCAATGGTGATGGTTTGCACGACCGCCTGACCGCCCGGTTTCAGACAGCGGCGCAGGGTGGCGAAGTAATCAGGCCAGAAGGGCTCGCCCACCGCCTCGAACATTTCAATGGAAACCACTGCGTCGTACTGGTTGCGCTCATCACGGTAATCCTGGAGCACGAACCGCGCCTGTTCCGACAGTCCCGCTGCCTGCAGACGTTGCTCTGCCCAGGCATGCTGCTCGGTCGAAAGGGTCAGGCCGGTGACATGCAGGCCGTCACGCGCGGCCAGCTCGGCAAACCCGCCCCAGCCGCAGCCGATTTCAAGCACACGGCTGCCGGCAGGCAGGGCCAGTTGATCCAGGATGCGCCGGTATTTCGCGGTTTGAGCGTCCTGCAGCGAGCGCGCCGGATCATCGCCAAACAGCGCGCTGGAATAGGTCATGCTGGGGTCGAGCCAGACCGCGTAGAACGGATTGCCCAGGTCGTAGTGGGCGTGGATATTGCGCCGCGACCCGGCACGGCTGTTGCGGTTGAGCAGATGGCGAATCCGGTAGGCGATCTGGCCCCACCACCGCCCGTACAGTGCGCGTTCAATGGCATCGCGGTTCGCCGCGAGAACCGACAGCAGCGTGGCCAGACACTCGGTGTCCCAGTCCTGCGCGATCCAGCTTTCTGCAAATCCGATGTCGCCGCGCGACAGCGAAGCGCTCAGGACCTTCCAGTTGTGCAGTCGGATCTGGGCATGGGGTGCGCCGGTACCGAATTCGATGCTGGTGCCACCCGGGGTGACCAGGGTGAGGCTTCCGTAGCGCAATCGTTCGAGCAGGGCAAAGACCGCGCGTGCCGAGGTCGGGACCGGTTCGGCAAGGGTCCGCTGGGCTGCGTTGCCGACCCGGCCGGTGGGCAGCGCGTCGGGCACCGCTTGCATGCGGGCAGTTCGATTCATCAGAGTCCTCGCGTCACGAAGGCGTCAGGGGGGTTCGGCTTGCCATGGAAGGGCACGCGCGCGCGCCATAGCCTGAAGGCCTGCAGGTGAATCCGCGCAATCACCCCCAAGGTAAAGAGGGGTTGTGCAAACAGCGCGCGGCGCACGACCGCCCGGGTCGCAGGCTGCAGATGCCCGCTCAGGCTGGTGAGCAGCAGTGGGCCGTTGGCGTCGTGGTAGTCGATGCGTGCCAGCGCGCGGTCGGCCCGGTTGAAAAAGCGAAAGTCGTAGGTGCCTTCCACAGCGCAAAAGGGTGAGACATGAAAGACCTTGCTCGCCTGCATAGTCTGGCCCTGAGGCAGGGGCGAGCCATCGGGCTGAGCCAGCAGGTAGCAGTGTCGCTCGCCGAAGGTGTTGTTGACCTCCGCGATGACCGCCACCAGGCGCTGATCGGCGCGATGACAGAACCAGAAGCTGACCGGCTTGAAGGCATAGCCCAGCATGCGAGGAAACGTGTGCAGCCAGATGGCGCCGTCGGCCTGCACGCCTGCCTGCTCACACAGGCTGCGCGCCCAGGCCTCCAGCGGTTGCCGGCCATCACCGTGATCGCTGCTGCGAAATGCGACCGGTGCGCTGCGGTCGTAGCCGAACCAGCGCCCGAGCGCGCCCGAGGCCCGTGCGGCAGCCTGCCCATCGATGCGCAGACGCAGAAAGCAGCCCGCGTAGCTGAAGGCATGCCGGACGGGCCGCAAGCGCGTGTGGCGGATCGGGCCGAAGCCGAATTGAATGGGCGCACCGCCGGCAACACCGGCCATCTCGGGTAGCGCCGCTCGGTCCATCATCAGGCCGCCGCCGCCGGCCAGTCTGCACCCGTGGCACCCTGCGCGCGATGCTCTGAACCCAGGGCGGCCGCCACGGCCAGCCCCGATTTCAGGCCATCTTCGTGAAAGCCGTAGCCGGTCCAGGCGCCTGCAAACCAGGTGTGCCGTGGCCCCTGGATGGCGCTTAGCCGGGCCTGCGCCGCCATGGCGGCCTGATCGAAGACCGGATGCGCATAGTCGATCGCCTGCCAGGTCAGATCCTTGCGGGGCGGCTCGGGCGGGTTGAGTGTGACCAGCACGGGCCGCTCCACCGGCAGGGGCTGCAGGCGGTTCAGCCAGTAAGTGACTGCGACCGAAGCGGAGCGGTCGTCTCCGGATGCCTCGAACCCGCCTGAGCTCAGATAGTTCCAGGCCGCCCAGGCCCGGCGGCGCCGAGGCATGAGCTGGGTGTCGGTATGCAGATAGGCGCGATTGGGCTGGTACTGGATCGCACCGAGGATCGCCCGCTCGTCGTCGCTCGGATCAGCCAGCAAGGCCAGCGCCTGATCGCTGTGGCAAGCGAGAATGACATGGTCGAAGGTTTCGCGCCCGGCATCGGTGATCACCGCCACCCGCTCGCGTCCTTCGCGCTGTTCATCAAGCGGCGTGCGCAGGACTGCCCGCACCGGCGTGGACCGTCGCACATCGCTCAAACCGCTCAGGATGCGCTCGACATACTGACGTGCGCCGCCGCGCACGGTGAACCAGCGCGGCCGCTCGGCAATCTGCAGCAACCCATGGTTGTCGCAAAAGCGCACGAAACTGGCGACCGGAAACTCGAGCATGGTCTGGGCCGGACACGACCAGATCGCGGCGGCCATGGGTAATAAATATCCGTCCCGGAATGCGCGGCCGTAGCGGTGCTGCTTGAGCCACTCGCCCAGGGCTTGCAGGCCCAGGGTGCCGACGTCGGCGCTACGTGCCAGCGCGGTGGCCTGGCGGTTGAAACGCACGATGTCCGCGAGCATCGACCAGAAACGCGGCGACAGCGCATTGGAGGGCTGCGCAAAAAGCGACCCCAGATCGGTGCCGGACCACTCGAAGTCTTTCGGGCTGACCGAGACCGAAAACGACATGTCTGAGGCGGCACAGGGCACGCCCAGCTCGGCGAACAGCGCAATCAGGTTCGGGTAGGTCCGCTCGTTGAAGACCAGAAACCCGGTGTCGACCGCGCAAGGCACGCCGTCCACGGTGATATCGACCGTGTTGGTGTGGCCACCGACGTAATCAGCCGCTTCAAACAGGGTCACGTGATGGTCGCGCGCCAGACGGTGCGCTGCGCCCAGACCGGAAATGCCGCCCCCGATCACAGCAATGCGCAGGCGATTTGAAGCAGCAGGTAGGGTCATGTGGTGGGTGTGAAGGAAAGACGTTCAGGGCAAGGTCAGGACAAACACCAGAAACGTGACCAATCAGTCATTAAGTGACCGAAGAGTGACTTAAACTGATGCGGCTGTCAACGGCCAAGCGCCCGCTCCAGATCGCGGCGCAGGGTCGGGTCATTGGGTTCGGTTGCACTCGGATAGGCGGCCAGGACACTGCCGTCTCGACCAATCAGGTACTTGTGAAAATTCCATTTCGGGGCCGAGCCCGCCGATTTCGCGAGGGCCATGAAGAAAGGATCCGCCCGCGGTCCTGACACCACCGTCTTGGCAAACATCGGAAAAGCCACACCGTAGGTGTTGAAGCACAGTTCGGCGATCTGACTGGCTGTGCCGGGTTCCTGCTGACCGAAGTCATTGGACGGAAACCCCAGAATGACAAAGCCCCGCGATCGATAGGCACGGAACAGCGCTTCCAGGCCCTCGTACTGCCGCGTGTATCCGCAATAGCTTGCTGTATTGACCACCAGCGCCACCCGCCCTGCGTACTGGCAAAGCTGCTGCGGCGCATCATCCTGAAGACGTGCCATGGTCCGATCGAGCAGTGCCGGGCACGGTCCGGTGGCGCGTGCGGCCGCATGGGCTCTGTCCACGGCAAACCCGCTGACCAGAGCAATCACCAGCCATGGCAAGGCCACACCCAACCGGCAGGCGAGGAGCCGGAGTCGACGTGAAAACCCCTCAAATTCATTCATGCTTCGAAACGCCGGCTTCTGGACTGGCCTATACTCTATTTCGCCCGATCGGATGGGTCAACGAATGTCCAGGACAATTCACGGACACTTTGCCCTTCAGTCGCCTCCTTTCATCGGATGTGCCGTACCAGATGAATGACCGTAGCTTGTCCTCGCCGCTGACCCGCAACATTGCGGCGGTTGAACGCGACACCGGGTTGACCAAAGATACGCTTCGCGTGTGGGAGCGTCGTTACGGTTTTCCCAGTCCCGGTCGCGATGCCTTTGGCGAGCGGGTGTACCCGATCGACCAGGTCGACAAGCTGCGCACGCTGCGCCGCCTGATCGACGTCGGGCATCGCCCCGGCAAGGTCATCCACCTTCCGATCGAGCAGCTGCAGGCCCTGGCCGCTGAAACCGCCAGCCTGTCTGCCGCGCCGCGCTCCCTCGCCGATGCCAACGCCGAGCACGACGACCTCGAGCGCTACCTGAACATGGTGCGGGCACACCAGATGGAAGATTTCCGTCGCGCGCTCTCGCAGGCGCAGTTGCGCCTGGGCATGGAGCGCTTCGTGCTGGAGATCGTGGCCCCCATGAACCGGCTCGTGGGCGACGCCTGGGCGCGCGGTGAATTCGAGATCTTCGAAGAGCACCTCTACACCGAATCGATGCAGGTGCTGATGCGCAGTGCCGTGGCGGCCATCCCGCAGCCGGCGCAAACACCGCGCGTGCTGCTTACGACCATCCCGCAGGAGTCGCACGGGTTGGGGTTGCTGATGGCCGAAGCGCTGCTGGCACTGGAAGGCTGTCGTTGTGTGTCGCTAGGGGTGCAAACCCCGGTCTGGGACATCCTGCGTGCGGCTGATGCACATCGGGCCGATGTCGTCGCCCTGTCCTTTTCGGCGGTGCTCAACCCTAATCAGATCCTCGATGCCCTGGGCGAGTTGCGCGCCAAGCTGTCCCCGGCCACCGAGATCTGGGCCGGCGGCAATGCGCCCATCCTGCGTCGGCGCCCGCCGGCCGACATCAAGGTCCTGGCCGATCTGCGGGATATCGCGACCCAGATTCGCCGCTGGCGGGAAGCCCATCCTGCGGAGTGACCCCTGGGCGCCGCCACAGCGGCTGCTCTGATGGCAAACGGCCGCTGAACAGTACCGGTCAGTGCCCTGTAAAAAGCGCTAAGACCCCGGTGTAGCCGTACAGCCGTTGACGCGCGATTTCGCCGTTGGCAAAAAACCCGACCAGTGGAAAGTCGCCCAGTTGCGACTGCAGCAGGCCGACCTCGGCACCAGCCGAACCGAACAGCGCCCGGCCGCGGGCCAGGCAGGAGATATACACGCCGCCGCGAATCTGCAGCCCGTCGGTTTCCAGTTCGTCGCGCAGCTCAGTGCAAATCCGCAGCAGGTCACTGCGGGCGGCCTGCGCATCACGTGTGCAAAAGACCAGCCGATCCCCTTCTCGCGGCACGGCTGCGATCGCCACCAGCCGATTGTGCGGATCGATCCCGACCAGATTGCGCACCAGAAAATCCCCAAAACCGGGCTTGGGGCCGCTGCGTGGGGCATCGCCGTCGGCCAGGCCGACCAGGATGCCGCTGCGCATGCGCTGGGGCGGGACGGCACGCAACAGGGTCTGACCGTCGCGGCTGGTCCGCACGGAGGCATCCACGCCCAGGTCGGTCAGCATGACATCCAGGGCCGGCAGACCATCGAGGGTGCGAATCAGGTTGGACTGGCAGGAGGAGATATCATGCACGGCCGCCAGCGGCGCACAGCCCTGGGTGACCTGCATACGCAGGCCAACCCCCGACGAGAACACCACGCCCGACAAGCCTCCGTTGAGCACCCGTCCCGCCACCTGCGGCAGGGGATCGGTGCTGCCACTGGCCAGTCCACCGAACATCGGACCGCCTGCGATCTTGCCCGCCATGTCCTCGATCAGTTCGGCCAGATCGGGTGTGGCGGGCTCTGCATGGACCAGTGCGGCATGAGCCGCGACGTCACCTGTCGGGGTGTGCGTGCCCGGCGCGGGCGGTGGGTGGGTGCCGCAGAACACCTGAAACGCGCCGGCCGGCAAATCCGCCAGCATGAGCGCGATCGCCGGCTCGTCTTCGTACTCAACGCCAGTGGCCACAATCGACTGCCCGCAGGTGCCCACCCAGTCGGCGATACCCGTGCGCGCAATGAGCAGCGCCACGATGTCCTGCGCGTGCGCGGCGAGCCCGCTGGTGAAGTACACAAAGCCCAACGTCTCGTTGCGGCTCCACAGCGGGTCTTGTGAGCGACCCTCGATCTGCGCCAGGGCCAGTTCCGTGGCCATGCGCCACTCGGGATGCGTGGCATGGCCGTGCCGAAAGCGGGTCATGATGCGCGCGCCTGTGTCGGTGGTGCGCCGCTCAAGAGCGCTTGCGCGACCGTGCGGTGGAGGAGGATTTTGCGCGCGATCCGGATGCGCTCTTTGTGCCGGCACGCGGGGCGCTCTGGCCAGTTGCCGCGGCGCCGCGAGGCTTCGCTGGCGCGACCGATTGAGCCAGCCCCGGCAAGCCAGTGCCCGTCAGCGCCGCCTGCGCCACCTGATTGAAGGTGCCTTGCAGCAGGTTCCACCAGGCACCCGCGTCGATCCCCGGGGCGCCAGCCGCTGGCTTGGACGGTGAGGACCGTCTCTGCGCCGAAGTGTCGGTCGAAGCCTCTGCCGCCGCACTGCGCGCACGCGGACGCTCGTTTTTTGCAGCGCCGGCGGGGGCGTGAGCCGATGCGCTCGCTGCAGGCGCAGGATGCGGCCATCCCGATGGCGCAGCGGCAGCAGGCGCCGCCGCAGCCGCAGCCGATTGTCCGGCTCCCCCGGGCATGGCCGAGTTGAACGAGGCACCAAACGCCTTGACTGCAGCGAGCGTGCCCCGCTGAATTTCCAGTCCCTGGATCGTGCCGCGCAGCATGCTCACGTTGAGATTGAGCCACTGTTCGACCGCCTTCAGGTCGGCGATGCGCTTGTCCAGTTCGTCCACATCCAGGGTGGGTACCAGCGCGCTGGGTGCATTGAACATCGACCAGGCCCGCTTGACCGAGTCGATACCGTCGAACATCTGACCCAGGCCGCCGAAGGCCATCTTGCCCAGGTCGAAGGGTCCGGTCGTGCCAGCCATGGATCACCTCATCAAAAAGAATGGGGCGGGCCCGGCGCCCGCCCACGGATAGGACGATAGCAGCAGGGGCCGTCCCGCATGCACCTCATCTGCCCGCAGCGTTGGTTCCGCAGGCCCTGGCGCGGCGCCGATGTAGCCGGTCGCACAGCGTGCTCTCAGCCCTGGCCGGAGGCGCTGCAGCTTCAGTAACCAGCCGCCGCACTGACCTGTCTGAGCAGCGGCTCGCCACGCTTGAGCCGCTCGACCTCGTCCATGAATTGCGCGGCCACGGCATCCGGGGACAGCTGCCCGGCAATGTGTGGCGTGAGCTGCAGATTGGGCGCGACCCACAGCGGATCCGAGGGCTTCATCGGCTCGTTTTCCTGCACATCGAGTGAGGCGCCACCCAGATGCCCGCTGCGCAGCGCGGCAATCAGGTCGGTCTCCACGATCTGCCCGCCACGCCCGATGTTGATGACGATCGCGCCCCGGGGCAATTGAGCGAGGACCGATGCATCGATGAGCCCTTGCGTCTGGTCGGTCAGCGGGAGCGCGCAGACCAGCACCCGCGACTGTGGCAGTGCCTCGCGCAGACCCTCGAGGCCCGCATAACAGGTCAGGCCGGCGATCTCGCGTGGTGTGCGGCTCCAGCCACTGACCTTGAAGCCCAGCGCGGCCAGACTGAGTGCAATGCGCTGACCGATCGGGCCCAGCCCCAGCACCAGTGCCGTCGTGCCCACCACCGGTCGCCGATGGCGCGACCAGTCACGCCGAGCCTGCTGTGCACGGTACATGGGCCCACCGCGCAGATGATCGAGCGCGGCATGCACCACGTACTGCGCCAGTTCCAGCGACTGGGCTTCATCCGAGGTCCGCGCGATCGGCACCTGTGCCGGCAGATCCGGCGTGGCGAGCAGCCGGTCGACCCCCGCAGCCGGGTTAAAGATCATCTGTAGATTGGGCAGGCGCGAGAACACGCCTTCACGCAGGCCGAGCGTGATGACCCAGCGCACCGTCGTCGGGTCGACATCGTCCAGGCTGGTGTGCACCGGATGTGGAAAACCGCGGGCCTGCAGCGATTTCACCAGAGCCTCTGGCGGGATGGGGCGGGTCATGACGAGGACGGACATGCGATCTCCGGAACGCGGTCTTGCCAGGCCGGCAAGTCAGGGCAATGAATCCTCGAAGCTAGCATGCGCGCTCCCTCGCCTTCGAGCCTCTTTCCGGGTATCGGAACGAGTCTGCAGCATTGCGGGCATGAGCACATATCCTGTTGTCTGATTGGCTGGCCGGCGCGGCAACGCTAATCTCATCGGTTCACTTCCCGGAGACGGTTGCATGAAAGCCCAGTCCATTCTCGAGACCATCGGCCGCACGCCGCACGTGCGCATCAACCGGCTCTTCGGCTCCGCCGAGGTCTGGGTCAAGTCCGAACGCTCCAACCCTGGCGGGTCGATCAAGGACCGCATCGGCCTGGCCATGATCGAGGCCGCCGAGCGCAGCGGCGCACTCAAGCCGGGTGGCACGATCATCGAGCCCACCTCGGGCAATACCGGGATCGGCCTGGCCATGGTCGCCGCCGTCAAGGGCTACAAGCTGGTGCTGGTCATGCCTGACAGCATGTCGATCGAACGTCGCCGGCTCATGCTGGCCTATGGAGCCAGTTTTGATCTCACGCCTCGCGAAAAAGGCATGAAGGGCGCCATCGCGCGTGCCGAGGAATTGCGCGCCCAGACCCCTGGCGCCTGGATTCCGCAGCAGTTTGAAAATCCGGCCAATATCGATGTGCATGAGCGCACCACTGCCCCCGAAATTCTGGCCGATTTCCCGGAAGGTCTGGACGCTCTCATCACAGGCGTGGGCACTGGCGGCCATCTCACAGGCTGCGCCAAGGTGCTCAAGGCCGCCTGGCCCAAGCTCAAGGTGTACGCGGTCGAGCCGTCCGCATCGCCGGTGATCTCGGGCGGTCAGCCCTCGCCCCACCCGATCCAGGGCATCGGCGCGGGCTTTGTGCCCGCAAACCTGCACACCGCCTTATTGGATGGCGTGATCCAGGTCGAGGCCGAAGAGGCGCGCGAGATGGCCAGGCGCTGCGCACGAGAGGAAGGCATGCTGGTCGGCATTTCCTCAGGCGCCACGCTCGCAGCCATCGCAAAGAAGTTGCCCGACCTGCCCCAAGGCGCGCGGGTGCTCGGCTTTAACTACGATACCGGTGAACGTTACCTCTCGGTTGAAGGCTTCCTGCCAAGTCCCTGAGTCACACCTCCCTGGGTGGAATGTGGCCCTGATGGCGGCGCAGTCATGCACCGGGCTGTGACGTGATCCGGCACAATCTCAGCAATGAACGCCTCCATCGCGCATTTCGCTACCCTGTGCAAGTACGCCGGCATCAGCTTTATTGCCGGCGCCGTCAACCACGGTTTTTTCAGTGGCGAACGCTCGCTGCTCACCGCCGCCATCGGCGTACTCGCGTATCTGGTAGGCGGGGTACTGGAGATGCGCGCCCAACCGGAGTCGGCGCAGCGCTGGAGTGAACTGCTCGGCGTGGGCGTCGTGTCCTCAATCGGGTTGGGCTTCTTTACTGGCGGCCTGCAGCACTTCCCGGACTCGCCTGCACGCAGTGCCTGGGTGGTACCGCTGGGCTTCGTGATGAGCTTTGCGGCGTTCTGGTGGGCACAGCGTTCGACCGCCTCGCCCGGGCGCACCCTGGCCGCTTATGGCGCCGGCATGACTGCGGCGGTGACCCTGGCCTGCGTGTTGGCCTGGAACCTTCTCGGCGAGGGAGCCGGCGACCACGACCACGCCTCCCATGCCCATGGCGCTGCGCAGACGCCTGCCTTGACAACCGTCACGCCGCAGACCACCACGCAGTCAGCCTCAGCCACCACGGCTGAACCGGGCAGCACATCGCCGCGCGAGGTTCGCATTGAAATGGACGACACCATGCGCTTCACGCCCTCCGCGATCGAGTTGAAAGCGGGCGAGCCGGTGCGTCTGGTTGTGGTCAATCGGGGCAAACTGCGACATGAGCTGGTGCTGGGCACCGAAGCCGAACTGGCGCACCATGCGCGCGAGATGAAGTCGGGTTCAGCCGCGCATCACCATGACGACAATGCGATTGAGGTCGAGCCCGGACAGACCAAAACCGTCACGCGGGTATTCACACAGACCACACAACTGGGCATGGCGTGC
>Ga0315907_10008913_pt1 | contig 10232 bp, 8 predicted proteins | sample LakEriMetagenome_3_FD_203525 | JGI IMG/M metagenome (GOLD analysis project Ga0315907, IMG submission 203525) | Freshwater fungal communities from buoy surface, Lake Erie, Ohio, United States - Buoy 12 MA123 | ecosystem: Environmental > Aquatic > Freshwater > Lake > Lake biofilm | place: USA...
CAGAGTTGACGCGAAAGCGCGAACCTCCAGACTCTACTTCTAGCTGAACAGTTCCAGTAGCCTCAGCAGTAGGTTTTTTAGTAAGGAAATCGTAGCCCACCTTGACTCCAGCACTTGCCTTGGCTTTGCCCGTCAAATTATGCTCGGTGAATAGGAAAAATTGCTGGCTATTCTCAGATAAATCCCAGTCTGGATCAAATTGAATATTGACCGTTTTCCATCTCTCCAATTTGATATCATCTTTAGAAAAACGAATTTCGTCGTATCGATAAGTCTCTCCCTGTGCAGAGGACCCTATAGTTCCATCAAAATTTACCTGTACTTTGCTAGAACCTCTATACAATCTCACCTTGACGATTCGTCCGAAAAGACCTAAGTAATCTCTTCCCGTCAGTTTCACCTCCGGAATCGTCGAAAATAAAATATCCGCTTGGGAGATAGAGGTATGGTTGACATTGTAATCCAAAATCACCGCATCGGCGGCAGGTTTGGGAAGCTCTGGCACAGGAGGGGTAGTTTGGAGTTCGTAAAAATCTTCATCCAAGTAGGTGACCACCAGGGTAGGATGCTGGAAGGAATAGGCGTCGTCTACATAGGGAACCAAACTACCTGATGAGCCAGAGCCTGTAAGCGAGTACAAAAATCCTTCGTTCCAGTCCTCTCGAATGATGGGATCGTAGGTAGTGGTAATCCCCCCATCGTAAGTCTGCCAGTCAAACTGCTCTTCGTAAGGAAAGTGAATCACTAGGCCTTGGCTTGCAAAAAATGCAATCAACTCCTCTTGTAAGGATACCCTTTGCTGGGCTTGCTCTGGCCGAGCGCGAAAATTTTCAAAAGCTTTTTCTAAAAAAGGATAGGCCTCAAAATGCTTCAAGGAATGGGCAAGCAAAACTTCCCGAAAAGGATTGCCTGTACGGACTGCAGCATTGATTTTTTCCCGATCCCATTGGGCCAACTCTGAAGGAGGCATTCGCTGCTTGTCCCCTAGTAAGGCGGAAAGGGATACGGCATCCCCAAAAGAATCGTAATGTCGAATGTGCTCACTGAGGGTAATCCGTGCGCCTTTGTCTAGCAGCACCTGGCCTAGCAATTGTGAAAATTCTTTGGCCGTTTCTACCTGCTTCCATTCGCCTGTTGGAAGCACTAGCGTTCCTTCTGGATCTATAGGATTTACAAGAACCTCTTCCTTGGGAAGGCAGGCGTTAAAAAGTAAAGGACCTACCAAGAGGTATCCTAAAAAAATTAATGGATTTCGTTTCATGATTGATTTGTTGAAAAGTGAATGAAAACCTAAAAAATGCTCATAAAAATAAGGGGGCTAGCCTCTGGGATTTGCCTGGTGATCAAGAAAGTGTAAAAGAAACTTAATTTATTTTATTTAATTAAAAAAAGATTTTTTACAATTTTTTTTATTAATTTAAATTTTACTTACATTTTTTAATTTCTCAACTAGCTTTTTATCATCTTAAAATAGCAGGAAATGCCTCCTATTTCCTGCTTCTTGAGAAATCAAGAATCCTACCTAAATCAATCCAAGTGATTTTTAAAAAAAGTAAATTCTTACTTGCTTATCCATCAGCAGGCCAGAGTGGAATTTTTAAAGCCCAATTTTTTCAATTGAGTTTGGATATGCATTTTCCCATTCTCGAAATTTTCGTAATGTTTTATTCATTTTTTCGGGTGAAATCAAAATCTTAAAAAATCAAGGAAGTATTATTTTAAAAACCAAAAATTGGAGAATAAGCACAAAAATCTTGAATAGTGATTTTTTTTTGAACCTATTTTTAAAAATTTCTTCTTTATTAAAAAATTCATCCAAAAAAAAGAGAGCCTATTTAATAAAATAGACTCTCTGATTGGGCTTATTGTCAATGGCTAAAAACCATATAAACTTCTGCAATGTGCTGGGTTGAGCAATGATTCTTTGCAGTAAAGTTACCTAAACGTATACAATGCAAAGAACTAATCAAAATTTCAAAAGAACTTTTTAGCAATTTTTTCCACTCCAAAATTTCATTTTTCCCTTGCTCTAAATAAATGCTTTCAATTTTGTAGGTTAGTAGGCACAATTATTTCTTTCCATGGAATCAGAAATCCATCTAGAAAATTCGCGCTTTGGCAAATTGCAAACCTACCTGCGAGAGTTTGTGTATGGAGGGATAGACGGGGCAGTTACTACGTTTGCGGTAGTAGCAGGGGGTTATGGAGCTAACCTCGATACAGGGATTTTAATTATACTTGGTTTTGCCAATCTCCTGGCAGATGGTTTTTCCATGTCGGTAGGAGCCTACCTTTCAGCAAAAAGCGAAAGAGATACCTACGATAAGCATGAAAAAATAGAATATTGGGAAATCGAGCATTTGCCTGAAATCGAGCGGGCAGAGATTGAAGACATTTACAGAGCCAAGGGATTTGAAGGAGAATTGCTTCAACAAATTGTAGATCATATCTGCGCGGACAAAACCCTATGGGTAAATGAAATGATGAAAGACGAATTGGGCATGATGCGAGATAGCAAAAGCCCCTTCAAAATAGGCTTAGCCACTTTTGCCTCCTTCTTATTGGTGGGATTGATTCCTTTGACGGTATACCTATGGAATTTTTTTAATCCTTCCTCGATCAATATCTTTTTCTGGACCAGTGTGCTGACAGGATTGGCTTTTCTTTTGGTAGGGTGGCTCAAAAGCTTAGTTACCCAGACTTCAGCGCTTAGAGGCATAGGGGAAACTGTTCTCCTTGGTTTGTTGGCAGCCGTGGTAGCTTACTATGTCGGAGATGTCCTGGAACAATTTTTCAAATAATAATTTCCACTTGGCTTAATTCGTCCAGGCTTATTTCAGTAATAAACTTTTCTTTTTGTTAGCTACTAGGAATCGATTTTGGTTCATACCCTAATTTACTTAGGTTTGTTGCCATGAACCTCCGACTCCTATTCTGCGCTATTTTTCTTTGGTCTTTGTCCTTGCCCAGTCTGGCTCAGGATTCGCCCTTTGAATCCGAAGTGAGGCGTTTGGGAGCAGGTATAGATAGCCTAGGTTGGGCATCCGGAGCTACGGTATGGACCGGAAGCTCTACCATCAGACTTTGGTCCTCACTAGCTCAGGACTTCCCAGGAAAACCTTTCATCAATACGGGATTCGGGGGATCCAAAGCATCCGATTTGGAAAAATACCTCTTTCCCTTGGTGATTCGATTTGAGCCCAAAGAAGTGTTTATCTACGAAGGGGACAATGACCTATGGACGGGGATAGCCCCCCAGGAAATTATAAACAGCCTTGACCGAATCGTAAGTAGGATTCAATTGGCAGTACCCCAAGCAAAAATTTACCTCATTGGAGCCAAGCCCAGCCCTTCCCGCTGGTCAAAAAAAGAGCTGTACCAAGTTTTTAACCAGCAACTAGAAAAATACTGTCAATCCAAAGAAGGTGTCACCTTTATAGCAACTTGGGCTGCCTTGACCGATTCAGAAGGAAATGCCAGACCCGAGCTTTATATCAAAGATCAGTTGCATTTAAACGCGGATGGCTATGTCGTTTGGGCAAAAATTTTCAAGCCCTACCTAAATTAGGCCCGACTACTTTTTTCTACCCCAAAAGGCCGCCAGCATCGATCCGGTAATGTTTTGCATAGGACCAAACACCGCTGGAGCTAGTCCCAGGGTGGTGATTTTTCCAAGTATATTGGCCAATCCTGAAGCAAGTCCAGCATTTTGCATTCCCACTTCAATGGCTAAGGTCCTGGCATCCTGCTCCTGAAAACCCAATACTTTAGCACATCCATACCCTAAACCGTATCCCAAAATGTTGTGAGCCAAAACCAAGCCCAGAAGAATAGGGCCCATGGGTAGCAAGCTATCCCTTCCTGCTGCCGTGATGACCAAAATAATCATGGCAATACCCGCCATGGAAACTACAGGAAGGACTGCATCCAAACCCATTGATTTTTTCTTCAAAAAATGATTTATCGCAAGGCCCGCTCCCACGGGTAGCAAAATGATTTTTACAATATCCCACATCATCTTGAGAAGATCAATTTCAATAAACTGGCCAGCTAAAAATTTCATCAAAATGGGAGTGATAAAAGGAGCCATTAGGGTAATGATGGAAGTTAAGGTCACGGATAGGGCCACATTGGCTCTCGCTAAAAAAGCCATTACGTTGGAAGCTGTACCGCTAGGTGAGCACCCCACCAAAATGATCCCTGCAGCTACCTCCGGAGCCAAACCACTGAGTTTTGCTAAGCCAAACCCCACCATAGGCATGATGGTAAATTGAAGACAAATTCCTACAACAACTGATTTTGGACTTTTTACGACAGCAGCAAAATCTTTCCAACTCAAGGTGGCTCCCATCCCAAACATGATCACCTGAATCAAGGGATTAATCAAACCAGTAAGAGTAAATCCTCCTACCTCCAGAAACGGTTTTGGAAAAAACATAGCCAAGGTCACTACTCCTAAAATGAGAATGGGAAAACTGTATGGCGCTAAGGAGTTTTTAAGCCGAAAGCAGAGCGCAAGCACCCACCAAAAAAGCACCAAGGCAATTCCTGCTCCAGATGCCCCAAAGAGCCAAGCAAGAGGAATACTTATCAAGGCCAAGATTAGGGAAAGAAGTAGTAAAAACTTAAACATCAACCGACATTATTTTGATTTGGAATTACCTTTTTTTTATTCAGTTTAGCAAGCGGAATGTAGATATCCTAACTGGATATTCTTGTTTTGCCCTCAGAAACTTCATAGGTGGATAACCTTATTCCCAAATAATATTCGTACTTTTGCGCCTTGAAAAAGGCAAATCATGCAGAATATTCGGAATATCGCCATCATTGCGCACGTTGACCACGGCAAAACTACCCTAGTGGATAAAATCATCCATGCATCAAAAATTTTTAGAGAAAATCAACAATTTGAAGACCTTATCCTTGACAACAACGATCTAGAACGGGAACGAGGCATAACTATTCTTTCCAAAAATGTATCGGTTCGATACAAGGATCATAAAATCAATATCATCGACACTCCAGGTCACGCCGATTTTGGAGGGGAGGTGGAGCGCGTACTCAAAATGGCAGACGGGGTAATTTTGTTGGTAGATGCCTTTGAAGGGCCTATGCCACAAACCCGATTCGTCTTAGGCAAAGCCTTGGCACTAGGCCTCACTCCTATCGTCATCGTAAATAAGGTGGACAAGGAAAATTGTAGACCCGATGAAGTGCATGAAGCGGTATTTGAGTTGATGTTTAATTTGGATGCTACCGAAGAGCAGTTGGATTTTCAAACCCTTTATGGATCAGCCAAGCAAAATTGGATGGGTCCCGATTGGAAAAATCCCACCGACTCCATTTTTCCTCTCCTTGATGCTATACTTACATACATCCCAGCACCAAAAATCAGCGAAGGAAGCTTGCAAATGCAAATTACTTCCTTGGATTATTCCAACTTCGTAGGAAGGATTGCCATAGGAAGGATTGCTCGAGGAAGTATTTCCGAAAACCAGCAGATTGCCCTTTGCAAGGCCGATGGATCGATCAAAAAAATGCGGGTTAAAGAGTTACATACTTTTGAAGGCTTAGGAAAAAACAAGGTTCAAACGGTCACTGCAGGCGATATTTGCGCGGTCACAGGCATAGAAGATTTTGAAATCGGGGATACCATCGCCGACGTAGAAAATCCAGAGCCATTGGCACGAATCGCGATCGATGAACCTACCATGAACATGCTGTTTACCATCAACAACTCTCCTTTTTTTGGAAAGGAAGGTAAGTTTGTGACTTCTCGACATTTGAGAGATCGCTTGATGAAGGAAACAGAGAAAAATCTTGCCTTAAGGGTAGAGCCTACAGATTCTGAAGATCGATTCTTGGTCTACGGAAGGGGAATTCTCCATTTGTCTGTACTCATAGAAACCATGAGAAGAGAAGGGTATGAACTTCAAGTAGGGCAGCCGCAGGTAATTTTTAAAGAAATTGATGGCATGAAATGCGAACCTATTGAAACTTTGGTGGTGGATGTGCCGCAGGAAACCGCAGGAAAGGTCATCGAACTGGCTACCCAGCGAAAAGGAGAACTTTTGGTGATGGAGCCCAAAGGAGATTTACAGCATCTTGAATTTAAAATTCCTTCCAGAGGATTGATTGGATTAAGAAACAATGTCTTGACCGCCACCCAAGGAGAGGCCATTATGAACCACCGCTTCACGGCTTACGAACCTTTCAAAGGACCCATCCCAGGTAGAATCAACGGTTCCTTGATCTCCATGGAAGGAGGGCAATGCACCGCGTATGCCATCGACAAATTGCAAGATCGCGGGGTGTTTTTCATAGAGCCTGGAGACGAACTGTATACTGGACAGGTAATTGGAGAACATTCCCGTGACAACGACATCGTGGTCAACGTGCAGAAAGGCAAGAAATTGACCAACATGCGTGCCTCAGGCTCGGATGACAACGTTAGAATCGCACCTCCCAAACGGTTTTCTTTGGAAGAATCCATGGAATACATTCAGAAAGACGAGTACTTGGAGATTACCCCTAAGTCCATTCGCATGCGGAAAATCTACTTGGACGAAAACGAGCGTACCCGTATGGCGAAGAAGGAAGATTAAAACTCTTTTTATTCGAGCTAGTAATGCCCTTTTACTTAAAAAGGGCATTATTTTTTTGTGATCTTGTAAAATATAAGCTTGACTTTTTAAGATTCCTTGCATTTTTTGTAAAAAGTAGAATCTCTATATTTAGCCCTTCGAAGACCACACTTGTATAGCTTTTAAGGATTTTAATTTGAGATCTAGACGAAAATTTATTCAAACCCTTAGTCTTGCAAGCGCAGCAAGTCTACTTCCCCTACACTATAGTCATTCTACCACCATGCCCAAGCAAAAAATTATTCACCAAGTTTACTTCTGGCTGCACCAGGAGTCAGATATAAAAGAATTTCTTACTGATGCAGTCCCCATGTTAGGGCGTTGCAAGGATGTGGTTCAATTTTATCAAGGTGTTCCTGCACCTACCGAAAAAAGAGAGGTGGTAGACCATAGTTTTCACGCTTCATGTACCTTATTTTTTGATTCCTTGGAGGGCCAAGCGGCCTACCAACAAGATCCTCTGCATCTAGAATTTATCGCTCGATATAGTAAATTTTGGAAAACAGTTAAAGTTTATGACATATTACTATAAAACAAGAAGTAGATTTACGCGTTTAGAAAAAAAATGCCTTATGAAAAAACTGATTTGGATTAGTGCGTGGTTGTGGATTGGCTTGTGGTCGTGTACACCGGTAGAAGATCCGACTGTAACTCCTACTCCTGATAAACCGGTGGTGGATGAAGTGAAAAAAGCCATTGTGGATGTGATGCGGGAATGGTATTTCTGGAACGGACAGCTTCCTACTACAGTTGATTTAACCAAATATGCATCGAACGAAGCCTTGCTTGATGGTATCATCTACAAACCAATAGATCGTTTTTCCTACATAACGACCCAAGAAGCTTTTAACAATTCCTTTGTGGGTAGAAATGCAGGTCATGGATTTGGATTTGCCTTCACAGCAGACGAGAGGCTTTTTGTTTCTTTTGTTTTTGATGAGGCACCTGCTGGTAAAGACGGCTGGAAAAGAGGTTGGGAAATCATTCAAATCAATGATAAGCCCATCGCTGATTACAAATTATCCACAGGTGGCTACGATTTCAAATTGGGTGGACCTGACCCAGGTATCATCAATAAGTTTACTTTCAAACTGCCCGATGGAAGTACCACTACCCGTACCAATATCAAAGCGGAATACCAATCCAATTCGGTATTGGATCAGCGCGTGATTCAGGTAGATAATAAAAAGGTGGGCTACTGGGCCTACCAAAGTTTCAAAGCCACTGCAGGACTTAGTCCTACACGAAGTGCCGAGGTACAAACGAGCATGGAATTCTTCCAAAATCAAGGGGTACAAGAATTGATTATTGACCTTCGTTATAATGGTGGGGGTTCCGTGGCAGTAGCCGAACAAATTTGCAATTACCTGATTCAATCCTCTAACAACGGTAGACTGATGTATACTAATAAGTTGAACGATCTGAAAACCGCTCAGAATACGTCGAGGAATTTTAGTAAAATTGGAAGTATCAACTTGACTCGTGTGATATTCTTGACCTCACGCAGTTCAGCCTCAGCCTCAGAATTGATCATCAATGCCTTGGATCCTTATATGGACGTGGTCTTGATTGGAGACAATACCTTTGGCAAGCCGGTAGGCTCTTTCCCGCTTTCTAGCTACAACCGTATCCTGCAGACCAACAACGTAGAAGTAGTCCCCATCACCTTTGCCATTGCCAATGCGGCAGGAAAAGCAGAGTATTTTGAAGGGTTTCCTGCCGATTTTAAGGTAGGAGATAGCCCTCAATTTCCTTGGGGCGATGTGAAAGATCTACGCCTCGCAGCCGCTATCCAGTACATCCGTACTGGTACTGTGGGCAATAGAATGAAAGACACCTACTACAAGCCTAGTTGGGAAATCATCGATGCCTTCAAAGGCTTACAGCAAGAGTTTCCTGTTTTCTAAATCGAAAATTAACCCCATAAAAAAGAGCTCGAGTACCTCGAGCTCTTTTTTCTTATCCTTCCTTTTAGGTTATTTGGTATGCCTTAGCTTAAGCACCTCGACCACCTCATCCAATTCATAGCCCTTGGCCTCCAAAAGGACTAAGTAATGAAACAATAGGTCAGCTGCCTCTCCTAAAAAAAGTTCTTTATTGGAATCTTTAGCTTCAATGACCAATTCCACCGCTTCCTCTCCTACTTTTTGAGCAATTTTATTGATTCCTTTTGCAAAGAGACTGGTGGTGTAGGAGCCCTCGGTAGGATTTGTTTTACGGTCTTTGATAATCGCCCGAAGCTGGTCGATAAATCCCGTTAGAGAGGTGTTTGCTTCCTCAAAACAAGTATCCTTTCCGGTATGGCACACGGGACCCGATGGCTTGACTTTGAGTAGGATAGCATCGCCATCGCAGTCCTCTTGAATGCTGACTAGTTCTAAAAAATTACCTGAAGTTTCTCCCTTGGTCCAAAGTCTATTTTTACTACGCGAGAAAAAGGTAACCCTCCCTGATTCTTGCGTCTTGGCAAGGGCCTCTTCGTTCATATAGCCTAGCATCAGCACTTTTCCACTTGATGCATCCTGCACCACTGCTGGAACCAGGCCCTTCATTTTTTTAAAATCTATATTCATCTTTTCAATTAATTACTTTTTTCATTTTCTTACGAACACCCCTTCCTCCTCCAAATAGGACTTCAATTCTGGAATTCCGATTTCTTTGAAGTGAAAAATGCTAGCAGCCAAGGCCGCATCTGCTTTTCCCTGGGAAAATACATCCCTAAAATGCTCCATCTTGCCTGCCCCTCCAGAGGCAATCACAGGAATAGGAATACTAGATGAAATTGCTGCGGTCAAATCGTTGGCAAAGCCTGATTTGGTGCCGTCATGATCCATGGAGGTAAGAAGAATTTCCCCAGCACCTCGATCTGCCAATTCCTTCGCCCAAGGCTTAGTCTGCAAGGTGGTAATTTTTCTCCCCCCATGGGTATGTACCCAATCTATTCCTGCTAAGCGCCGGGAATCGATGGCTACCACCACACACTGAGATCCAAAAGCCTTTGCCATCTCGTTGATGAGGCTAGGCTGATTTACTGCTGCCGAATTGATAGAAATCTTATCTGCTCCTGCAGCCAAGAGCGCTTGTACATCTTCCAGGGAAGTAATCCCCCCTCCTACCGTAAAGGGAATGGTGATTTCTTTGGCCACCTCCGTGACCAATTTTACCAAGGTTTTACGCTTGTCCACCGTGGCGGTAATGTCCAAAAACACCAATTCATCTGCCCCTTGCTCTGAATAGAGCTTCGCCAAAGCTACAGGATCACCTGCATCTCGGAGCTCCACAAAATTCACCCCCTTGACCGTACGGCCGTCTTTAATATCTAAGCAAGGAATGATGCGTTTGGTAAGCATGTGTTGGTAAAATAGATGTATAAAATTAGGTGATTATCTGCGAATCTAGCTGGAGATCAAAAACGAACTTGAATCCTAGGGAGGATGATACACAGCCGATTGCATTGGTCCAGCGCAACTTTGCTCAAGGAGAATCAAAATGAGTGAGCTCTTCCAAACTCACCTTTCCCTCGTAATAGGCTTTACCTACAATGGTGCCATAGACTCCTAATTTTTGCAAGTCCTCTAGGTCCTTCAC
>Ga0315907_10008916_pt1 | contig 10230 bp, 8 predicted proteins | sample LakEriMetagenome_3_FD_203525 | JGI IMG/M metagenome (GOLD analysis project Ga0315907, IMG submission 203525) | Freshwater fungal communities from buoy surface, Lake Erie, Ohio, United States - Buoy 12 MA123 | ecosystem: Environmental > Aquatic > Freshwater > Lake > Lake biofilm | place: USA...
CTGCTAAAAAAGTAGCAGCTCCCGCAAAAAAGGCGGCTCCGGCCAAAAAAGCAGCACCTGCTAAAAAAGTAGCTGCACCTGTAAAAAAAGCAGCACCTGCTAAACCAGCTGCCCCAGCTAAAAAAGCGGCCCCTGTAAAAAAAGCAGCACCTGCTAAACCAGCTGCCCCAGCTAAAAAAGTGGCTCCTGCAAAACCTGCAGCGCCAGCTAAAAAAGTAGCTGCACCAGCAAAAAAAGCGGTTCCTGCTAAACCTGCAGCTCCTGCTAAAAAAGTAGCAGCCCCAGCAAAGCCAGCAGCACCTGCTAAAAAAGTAGCAGCACCCGCAAAAACAGCAGCTCCAGTAAAAAAGGCGGCTCCTGCAAAAGCAGCACCAGCTGCTAAACCTGCAGCTCCTGCTAAAGCAGCAGCTCCTGCAAAACCAGCAAAGCCTGCAAAAGTTGCAGCGGTGAAAGCTCCTCCTGCAAAAGTGATTGTAAAAACAGCACCAGTAAGACCCGGCGGCAAAGTAGTATTACCAAGCAAGCCGGTTCCTAAAATAGCGCCTCCACCACCAGTGGTGAAAGCAAAACCAGCGCCACTTCCTCCAATGCCTAAAAAGCCGGAAGTGAAATTGCCACCTGCACCGCCTAAAAAGCCGGTGAGAAAACCATTAGAACCTATTAAGGATGTAAAATTGCCTAAGACAAATACAAAGTCTAGCGTGCCTTACAGTCCTGGATATACACCTTTAGAAAAAAGAGTACAAATTGTGACGAAGAGCAACCAAACACTTGTTAAATACAGCGATGCAGAACTTAACGAGTTTCGTGAGCTCATCAATAAAAAATTAGAAGCTGCTAAAAAAGAGCTTGTGTACCTTCAAGGTTTAATTACCCGTAAAGACGAAATGGGTGGTGACAATGATGATGCGCGTTACATGACCATGGAAGATGGTAGTGTAAGCATGGAAAGAGAGCAGTTGTCTCAAATGGCTAGCCGTCAAATTACGTACATCGACCATCTTGAAAAAGCAATCATGCGTATTGAAAGTAAAACATATGGTATTTGTAGAGTAACTGGTAAGTTAATTGACAAAGCTCGTTTACGCGCTGTACCGCATGCTACACTTAGCTTAGAAGCTAAATTAGGTCTTGTAAAACCAAGTCCTGATCAACAATAAATTTAGATCTCGATCTATAAAAAAGGGCTGTCTTAATTAGATAGCCCTTTTTTATGTATCAAACTTTTGCATTAATTATTTTACTTCTTGCATATCAATAAGTCTTTTGTACATACCGCCTTTTGCAAGTAGTTCATTGTGCGTGCCACGTTCTGCAATTTCTCCTTTTTGCAACACAATAATTTCATCGGCGTGACGGATAGTAGAGAGTCTGTGCGCAATAACAATAGAGGTTCTATTTTGCATCATTTTATTGATGGCGTCTTGCACCAGTCTTTCACTTTCTGTATCTAGTGAGGAAGTGGCTTCATCTAAAATTAAGATCGGTGGGTTTTTTAAAATAGCCCTAGCAATGGTAATGCGCTGACGCTCACCACCACTTAGTTTACTACCCCTATCACCAATATTAGCGTCATATCCGTCCTCCTTACTATTAATAAATGCGGCGGCGTTGGCTACGGTAGCAGCGGCTGTAATGTCCGCTGGGCTTGCTGTTTGGACGCCCAAGGCTATATTTTGCGCGATACTATCATTAAATAAAATAGGCTCCTGTGTAACAATGCCCATGGCAGCTCTAACGCTTTGTAAACTATATTCTTTGATATTAATACCATCAATTAAAACCTCTCCTTCTGTTACGTCATGAAAACGTGGAATTAAATCCGCTAAAGTACTTTTACCAGCACCCGACGATCCTACCAGCGCTACTGTTTTTCCTTTTTCAATAACAAGGTTGATGTTTTTTAAAATGGTGGTGTCGTCGTAAGAGAAACTTACATTTTTAAATTCGATGCGCTCTGCAAAGTTTTCTAAAACTGTTGCATTAGGCTTGTCCTCTATGGCAACAGGCGCTTTTAAAATTTCTTCGATGCGCTCAATTGCAGCACTGCCTCTTTGTGCATTATAAAACGAACTCGATAAAGATTTTGCCGGATTGATAATTTGGGTAAAAAATAAAATATAGGTAATGAAACTTTCTGGTCCTAAACCGGCTTGGTTATTTAATACCAGTCTTCCACCAAACCATAAAATACATGACAGCACAATCACGCCTAAAAATTCGGACATCGGTGACGCCAAATCTTTTCTGAAATTCATTTTATTTCGAATCTGATTCAGTGCATTGTTGTTGTCTAAAAACTTTTGTAGTAATATTTTTTCGGCATTGAAAGCCTTGATAACCCTTAGTCCCCCAAGGGTTTCATCTAGTATGGATAATAAAGTTCCAAGCTTTTCTTGTGAGGTGGTAGATTGTTTTTTTAAACTTCTACTAAGTCTTCCAATGACAAAACCAGTTACCGGAAGAAGCACGAGTAAAAACAAAGAAAGTACCGGACTTAAAAAAACCAAGAAAATTAAAATGATTAAAATATTAAGCGGGTCTTTAATGAGTCCTTCTAGGGTACTCATCACACTCCATTCAATTTCGTTGGCATCATTACTCATTCTACTAATAATATCACCCTTACGTTGTTCGGTAAAATAGCCAATAGGGAGGTCTAATAATTTTTTATATAAATCGGAACGAAGTGTAGTCATTACATAATTGCGCATGGGTGCTAATACCCTAAATGACAAATAGGTAAATAAATTTTTAAAGAAAATGGCCGTAATAATAATGCCACAAATAGCACCAAGTGCATACACGGTCCCTTCTTCAATAATGAGCCTAGAAATAAAATATTTAAGGTAGTTTAAAATGGTTCCCGCAGATAAGCTGGCGCCCTCCATAACAGGTTTAGCCGTGATGAGTTTTTCGGTGCCAAATAGAAGCTGTAAAAAAGGAGCCAACATGGCCAGTGAAACCAGTGAAAAAAGAATGGCCAAGAGGTTAAATACCACATAGAGGGCAATATTCCTTTTTTGGGTTCGGAGGTAAAATAGAATTCGGGAAAAACGCTTCATAAATGATAAAATCGTTAAAACAAGGCAAAGTAACTAATTTTACAACCAATTAAACGCAAAGAACATGGAGGAAGGCAAACGTCAACGTCAGGTAGCAGGGGCTATTCAAGAGGAAATGAACGATATTTTTAGAAGGTTAAACCTTTCTATGATAGCTGGTGGTATGGTTTCCATCTCATCCGTGAAGGTAACACCCGACCTTTTGGAGGCGCGTATTTACCTAAGTTTATTTCAGGTTCCCGATGCCAAGGAAGTGATGAAAGTGATTGAGTCTAGGGCCTGGGAGATCAAAAAGGAGCTAGCCGATAGGGTAAAGCATCAGTTTAGACGTATTCCGGTATTGCATTTCTACCATGATGACACCCTCGATTATGTGTTTAAGATGGAAGAAATTTTCAAGCAAATCAATGCCGAAAAAAAGCCTGCCGGCGAATCTGATAGTGCTAAAGACGCAGCTATAGATGGTGATGACTCCGATCAAGAATCAAAATAATAAAGTATCGTGCAATATTTATTTGCTTGGCGTTATTTTAAATCTAAAAAGTCTACAAGTGCAATTAATATTATTGCATGGGTAAGCGTTACGGCTATTGCTGTTGGTGCAGCAGCACTCATTGTTATTTTAAGTGTTTTTAATGGTTTCGAAGATTTAGTAAAAGGTCTCTACACCGATTTTTACGCTGACATGCGCGTGGTGCCTGCACAGGGTAAAAAAATGAATCTCGATGATGCTACCTTGTATAAAATAAAATCTATTGAAGGTGTTACTGTAGTTAGTAAAGTGATTGAAGAAAAAGCATTACTTGCCAATGGTGATTATCAGAGTATTGTTGTGGTGAAAGGCGTAGACTCCGTTTTTACAAGCACCAACAATATTAATAAACATATTGTTAGAGGTGGTTACGACATAGGTGATGCACAAAACCCTAGCATTGTAATGGGAGCCGGCATCGAAAATGCAGTAGGCGCCGATGTTACAAAAGGAGGATTCCCGCTAACCTTATATACCCCAAATAAAGGAGCTTCTTTTGACGCCGTAGATGGCATGTTTTCATTTAATGTAGCGGCAAAGGGTGTTTTTGCCGTTCAACAAGAGTTTGACAATAAGTTTGTATTTACCAACATTGATTTTTTGAGGTATATGCTTTCAATGACACCCAATCAAGTGAGTGGTATAGAAATAAAAATTAATGGAAGCCCCCAAAAAATAAAAACAGCCATACAAAATGCGATTGGTAAAAATTTTATAGTGGAAACGCGTTACGAGCAAAACAAAAATTTGTACGCCGTGATGCAAATGGAAAAGTGGGTTATCTATGGCATTTTGAGTTTGATTTTAATTGTAGCAGCATTTAATATGATTGGTGCACTAACCATGCTTGTGCTAGAAAAACAAAAAGATATTGCAGTTCTAAGGGCGATGGGCTCAAGCGCTGGGCTTATTCAAAAAATATTTATTACAGAAGGGTTGGTGCTAGCCGGTGTAGGCACTTTTATTGGAACAGCACTTGGTACACTTATTTGTGTACTACAATTAAAATTTAAAATTATTACATTAGGTGGCGGCGGAAGTTTTATTATCGATTACTATCCAGTAAAATTAATGGCCACCGATTATGTGCTCGTAGTTGCCACCACTACTGTGATTGCGCTAATGGCCGCATGGATTCCTGCTAAAAAAGCAAGTCAACAATTGTTATCCTTAAAAAGCTAGAATTTTTAAAAGGGCCTTTTAATTAGTAGTCACCTAAGGTTTCTGGTAATTGAGAAAGGGCATCAGCAAGCTGTGCATCGTTTGGTGCAATGCCGTGCCACTCGTGTGTACCTTCCATAAAGCTAATACCTTTACCCATTTCTGTTTTCATTAAAATACAGATAGGCTTTCCTTGACCGGTAAGTGATTTTGCTTTATCAAGTGTTGCAACAACGTCTTCCATATTGTTACCATCCATATCAATAACGATCCAGTTAAACGCTTCAAATTTGGCGCGTAAACTGTCTAAGTTCATTACTTTTTTAGTAGGGCCATCAATTTGTTGACCATTAACATCGATGGTTGCAATTAAATTATCACAATTGTTATGTGCTGCAAACATCACTGATTCCCAAATTTGACCTTCTTGTAATTCACCATCTCCATGTAAACAATATACAAGCTTAGAATCACCATTAATTTTTTTAGAAAGCGCCGCACCAATGGCAACACTCATACCCTGGCCTAAAGAACCACTTGCGATTCTTACACCTGGTAAATGTTCGTGTGTAGTAGGGTGACCCTGTAAACGGGTATTTAATTTTCTAAAAGTGCCAAGCTCACTCACTTCAAAATAGCCTGATCTTGCAAGAACCGAATAAAATACCGGAGAGATATGACCATTGGATAAGAAAAATAAATCTTCACCCTTGCCATCCATGCTAAATGCTGGATTATGATCTAGGGTATGAAAATATAGCGCCGTTAAAAAATCGGTACAACCTAAAGAGCCACCAGGATGTCCGCTCTGAACACCATGTACCATTCTAACAATATCTCTTCTAACTTGAGTTGCCGTATCTTTTAAGGTTTGAATAGACGCCATAATTTGGGTATTTGCTGCGAAGATAAAATTCAAATTCCAATTCTTGTATGAAAAATGATGCTTTCGGTACTATTTATTAGTTTTGCCATCAAATTGATGCATTATGTCTGAAGAACTTGACTTAATTACGGTGGATACCGAAGATTCTATGAATAAGGCGATAAGCCACTTTGAGCAAGAATTAACTAAAATTAGAGCCGGCAAAGCTAGCCCTGCCATGCTAGATGGCATTACTGCCGATTATTATGGTGCACCAACGCCTATTAGCCAGGTGGCTAATATTAGCGTACTAGACGTTAGAACCATTAGCATCCAGCCCTGGGAAAAAAACATGCTTGCTCCCATTGAGAGAGCAATCATGATGGCAAATATTGGCGTGACACCTCAAAATGATGGTGTTCAGATCAGACTTTTTATGCCACCCCTTACCGAAGAGCGTAGAAAAGAATTTGTAAAAAGAGCCGCAGGCGAAGCAGAGCAATCAAAAGTTGCGATTAGAAATATTAGACGCGACGCGATTGAGCAAATTAAAAAATTACAAAAAGACGGTTTAAGTGAAGACGCTGCAAAAGACGCTGAAAAAGTAGTTCAGGATATTACCGATAAATTTATTGCACTCGTAGAAAAGCTTTTAGCTGCAAAAGAAAAAGAAATGATGGCGATATAAAAGCGCTTATTTCTTTTGTTTGTTTACGATATAAACACCGCATAAAATAATACCGAGCCCAACAAGTCTTAACGGATGGATGGGCTCGTTGTAATATAGGCCTATCGCAAGTGAAACAAAGGGGATGGCATAAGTTACCGTTGAAGCAAAAATAATCCCTGCTCTTTTTACAAGTACATAAAATAAAATAGAGGCAATAGAAGTATTGATGACACCTAGTGTACCGCCTGCTATACTTGCTTCTATGAGGGATGTGTTAGAAAAATCGTAATCAAAATATCCGGTACTAAATAATATAATGCCGGCAGGAATCATGGTAAAACAAAATGCAACGGATGCAATATTAATGGCACTCACTTTTTGCATTTGACTGCCTACCATATTTACATTGAGGCCATAAAAAATAGTAGCAAGTACTACAAAAAAGCTATACGAAAAATTATCAAATTGAAGTGTTTTGCCGGCCGTTACCGAAAGCAAAAGACCTGCAAAGCCAAGTAGTATGCCAATTATTTTTTGCTTACTCGATTGTAAATTAAAAAAAACAATACCTACAATAATGGTAAATAGTGGTGTAAGTGCATTTAAGATACCTGCTAGTGCGCTATCAATTTTTGTTTCTGCAATACAAAATAAATAAGCAGGAATAAAACTGCCCATCACCCCAGAAAGTATCACTGCAAAAAGTTTGTTTTTGGGTATTTGCTTCAGTGCCGAATAGCAAAATGGCAAAAGGGCTAGGCCCGAAAAAATCATGCGCAGGGAAGCAACCTGATAGGGGCTTAATGTAAAGGATCCACCCTCTTTCATGCCTACTTTCATGAGCATAAAAGAACTGCCCCATATAATCGACAAAACAATAAATAGCACCCAATTAATCAGCTTTTCCCGCACGGCATTGAATTTTGGCGAAGTTCCCGATTTAGAACCTAATAACAGCCCATTTTCTAACAAATTATGGCCCTAAATGGCAGTAAAGTGGATAAATTTTGACCCCAAACTGCAGATTTGAGGCCCGAAGGGGTTTTCTTTGTAGCAAAAGTGTGAAGCTGTGAATGTTCCCAATTATCAAATCAAGTTAGATCAGTTTGAAGGTCCCTTTGACCTTTTATTGTTTTTTATAGAAAGAGACGAACTGGATATTTACAATATCCCGATTACTAGAATTATCAAAGACTTCTTGGAATTTATTCATCAAGGAGAGAAACTAAATATCGAGCTAAGTAGTGAGTTTATTTTATTTGTTTCCACTCTTATGCGCATCAAGGCAAGATTATTATTGCCACGTAAAGAAGTGGATGCTGCTGGTAATGAAATTGATCCGCGTCAAGAACTGATTGATAAAATATTAGAATACAAACGCTTCAAAGAAGCTTCTGCTCAAATGGCAGAACTTGAAGCTGTGCGTATGCTCATGGTTAAACGTGGTAATCTTCAAAAGGAACTGATTTCAATTGGAGAAGACGCTTCTGAAGGAACTGAAATTCAGAACATCACCATGTTCAAGCTAATGAAAGCTTTTGAAAAAGTGATGCAGCGTGTGCATGATCGTCAAAACAAACCCGTTCATACCGTGGTGCGTTATAACTACACCATGGAAGGTAGTAGAGATTATATGCTAGATTTTGTGCGTGGCGAAAAAACAGTGGCTTTTGAAAAAGTATTTGAAATTTGTAACGACCGCGTACACGCGTTATTTTTATTTTTATCAACCCTCGAATTAACCCAGCAGAAATACATGAAACTCCTTGTGGGCGAGGGTATGAACAACTTTATTATTGAATGGAATGACAACCGTGAAGCTGAACTAAAAGAAGAAGGTCTTACAGATGAAGACCTTCCAAGTAGTTTTACAGATGAAGATATTCCATTAGAAATGGAATAATAATATTGTTGTGCTTATATCTTAACGAGCGCTTCCTTTGTAACGATTTCTTTTACCGCGGCTTCTATTCCTGCAGCATCATACGCGCACTCTCTATGTAATTCTTTGAGTGTACCATGTTCAACAAGTCTATCCGGAATACCTAAAATTGTTACGTCTGCTTTGTAACCATTTGCATTCATAAATTCTAGGATCGCAGAACCAAAACCACCTACAACCGTTCCGTCTTCGACAGTTACAATTTTAGTATAGTTTGTAAAAACTTCGTGGAGCAGGGCTTCATCAAGAGGTTTAACAAATCTGATATCGTAATGCGCTGGATCAATACCTTCCGACCTTAAATTTCTGATAGCTGTTGTTGCAAAATTTCCGGGATGACCAAAACTTAAAATGGCCACTTCTTTACCGTCTTTTATTTTGCGGCCTTTGCCAATTTCAACAGGCGCTAATGGTGTTTTCCATTCTGGCATCACACCTTCACCTCTTGGATACCTAATAACAAATGGAAGTCCCGTGCTGTCAAGCTGTGCGGTATACATGAGGTTGCGTAGCTCCTGCTCATTCATAGGGGCACTCACAATTAAATTAGGAATGCAACGCAGGTATGAAATATCGTAACAGCCATGGTGCGTAGGTCCATCTTCGCCCACAAGTCCGGCCCTGTCTAAACAAAGTACAACAGGTAATTTTTGTATAGCTACATCATGCACCACCTGATCAAAAGCGCGTTGCATGAATGAAGAATAAATATTACAAAACACGCGCATGCCTTGTGTGGCAAGTCCTGCACTTAATGTAACTGCGTGCTGCTCACAAATGCCCACGTCAAAAGCACGATCTGGCATTTTGTCCATCATAAATTTTAAGGACGATCCACTAGGCATTGCAGGTGTAACGCCCATAATTAATGGGTTAGCTTCTGCTAATTCTACTAGGGTATGTCCAAAAACGTCTTGGTATTTAGGTGGCTGCGGCGTATCAATTTTTTTCTTGATAATTTCTCCGGTTACTTTATCAAAAAGTCCTGGCGCATGCCATTTAGTTTGGTCTTTTTCTGCAAGCTCATAGCCCTTACCTTTTGTTGTAATAACATGCAACAGTTTAGGTCCTGGTATGTCTCTTAAATCTTTGAGGGTATCAACAAGGTTGGTAATGTTATGACCATCGATAGGCCCAAAATAACGGAGTTGTAAAGCTTCAAAAAGGTTGCTGCTCTTACTTACCATGCCTTTTACGCTGGCTTCTAATTTAGAAGCTAAAGATCTCGAAGTTGATTTTCCGACAGGCATTTTACCTAGTAAGTTCCAAATCTCATCCCTTACTTTATTGTACGTAGGAGAGGTTGCGATGTCTGTTAAATATTCTTTGAGTGCGCCCACATTTGGGTCGATACTCATGCAGTTGTCATTTAAAATAATAAGCACATCACTATCCGCAACACCTGCGTGGTTCATGGCTTCAAAAGCCATTCCGGCTGTTAAAGAACCATCACCAATAACCGCAATTGATTTTCGGTTTTCACCTTTGTATTTAGCAGCCATGGCCATGCCTAATGCTGCCGAAATAGAAGTTGAAGAGTGGCCCACACCAAAAGTGTCGTACTCACTTTCTGATCTTTTAGGAAAGCCGCTAAGGCCTTTGTATTTTCTGTTGGTAACAAACTGATCTCTACGACCCGTTAATATTTTATGTCCATATGCCTGATGGCCTACGTCCCAAACGAGCTGATCGTAGGGGGTGTTGTAAATGTAATGAAGGGCAACGCTTAATTCAACCACACCAAGGCTGGCAGCAAAATGCCCGCCGTGCACGCTCACAATATCAATGATGTATTGGCGTAATTCATTGCAAACTTGATGCAACTGATCTTTGGGGATCTTTTTGAGGTCATCGGGGTTGTTGATGTTCCCTAGGAGTGCTCCTGGCCTTATTTCCATGCAAAAAGTTAGTTTAGGTTGTAAAAATAGGCATTTACTGTGAAGCAAAACACCTTTCCTCCTATAGAAACATCACACAAAACCAAAGGTTCACCCC
>Ga0315907_10008930_pt1 | contig 10222 bp, 9 predicted proteins | sample LakEriMetagenome_3_FD_203525 | JGI IMG/M metagenome (GOLD analysis project Ga0315907, IMG submission 203525) | Freshwater fungal communities from buoy surface, Lake Erie, Ohio, United States - Buoy 12 MA123 | ecosystem: Environmental > Aquatic > Freshwater > Lake > Lake biofilm | place: USA...
CAATGGTGCTCACGGGGAATGCAGCATTTGCCTCGCTCCAGCGTTCGCGAACAATGTTCCACGCAATTTCTCCGTGCTCACGGTTGTTCATAATGCGGCTCAAGAGAAATGGAGCATCTTGAGTCTTTACTTCAGGGGAAAATGCAAAGGCGCATGCACGGCTAATGAGTTCGGGTGACTGAAAGTCGGCAAGAGCATAAAGAGCGCGTTCCTGATCTTGGGGGAGCGCTCCATTTTTGAAACGCTCGATGAAGAATTCAAATTCTCTTTCACCTCCGGTTGATGCAACAACAGTGGTTGCAGCGGCAACCACTTCAGGATGTACTTGTTGCCCCGCCTCTGATTGAGTAAATAGTTCCCGCGCTGTGTTTTGAGCATCGCTATTGCCGGCATCACAGGCAAGTAAAACAATCAGCAAGCCACGTAGTTTTCCGCGGAGGTCATCTTCATCGTTGCTGGGTTCCCAACCGATGTCGTTTAATGCCGGACCAGCAAGTGCGGCAATGCGTTGTTGGATTGGACCTTGTTGGTGACCGGGCAAGAGCCTTCCACAACCGCGAATGCCAATGGCGATGGCCTGCCACACGGCAAGATCGCGCTCGTCGGTGAAGCCGCTCACGAAGTTGAGAAAATCAATTGCTTCGAGTCGTCCGGCAACAACAGCGTTCCATGCATCGTCAACCAAGTTGTATCGCTCAATCACGCTGAGTCCGCGAATAGTTGTTGCATCGAGGCGGCGCAGCAATTCGGGTGAATAGGCAACTCGATAAAAGCCGTGTCCCTCTGCATTGACAACGATTGGGTCATTTGGATGCGGCAGATTCACGAGCATTTCTGGGGTGGAAAGCAGAACCTTCGATTCAGCACTTTGCGCACGTGACTTTCCATTGCGCAGGTGAATAGGTGCCATCCACACCGTGTCGTATGCCGTGTTATCGAAAGAAAAGCGCTGTTGTTTGAGATGCAGTTGGTTGTTGCGTAGCGATGCTGAAATGAGGGGATACCCAGGTTGCCAGATCCATGAATCCATGAGTGCTCGCACTGGCGCATCGCCGTTGTGCTCTTTAATGCTTGCTTCTATGGAGTCCCATAGGTCGTTTGTTTCGGTGTTGCTATAGGCGTGGGCACGTAGGTATTTGCTGACACCTGCACGAAACTCTTCTTGGCCAAGGTACATCTCGAGCATACGTAAGAGCGCCCCGCCTTTTTGATAGGTGAGTACATCGAACATGCCTTCGCAGTCGTTGGGTGATTCCACAGGGAACTCCACGGGGCGAGTGCTCGCTAAGGAGTCAACTTCAAAAGCGGCGCTGCGCTCGAGGCCAAATGATGTCCACCTCTTCCACTGCGGAGCAAAGGCATCTACTGCTGCTACTTCCATGAACGTGGCGAAAGCTTCGTTGAGCCAAATGCCGTTCCACCACTTCATGGTGACGAGGTCGCCAAACCACATGTGTGCATTTTCGTGTGAGACAACATCGGCAACAAGTTGCTGATCCATTTGTGTACTTTTGTCGGGGTCGACAAGCAGGAGTACTTCTCGGAACGTAATGCATCCGATGTTTTCCATAGCGCCTGCAGCAAAGTCGGGCATCGCAACGAGATCGAGTTTTGCTGCGGGGTAGCGAATGCCGTAATAGTCTTGGAACCACTTCAATGAAAATGCACCAACTCTTTTACCGAAGTCGGTGAGATGTGATTTGCCCGGAACGTGAATGATGCGCAATGGAGTTCCGTCGACATCAATGGGCTGTGTTGCTTCTAGTGGGCCCACAATAAAAGCAACGATGTAGGTAGACATCGACATCGTGTCGGCGAATCGCACCGATACTTGACCAGGTGTGGCGGGGGTGCGGCTCACTTCGGCGCCATTAGAAATTGCCAAATGCTGTTCGTCGACCACCAAGGTAATGCCAAAGACGGCTTTGAAATCGGGTTCATCCCAGCAGGGGAAGGCTTGTCGACAATCGGTTGACTGCATCTGTGTTGCCGCAATGACCTGCTCAGTGCCATTGTCATCTGTGTATGTGGAACGGTAGAAGCCACGTAAAGAGTCGTTGAGCACGCCAGAAAATGAAATGGAAATGCTGACGGTTCCCGTTTCTACGGCCGAACTTGGGGTGATGACGAGACGCTCGGTTTCGCTGTGCAGCGAGAAGTGGGCATCGAGGCCATTTACTTGAACATCGTGAATGGTGAGAGCCTTAGCATTGAGCACAATTTCTGGTGCTTGTGCCAACACGTTGGCAGCAATAACAACTGTTCCATCGAATGTGGCCTGAGCAAGATGGGGTGTGAGCTGCAGGTCGTATCGGGTCGGAACAATGTGGCGCGGGAGTCGGTACGGCTGAGCGAGGTGGGGGGAAGTGCTGTTCTCCATCTGTAGGACGTTAGTGGTCAATGGGTCTGTGGGGTACTACGGTAAGTGACCGTGTCAGACATCACTTTTGTTCCCCGTGACCTCACCAGCAATCCAGGAATTTCCTACGACGTCGTTGGGTTGGGTAACGCCTTGGTCGACGTTATTGCCCAGACCGATGATGCTTTTCTAGAGCAGCAGCAACTCGCTAAGGGTTCGATGGCGTTAGTAGATACCGATCGAGCAGTTTCACTGTATGAAGCGTTGCATGGCGGTGTTGAAATGAGCGGTGGGTCTGCTGCAAATACAATGTGCGGTATTGCAAGCTTCGGAGGACGTGCTGCATACATCGGAAAAGTTGCTGAAGATACTTTGGGTGACACTTTTTCCAAAGATATGCAAGTGGTTGGAGTCGACTTCAAGCGTCCGGTAGGTGGCAACTCGGTTCCCACAGGGCGCTGCATTATTGCTGTGACGCCCGATGCTCAACGCACCATGAACACGTTCCTTGGTATCTCTTCCTTGCTCACTCCCGCCGACCTTGATCATGGCGCCATTGCTGCTGGTGCAGTGTTGTACTTAGAGGGTTATTTGTACGATCAACCAGAGGCTAAAATTGCCTTTCGTGCTGCTGCAGAAATCGCCCACCAACACAACAGGCAGGTATCGCTGACCTTGAGCGATTCATTTTGTGTCGATCGCCATCGTGCCGATTTTCGCGCACTCATCTCAGATGAAATAGATATTCTCTTTGGAAACGAAGCAGAGCTTTTAGCGCTCTATGAAACCGATACATTTGAATTTGCTGTCACTCAATTGCGTCAAGACTGCATTGTTGCTGCCATTACTCGTAGTGAACATGGTTCGGTTGTTGTCACCAAAGATGGAGTGATAGAAGTGCCAGCGCAACCCGTTGCCCAGGTGGTTGACACCACCGGTGCGGGCGACCTTTATGCGGCAGGTTTCCTCTATGGATACACCCGTGGAATGGACCTGAAAACTTGCGCAACCCTTGGGCATATTGCGTCGGCAGAGGTCATTTCGCATGTTGGCCCACGCCCGCAAATTGCTTTAAGTTCACTCTTGCCCGCGTCGTAAGCGGCGTTAGCATTGAACTATGGAACTCACTGTTCTCGGTCAAACCGTTCGCCATCCCATTGAGCATGTTGAGGTATTTCCTGCGCCTGAACACGTCACGCTGGTTCGCTTCACCTCCGATGAACTGAGCTCGGTGTGCCCAGTTACTGGGCAACCCGATGTTTCGGTGGTGGTCATTGAATATCGTCCGCGGAAGTCGTGCGTCGAGTCGAAATCTTTGAAACTCTATTTGTGGAAGTTCCGCGATCGTGCGGTATTTGCTGAAGCTTTAGCTGCTGAAATTGCCGATGAAATCATGACCACTGTGCAACCAGAGTTTGTTCGTGTTGCACTCACCCAACGCCCACGCGGAGGCATTGAAGTTCATGCAGAGGTAGAACGTAACCGCTAGAACCAACTTGTAACTCTGCTGAGAAAGGGTTGCAATTGCTTAAAGCCTTGAGTCTTGCTTTAGCGCAGTATCGATGCTGAGTGCTGCAGCAATGATGAGTGAGTGAAGCGGTTGACTCGGAATCTCGTGTATCTCCACCACGTAGCTATCGGCAGTGGTAAACATTTCGCGCGCAAGTCCTGTGTACTTTTTGGTGATACGAGCCACTTCGCGGCCGCTGGCATCTTCAATGGCAAAATTCCATGCTCGCCAGTTTTCAGCTTTGATTGCACCAATTTTTGCGCCCCCGGATTCGAGTGCAAAGTGAATTTTTCCAAAGACATTCTCTTGCACAATACGACCAATTTCAGCGCCTGTTGAGTCGTTGATGAGTACCGTACTCTTCAATATTTTTGCGGGTCGTGTAACGGACATGACGAGAGAATCGCTGGCATCGGTGATGTCGAAATGATGTGTGAGGAATTGATCTACTGAGCTCACGAGTCGCAGAAGCTTTTTTGCTTTACTTTGACCCACCTGATTCACGTGACCAATGTTGTTCCCATTTTCATCGAAGACCGAATACTGGTTTGTGAGTTCAATGAGTTTTGCTTTTTGATTGACAACAAGGACACGATGCTGGAAGAGACTTGATTCACTCATTGCTGGCGGCCTCGCTGCATAATTTTGTCGCGCCGTTCCGCAACTGCGTCGGCGCTGAATGAACGCTTGCGCCATGCTTTTGCTTCAGCTGCCTCCGCTGTCCAAGCAGCAGCATCGGTGGTGGTGAGGGAATATGTGTTGCGGATGGTTTGTACACCGCTTTGCTCGTTACCAATAATGTCGAGCGCAATTTTGCGAGTGAAGGGGATCAGTTCAGCATGTGGCACGACGTGGTTCACTAATCCGTATTCATAAGCTTCGTTAGCGTCCATGAAGTTTCCAGTGAAGCTCATTTCACGTGCTCGGCGAACTCCAATGGCTTGTGGCAAGAGCACCGAAAGCCCCCAGCCCGGCATTACGCCAACACGTGCGTGAGTGTCGCCGAACTTGGCGTGCTCTGACGCAATGAGGAAGTCGCAGTTCAGCGCAAGTTCAAACCCGCCGGTCACGGCAACGCCGTTGATAGCGCCAATGAGGGGTTTAGCCAATTTAGGAAAGGGTCCGCGCACTCCATCGGCATTAGGTGTTCCGTCTGCACCGGTTCCGCCGAGCAAATTGCTTGAGGCATCGCCGAGTTCTTTGAGGTCGAGGCCGGCGGTGAAAGCGGGGTCGGCGCCAGTGAGGATGATGACATCGACGTCATCGCGGGTGTCGGCTTCCTTCATGAGCTCGGCGAGCAGCCGGAGAACTTCGCTGCTCAGGGCATTACGCGCGCCTGGGCGATTGAGAGTAATGGTGGCGATGCGCTCGGAAACTTCAAGAAGGACGACAGGATCTGACATGTCTCCATACTGACACGCAAAAGGGAAGTTGTAGAAGTGGGAGATGATCCGCCACCGTGACAGAATGAAGACATGAGTCTTGTCATTGTTGATAAATCAGATGGGGTTGCAACTCTTACCTTAAATAATCCGACCGAACGTAATACTCTGACCGCGCCAATGGTTGCCGACATTTTGGCTGCCATGGACGATGTAGAGAACGATTCGGCCATCGGTGCAATTGTGGTCACCGGTGCTGCCCCCGCTTTTTGTGCGGGTGCCAACCTGGGAAATCTTGCCACTGCAACTCCAGAAAGCTTGTCGAATATTTATGAAGGCTTTTTGCGCATTGCGCGCAGCCCATTGCCCACCATTGCAGCGGTCAATGGTGCGGCAGTAGGGGCAGGTATGAACCTTGCTCTTGGTTGTGACGTGAGAATTGCAGCAAGGCGCGCAAAGTTCGACACGCGTTTTCTGCAGATTGGTATTCACCCAGGTGGTGGTCACACATGGATGTTGCGTCGCATCGCTGGCCCTCAGGCAACAATGGCAACAGTCATCTTTGGCGAAATTCTTGATGGTGCTGAAGCCGAACGAGTTGGCCTTGTCTGGAAGTGTGTCGATGACGATGCGCTTCTCGCCACAACACATGAAATGGCGGCTCGTGCAGCATCGGCCCCACGTGAACTGCTCAAAGTCACCAAAGAAACAATTCAGGCGATGTCGGGAATTGACGCTCATAGTGATGCAGTGAAACGAGAAATTGAACCCCAGGTGTGGAGTACTCGCCAGCCATGGTTTGCCGAGCGCCTTGCCGCACTTCAAGCAAAAATTTCCAAGAAGTAGAAATTCGTATGCAAAAAGTGTTGCGATATGTCATCGCAACATTGCTGTCTATTGCCTTGGCTATCACTGCGCTTCCTATACCTCAGGCGCAGGCTGCAGTGCAGAAACGCTCATACATCGTTACTGTTCATCACCGCAGTGATATCGACGAAGTTGTTGCTGCAAGTAGGAGCTTGGGTGCAAAACGGTTCAATATTTTCCGTTACGCGCTGGGTGGATTCGCCACAGACATGAGTGCATCTGCTGCAAGCGCATTAAGGCGCGACGCACGGGTAAAACGTGTAACTCAAAATGTCGCTGTACGCAAAAAAGACATCCCACCGGTTCAACTGGGTGCGCCGTACCAACTCGACCGCATCGATCAGCGTGCATTGCCACTCGACGATCAATTTCAATCACCTGCAACGGGTGAAGGTGTACAGATCTACATGATCGATACTGGGGTGCGAGCAACTCATGTCGATCTAGCAGGGCGAGTGATTCCCGGTGTCGATGTAGTGGGGAGCGACGAAAGCGGCGCTCCTGATTCTCCAACATCAGATTGCGACGGGCATGGAACCCACACCGCAGCGACGGCTGCCGGGACCACATTTGGCGTAGCAAAAAAAGCAACGGTCATTGCTGTGCGGGTATTGAACTGTATTGGCGATGGAGACGTTGAGGGAGTAGTTGCAGGCATCGACTGGGTGTTGCACCATCACCGCAGCGGTGTACTTGCTGTAGCGAATTTGAGTTTGGGTGTAAACGCCGACGAGAACTCTCTCCCCATGGACGATGCGGTGCGCGACCTGTATGACGACGGCATTGTTCCTGTTGTGGCTGCTGGCAACGATGGCAAAGATGCCTGCAATACCTCGCCTGGTCATTTACCTGAAGCTCTCAACGTTGGTGCCGTGAATAGTCAAGACGATCGGTTTAACAATGGGTCCATTGGCTCAAATTATGGAACATGCCTCGACTTGTTTGCACCAGGTGTACGCGTGCTGTCGGCCGGAAGTGATTCCGACACGGAAACTCATTATGAAACCGGAACATCAATGGCGTCACCATTAGTTGCGGGGTATGCCGCACTGCTTGCACAACAGTTTCCCAATGCCTGTCCCTCCTCTATTGAAGACGCTATTAAAGCAAGAGCCACAGCGAATGTTGTGAAAAATGCGGGAACGGGTTCGCCCAACCTGCTTTTGAACGTTTCAGATGTTTCCGCTGTTGGAACTGCAATTCCTGGTACGCCGAATGCATTGGTCAGTACACCGAGAAATGAAGGCCTTGTGGTGTCGTGGGATCCAGGTTGTAGTGGTGGTGCAACATCGGGAACAAACACCATTCAAGTCAGCGTCAGTGGAGCAAAAGTTCCTTTCCGCACCATCAAAATGAATGATGCCGCTGGACAAGTTGTGTTGAAGGGTCTCGACAACAGTAAAAAGTATGTAGCTCGAGTGCGACGCCAAAGCGCTAATGGGAAAAGTGATTGGTCTGTTCCATCGCTCGCAATGAACCCAAAGCCGTTGGTAACGGGGCAAAAGGTATTACTGAATTCCCTAGCGCGCTCAACAGAGGCACCCATTGGTGGACAGTGGGAGGTCTCGGCCGACTCCAACGGGGTGTGCCGTGTCACTTCAAACTCGGCCCGCATGTATTTCATGCGCAAGGGAAGTTGTGGCGTTGAGGTGCGGCCTCAATACACAAATGTTCCCTTCACTCGTACTTTCTCGGTGGGGGAAACAGTCGCTCCGGGCAACAGCGGACGTGGTAGGCGCATTGTGTACTCACGTAACTCGCGCAGGCTGTACGCAATTGATGCCACAAATGTGGTGGAACGCAGCATTGCCGTTGTTGCACCCGAGGTTGCCCCGGCACTTGGGAGCTTTTCATTGGCAATCCTGAATAACGGCCTAATGCTTGAGGCACAGAGCAAAACTGGCAAGGTCGCTGTTGCCGTCTCGGGGATTCCCGTTCTGTGCGATGCCACCGGAGTGTGTGCTGCTACGTATGGCCCCGATTCCTATGGCACAAGCCAACTGCAGGCACTTGGTATCTATATACCGACAGAAGACCTGCGCTGGTTTGTGCGTTGGGGTGAATCGGTAAAAACTTTTGTCATTGTTCGTTAAATCGACAAACAATCCTTCACATATTCCAACGACGAGCGTATGGTGCCTTAAAGGAAGCGTTGCAATTGGAATACCCGAGAGGAGACCCGATGAGTAAGCGTCATCACAGTCAAGAAACTGTGCCACCCCCACGCGTTGAATTGCGTGCTCACGCTCATAATGAGCGACATCGAATACACGCGGCGTTAGATGAAGTTGCAGAACTGGTGAGCCAGGGGATTCCTGCAGAAGATCTTCATGAACCCGGCAAGTCGTGGCGGGTTGAAGCTCACCACGATAAAGAACGTGCCATTCGCAAAAGCAATGGGCCATTGAAACACTGGAAAACGAAAGACTGGAAACGACGTTCGGTGGTGCGTAAACAACGCGCTATTGCGCTGCGAGCCATTGCTGACTAAGAGCTTCGCGGCGCTGGTCCCATTCTTCTTGGGTGAGTGCAAAGCGATGGTGGTCTTCCCAGAGCCCATTGATCTCTAAATAGCGCTCTGCGGTTCCTTCGTTGCGAAGTTCCAGTTTTTCAGCAACACGTAAACTGTTTGTGTTGCGAGGAATGATGCAAATTTCGATGCGATGTAAGTGCAGTTCGTCGAATGCAAATTTCAGTAATACAACGACAGACTCAGCGATGTAACTTTTTCCTGCTCGAGCCTGGTCGATCCAGTAGCCAATTGTTCCGCATTGCATCGCGCCACGCATCACGTTGTTGATGTTGACTTCTCCGGCAAAAGCATTGTCGACAAAGAGGCCAAATGCATAAGAGTTTCCCGATTGACGTTCGCGCTCGCGAATATTGCATCGTGCGGCAAAAATATCGCGATCTACTGCCGGGTCGGGCTGATTAATGGGGCGGGCAGGCTCCCAGCGGGTGAGCCAGTCGCCGTTGCGCCGACGCACCTCGCTCCACGCCGAGAAATCTTCAGCTACCAATGGCCGCAAAACAACGCGCGAGCCGTAGAGACGTAAACCTGAGTTTGCCAGTGAGCCTGTGCCGGATCTTGCGGGGTGCTGGTTCATGATGCTTCGGTGGCAACCACTCCATCGAGAAGTGATGCCGTCGAAATAATGATATGCGATCGTTGAAGTTTGCGCATGATTGCAACGAGCGCACAGCAGCCTCCAACAATGACATCGGCCCGGTCGGCATTGAGGCCAGGGTTGAAGAGCCGGTCACGGAGAGCTTCGGTGGCAAGAGTGCGAAAGACATCTTCGGCAGCATCGCGGGTGAGTAAGAACCCGTGGAGCTGATTGACGTCGAATTCGGTGAGTCCGAGTTCAACCATGGCAATGGTGACGATGGTTCCGGCAACGCCGATGATTTCGTCACAGTCGGCAAGCTCGGGAATTTCGCGTAGGGCATCATCAACTTCATCGATAATGACACCAATGGCGTTGGTGAGTTCTTCGGGTCGTGGTGGGTCGGAGTGAATTTCCTTCTCGGTGAGGCTGCGTGCGCCGTAAGGAATGCTGATGACACGGGGCGTGCCCGTGGGGTTCCCAACGGCAATTTCTGTGGATCCTCCGCCGATGTCGAAGACAGCAATGAGTTGTGGATTGTTTGGCAAAGGAAGTTGTTGCTGGGCTCCAATAAAAGACAAGCGTCCTTCCTCTTCGCCCGAGATGAGACGAGGGTCAACTCCAATGATTGACTTCACTTCCGCAAGAAACGCAGTTCCATTGCTGGCGTGTCGCACGGCGGCAGTTGCTACTACATGAATGTTCGTTACACCATGCTCGGTGAGCACAGACGAGTAGTGGCGCAATTGTTGCAGAGTATTTTCCATCGATTCCGTCGAAAGAATTTTGGTACGGAGAACTCCGGCGCCGAGGCGAGTAATTTTTTGTTCACGCACAAGCGTGTGGCCATGTTGCGAAATGAGCAAATTCGTTGAGTTGCTTCCAATATCGATGACACCAATAACAAGTGATTCTGACGTGCTCATAGATGCTCTTTCACCCATCGTCCAACGGGGTCGTCGCCACCTGCAAGAAACCATGCGTAGTGGGCATGGAG
>Ga0315907_10008932_pt1 | contig 10220 bp, 6 predicted proteins | sample LakEriMetagenome_3_FD_203525 | JGI IMG/M metagenome (GOLD analysis project Ga0315907, IMG submission 203525) | Freshwater fungal communities from buoy surface, Lake Erie, Ohio, United States - Buoy 12 MA123 | ecosystem: Environmental > Aquatic > Freshwater > Lake > Lake biofilm | place: USA...
ATCCGCCATTTCTTTTTACGTGGTTATACTCAACGGCGTATTTGTCGAGTTTCGTAATCATGTGACGCATAATTTGCTCGTCACGTAAAATTTGAATCTTAAGTTTTTCGTTAAGATCAGTTGGGCCGCTGTATTCTAACACCCAGTAAATACCAGTTGTCTTTTTTTGAATAGGGTAGGCCAGTGATTTAAGACCCCAAGGATTAGAATGCACAGTAGCTCCACCGAAGCTAGCAATCATATCTTGGTATTTTTTCTGAGAAGCTTTAAAATCTTCTTCAGAAAGAACCGGAGTGAAAATCACCATTAATTCGTAATTACTCATTACTTGAATTTTTAGGTTTAAAATTGGGTTTACCCAGTGGACTCCACCGAAGTGGAGAATCTGCCAAATACAGATTTGGGGTTGCAAAAGTACGTAAAAGGGTTGATTTTACTGCATTTTTTCCTCTATTTTTTCGAGTAAAACCACAAAAGTTGGGAAATGGTCGCTAAATCCATCCCTAAACTGGTTCCCATCCCAGGTTCTAAGCGGATATCCCTTAAAACGGCCCTCGTGCTCCACCATAAAAAAGGCCTTAAATATGTGGGAACTACCTAAAAACAGCTTTCCCGCGTGCCTTGGAGGAATCCAGCTTTGAGACACCAGTATTTGGTCAAAAATACCCCATGCGTCCCTATTGGCAAGGGTTCCATTGCCTTTTGCTAGTATTTCTACCCAAGGGTTGTATAAATCTGATTTTTTGATCATTTTTAGCCCCCCACTGGATTGAAGGGCATGGGTTACGCTATAATCTGAGGGGTTGTCGTTCAAATCACCCATTACTAAAACCTTAGCGTTAGGATCCTCCGCCAAAATAGTGTTGATATGGTTTCTGCAAACCCTAGCTGCTTTACTCCTAGCTTCGGTACTCCTTTTTTGGCCACCGCGCCTGCTTGGCCAGTGATTCACGTAAATATGCACGGTGTCTTTTAGTAAAATCCCTTTCACATATAAAATATCTCTGGTGAAATAAGGCAGCTTGTTTCTGGAAGGAAGTTGAACTTGCAAAGAAGCATGCGAAACGGGTTTAAAATATTTTGGTTGATAAAGCAAGGCCACATCAATACCCCTGAGGTCTTTTGAATTTTCATGCACAAATAAATAGCCTCTATTTTTTAAAAGTGGATGCTTGATTAAATCTTGTAGCACCGTATCGTTTTCTATTTCTACAGCACCTAAAATAGCAGGCCCATCGTTATTTATTTCGGCGCCTATTTTTTGAACAACCGTTGCCAGGTTACTTACTTTTTTATTGTAAATAGAACTGCTATAATGTTTGGCGCCATTTGGTAAAAATTCTTCGTCATCTATTACAGGATTATCGATGGTGTCATAGAAATTTTCGAAATTATAAAAAGCGGCGATACAGCTGTGATGCCTTTTAGGCATAGGTTTAAGGGGTGTTGTATCTTTTTTTATGGTAGACTTGCAGCCAAATACAATTGTAGTAAAAAAGGCAATTAAAAATAAGTAATGAAGTGTGTTTTTTATATAGCGCATATCTTTTATTCGCTAATTACAATTATTTAAACTGGTATTTCACGCCAATGTTTTTCAGTACTGATTTTCGTATTTGAACTGTATTAGATTGTGTGTGAAATCTATGTTATGCGCACCCTATGTCTATGTTTTATTTGTGTTTTTATGGCAGGGACTTTGTTTGCACAAAAGCGGAGTAAACAAAAGTCGCTTCCTAATGTGCTCGTACAAAAAGTGGTCGTATCTGAACCCGACGAAATTCCAATTGTGGTATTAGATCCGGACACCAAAAGTGGCTCGGAACCTTCTTTTGTGGCATCGAGTTTACAGGCCAATAAAGATCCTTTTTACAACACGGCGAGTTTTGGTTTTTCTGCTGCAGGTTTTATGGTGAAAGGGCTCGATGCTAGTTTTTCCCAAACACTTTTTAATGGCTTACCCATTAAAAGTTTATTATCCGGAAGCCCACATTTTGCCGTTTACTCGGGCCTGCAGCAAATGATGCGCAAAACGGTGGTATTTGATGGCGTTGCTGGAAATGAGCTTTCTTTTGGAAATCTTGGTAACACAACGGGCGCCGATATTCGCGCCGTTGTAATGCCAAAGCAATATAAAATAGCAGCAACCTATGCGAACCGTGCCTATTCACACAAATACGTTTTGCAAATGTCTACCGGACAATTAAAAAACGGATGGGCGTTTGCTGCACATGTAAATGCACGGCTTTCAAAAGAAGGGTACTACAATGGTTGTGGTTATGCAGGCTATGGCTATATGTTTAGCATGGATAAAAAAGTAAACGACCATTTTATTTTGTCCATGTCATTACTTGGCGCGCCAATTAGCGCAGAACGGCAGGCCCCTGTACTACAAGAATCCTTGCAATATTATGGTGCTAATTACAATCCAAATTGGGGGATGCAAAACGGCGAAAAACGTAACGCTGTAAAAAGCACAACACATTTACCTACTGTCATTTTTTCATCAGATATATCGCTCCCAAAGGCACAAAAATTAAATATCGCTGTAGGCATAACCATGGGTATCAAAAGCATTACAGGTCTCGATTGGAATAATGCCGCAGATCCGCGCCCAGATTATTATAAATACCTACCAAGTTATTATCAAGATTCTGCGCTTAAGGAACTTATGCATGAGTCCTTACTTGAAAACCCTGGTAAGGGACAAATAGACTGGATGGGTTTGTATAGCCTAAATGCACTTTCCAATGAACCGGTCATTATGGGTAGCAACTCTAATTTAATACTTCAAAAAAGAGCGGCCGTTATTGTAGAAAACAGAATAGATAAACAGCAAACAATAGCAGCCTCCATGGTGTACCGGTCACCAATTGGTAAAGCAGGCTTGTTGCATGCAGGCATTAATGCACAATTAGAGCAGCATCATTTTTATAAAAAAGTACATGATTTATTAGGCGCTCATTATTATGTAAACATCAATCAGTTTGCCGAAGATGCACTTCAAATAAGAACAGACGTGAATCAGTTTGATATCGAAAATCCCAATCAAATTATTTTACAAAACCAAAACTTTGGTTACAATTATAAAGCCCTACTCATGCAAACCGCTGCTTATGTACAGGCTAGTTGGGCGTTTTCACGTTTTGACATTTTTGCAGGAGTTCAGTTTACAGGCAATAGTTTTAAAAGAGTGGGGCTTGTAAAAAACGGACTGTTTCCATTACAATCTAAAGGAACTTCTTATGCCTATCATTTTACAAGTCCAGAAGCAAAGCTGGGTGTTACCTATAAATTAAATGGACGTCATTATTTTAAAGTAGAATTTTTATCTGCGTCTAGGGCACCTCTATTTGACAATGTGTTTGTAGCGCCCAAAATGCGTTCAACAGTTACAGACAATATTAGTTCCGAACAAATCAGGTCGGTACTACTGGGCTATCAGTACCAATCCAATTTTTGTAAAATAGGGTTTCGCGCTTTTTTAATAACCCAACAGGGTGCAAGGGATGTGCTTACATTTTACCACGATGGCTACCATAGTTTTGTTAATTATGCACTCACTGGCATTCATAAAATCATGCAGGGCCTCGAAACCAGCATCGATTTTTCATTACAAGAAAACTTGTCAGTACAACTCATTGGCGCTCTGGGTGATTACCGTTTTAATTCTAGACAGCAGCTTGTAGTGAGTTCAGATAATGACGCATCGGTACTTGAAAAAAGTGAAGTGTATGTCAAAAATTTTAAAGTAGCGCGCACGCCGCAAAGGGCCGCTGCTGTTCACGTATCATACCGTCCGGGTTCTTTTTTTGCAACCATTAGTGCGCATTATATGGATAAACGCTGGATGTCGTTTAATCCCATTCGGCGCACCTATGGTGCGCTAGCACTACTTGACACAATGAGTGTTATGCGTACGCAAATAACGGAGCAAACACAACTGCCCGCAATGTTTACGCTTGGCGCGTTGCTTGGTCAATCCATTAGGTGGTACAACGTAAAAAATAAAACACCCAAAAATATTTTATGCATTTTAAGTGTCAATAATATTTTACAAAGCGGCCCTGTATTAGCAGGTGGGTATGAGCAACTTCGTTTTGATGTTGCCAGGCTCAATGTCAATAAGTTTCCGCCTAAATATTTTTTAGGCTATGGGTTTAATTTTTCTGCCACCATTTCATTTACTTTTTAAAGTACGTATATGTCTATACACAAATCTTACATTGGATTTAATAATATTTTTATTCGCTGGATTTGCATCTTTTTTTTATGGATTACATGTTGCAATTGCGATAAGGTTTGGGATGTGCCGCCACTTTATACAGGCCCTGCTTTAAAAGCCAACATGTCTATCAAAGATTTGCTGCGCCTGCATATCCCCAATAACTATGAAAAAATTAGTGCCGATTATATTATAGAAGGAACAGTAACGGCCAACGACAAAACGGATAATTTTTATAAGTCCATTATTATTCAAGATTCAACAGCAGCCGTTACCATTAAACTAGACGGCTATAACTTATTTACAAAATATGCAGTAGGCCAAAAAGTGGGTGTTGCACTGAATGGACTTTGGCTTTCTGATTATGCCGGTATGACACAAATTGGTATTGGTGTAGACCGGTCCGACCCAGCATCGCCCTTTTTACTTGGCATCCCGCAGCCGCTCATGAACCGATATATTGGCCTATTACCAGGCGGCAAATTAATGACACCATTATCCGTATTAGCCACCGGACTCGTCGATAGTTTAAAAGGATGTTTAGTTTCCATTGATCAACTAGAATTTGTAGTATCGGATACGGGCAAACCCTATTCCGACCTTGTTAATCAACTCCCAGCCAGTCATACGCTGCGTACTTGTAGCATTGGAAATTTATATTTACGCACCAGTGGTTTTGCTTCTTTTGGAAATGCGTTAACACCCAGGGGGAATGGGAGAGCCACCGGTATTTACACCGTTTTTAGAACCCAAAAACAACTTGTTATTCGTGACACTTCCGATTTGCAATTAACCGGACTGCGGTGTAGTGTAACGGGCCCAAAAACTTTGTTTGCGGAGGACTTTTCAAATGCGCAAACCGATAGCACTTACAAAGCTGCTGGCTATAAAAATATCGCCGAAATTGGCGGCAAATATTTTACCACTAAAAAAACATCCGCTAATAATTATCTAGAAATATCGGCCTTTGCGGCTAGGCAAAACGCAGTGATAAGTTGGCTTATTTTACCACCTATTAACCTCGATCATTCTGCCAATGAAGTCTTACATTTTGATACCAAAGACGGCTTTGACAATGGTGCGATTTTGCAGGTGATGGTGTCTACCAATTATGATGGCGGCAATAATCCGGCTAGGGCAAAATGGACCCTGCTGCCAGCTATTATGGCCAAAGGTAGTACGAGTGGATTTGCACCCCAATGGAAGTTTTCCAATAACCTGGATATGGGTAAATTTAAAGGGAGCGTATACATTGCATTTAGATACGAGGGCAACGACCCCTCTGCGGTTATTGGCAAGCTCACCACCAGTTTTAGGCTCGATAATATTATGGTGCAGGGCAATTGACCCATTTTTTGTGTCATCCTGTCAGAAAATACCCCAAAAAAGGGCCTTGGTACTTTATTTGTATAAATGCTATACAAATAAGTGAACTATGCAAAAAGGACAAATACGCGTACAAACGGAAAACATCTTTCCAATCATTAAAAAATTCTTGTACAGTGACCACGAAATCTTTTTACGTGAGTTGGTGAGTAATGCGGTAGACGCTTCTCAAAAAATTAAAACATTGTCTTCTATTGGTGAAGCCAAAGGAGACCTTGGTGAACTTCGTATAGACGTGGTACTAGATGCCAAGGAAAAAACATTATCTATCATTGATAGAGGGGTGGGTATGACTTCTGAAGAAGTGGACAAGTACATCAACCAAGTAGCTTTTTCTGGTGCCGAAGAATTCATGGATAAATACAAAGACGCCAATATTATTGGTCACTTTGGTTTAGGGTTTTACAGCGCCTTTATGGTGAGTGATAAAGTAGAATTATATTCTAAATCTTTTAAAGACGCTTCTGGTGTTTTTTGGGGATGTGATGGCAATCCAGAATTTGAATTATACGAAGTAGACTACGCACAGCGTGGTACTAAAATTGTATTACACATTAGTGAAGAAAGCAAGGAGTTTTTAGAAGCGTCTCGCGTAAAAGCGATACTAGATCGTTTCTGTAAATTCTTACCAATACCTATTTATTTTTCTGAAGTAGGGGTAAAAGAAGAAGGCGAGAAAAAAGACGAAGTAGTTGAAGAAAAATCAATCAACAATCCAGATCCTATTTGGGTTAAAAAGCCAAGCGAATTAACCAAAGAAGATTACGAGAAGTTTTACAAAGAACTCTATCCATTTGGCGAAACACCATTATTTTGGATTCACCTCAACGTAGATTATCCATTTAATTTAACGGGTGTTTTATACTTCCCTAAAATCAAGCAGAGCTACGAAATTCAAAAAGATAAAATTCAATTATACTGCAACCAAGTATTTGTTACCGATGAGGTAAAAGATATTGTACCAGAATTTTTGATGTTATTACATGGCGTAATTGATAGTCCAGATATTCCGCTAAACGTGAGCAGAAGCTATTTACAAGGTGATCCGAACGTTAAAAAAATTAACGCGCACATCACTAAAAAAGTAGCTGATAAATTAGAAGAAATTTTTAAAGCAGACCGTGCAGCGTTTGAAGAAAAATGGGAGAGCTTAGGCTTATTTGTGAAGTACGGCATGATGACCGACGATAAGTTTTTAGACAAGGCAAATAAGTTTATTGTAATGGAAGACACCACTGGTAAATTCCATACACTAGAGGAGTATAAAACTTTAACCGAGACTACACAAAAAAACAAAGACGGCAAACAAGTTATTTTATACACCACCAATCCGGTTCAGCAGGACGCATATATTCAGGCGGCTACTAAAAAAGGATATACTGTTGTTAAAATGGAAACCCTCGTAGACTCCGCTTTCATTAACAATATGGAAATGAAATGGGAGAATGTCACTTTTGTAAGAGTTGATGCTGATATCGTTGATAATTTAATTGACAAGCAGGAGTCTAACGAATCGGTACTTAGCAAAGACGACACCGAAAAATTAAAAGAACTCTTTAATTTACAAATTGCTGATTTACACGTTACCACTGAGGTTAAAGGCTTAAGTGCCGATAGCGCACCTGTTGTTGCCACCAGACCAGAGTTTATGCGCCGTATGAAAGATATGGCTGGCGTTGGCGGCGGTATGACTGCATTTTATGCGCAAATGCCCGACGAAGTAACCTTAACGGTAAACGGTAATCACCCTATTTATCAAACCTTATTAAAAGAAGGTAACGCAGACCTTCAAAAAAGTCAGGTACGCAATTTAGCAGACCTTGCTTTACTTTCTCAAGGGTTATTAAAAGGGAATGATCTAACCAACTTTATTAACAGAAGCGTAGATCTATTACAAAATAAATAAGCGTAATTAAAAAAGCGCGGTTAAGCACTTAAGCGAAGGTCAATCATTTTGAGCTGAATGGTTTTTTCATTATTCCATTCGTTTTCGTCGAGTGTAAAAACAATATCTAATGGCTGATTCATTTGTAGTAATGCAAATTTATCAGCCATTTTAAATCCAATACCTGTTAGCGTAATGCCGTCTTGTTGCAGCACAAACCTAATATGCTGTTCCTTTACAATTTTAGAGTAAGCGGTATTATTTACGCCCCTTGCAATAAAAACGGGCTTCATATTTTCAGGTCCAAAGGGTTCCATTTGAGATAAAATATTATAAAACCCTTGGTTGATTTCTTTAAAGGAAATAGGTGCGTCTATAATAATTTCTGGTATGAGTAAGTCGTCTGTAATTTGAGATGCAACAGCTGCTTCAAATGCGGCCGCAAAAGCTGGAACGTTCTCCGGAAGCAGGGTCATGCCTGCGGCCGCAAAATGCCCGCCATAGCCAATTAAATGTTCACGGCATGCATGTATGGCTTCATATAAATTAAATCCTACCACACTTCTTGCACTGCCTGCTGCAATGTCTCCACTTCTTGTTAATACAATGGTAGGTCTATAATAGGTTTCTATCAGTCTACTCGCTACAATTCCAACAACTCCTTTGTGCCAGGTTTCTTGGTATACAAAAGTTGTTTTTTTGCCCGCATGCGATGGATCGTTAATAATTTGTGCAAGTGCATCTTCTGTTATGGTGCTATCTGCTTCGCGTCTGTCCAAATTATCGGACTGTAGCATTTGTGCAAATTCAAGTGCTTTGGTGGCATCTTTTTCAATAAAAAGTTGCACTGCTTTTTTTGCATCATCCATACGCCCCGCTGCATTGATGCGCGGTGCTATTACAAACACCAAATTATTTAAAAGCATTTTTTTCTCCACCTTAGAAAGTTGGAGTAATGCTTTAATGCCCGGGCATGGATTTTGATTTACTTTTTCAAGTCCGTAGTAGGCTAAAATTCTATTTTCACCAGTAATGGGTACAATATCTGCAGCAATCGCAGTAGCCGCTAGGTCTAGGTATTCGAGGTAACTACACGCAGGCAGTTCAAGCTTTTGTGCAAGCGCCATCATTAGTTTTATACCCACACCGCAACCACATAATTCTTTGTAGGGGTAGGGGCAATCGAGTTGTTTGGGATTTAATATCGCAACGGCTGGCGGTAATATAGCATCAGGCAAGTGGTGATCACAAACAATAAAATCAATACCTAGTGTTTTTGCATACGCAATGAGGTCTGTAGATTTGATACCACAGTCCAGTGATATAATTAACGAGCAGCCCGTTTCTTTTGCGTAATCGATACCCATTTTAGAAACTCCGTATCCTTCTTTGTAGCGGTGCGGAATATAGTAATCGGTGTTGTTGTGAATGCCGCCAATAAACTGATACATACTTGCAACAGCAGTGGTTCCATCCACGTCGTAATCACCAAAGACAAGTATTCTTTCATTTGTTTCACGCGCCGTTAAAATGCGCGCAACGGCTTTGTCCATATCCTTCATGAGCCAAGGATCGTGAAGGTCCGAAAGTTGTGGTCTGTAAAAATTTTTAGAGGCTTCAAAGGTTTCTAAGCCCCTTGCTACCAAAATACTACAAATGGTTTTGTTGATATTTAGGGCGGCTTGTAAGGCCTCCGTTTTGGATGCATCGGATGCTACTATCGTCCACCTTTTTTCCATTAGTATTTTCTATCGGTTGTATACCTTACAAGTTCTTCTAGCGCCTCGCGCACTTCGGATGCTGGAAAGCTGTGAAGTATTTCTAGGGCTTCGTCTCTGTATGCAAACATTTTATTAGTTGCATAGGTAATGCCACCAAAATTTGTAACGGCATCAAGTACAAAATCAACTTTATCTTTTTGGGTATTTTGATTTTTGATGATGTAGATTATTTTTTTACGCAGCGCTGCGTCGCAATTGTTAAGCGTGTATATAAGCGGCAGCGTTAGTTTCTTTTCTTTGATATCGTTGCCCGTTGGTTTTCCAATGGCTTCACTGCTATAATCAAATAAGTCATCTTTAATTTGAAAAGCCATGCCTACTTTTTCTCCAAACAGGCGCATTTTTTCGATAGCATCGTCGTTTTCAAAAGTGGTTGAAGCGCCTGCTGCACATGATGATGCAAGTAACGACGCTGTTTTGCCACCAATGATTTCGTAATATATTTTTTCGTCTAAATTAAGTTTGCGCGATTTTTCTAGCTGTAATAATTCGCCTTCACTCATAAGTCTTACCGCAGTGGAAAGTAATTGAAGGACGCGGTGGTCTTTGTTATCTAGAGAAAGTAAAAGGCCCTTCGATAATAAATAATCACCTACTAAAACGGCAATCTTATTTTTCCATAAAGCATTGATTGAAAAAAAGCCTCTACGTTCGTTTGCTTCATCCACTACATCGTCATGAACAAGGGTAGCCGTATGTAATAATTCAACAAGTGATGCAGCGCGGTAAGATGAATCATTAATATCACCCCCTAATTTAGCGCTGAGTAACACAAACATCGGGCGAAGTTGCTTTCCTTTTCGGCGCACAATGTACTGCATGATGCGGTCTAGGAGCGCAACCCTGCTTTTCATGGCTTCCCTGAAGTGAACCTCAAACAGCGCTAATTCTTTTGATATTACTTTTTTGGCTAATTCCATTGCTTATTGGGCTGCAATATAGA
>Ga0315907_10008933_pt1 | contig 10220 bp, 21 predicted proteins | sample LakEriMetagenome_3_FD_203525 | JGI IMG/M metagenome (GOLD analysis project Ga0315907, IMG submission 203525) | Freshwater fungal communities from buoy surface, Lake Erie, Ohio, United States - Buoy 12 MA123 | ecosystem: Environmental > Aquatic > Freshwater > Lake > Lake biofilm | place: USA...
TCTCGGCAAATACACCCTCTGTTAATTTGTTAATTCTACCCATGTTGTTTGATTTTAAAAATTAGTGACAAAAAGTTTATAGTCGACGGTCCCAATCTCACTGAACTTGAAACCATCAATATTAGTTTGCTTTATGTTAATCCAAAATGGACTAACCTTTGGATTATACCTGATTCTTGTCTCACTGTGATCTATGTCATACGCATTGAATGAGTCTTCCTTAACGTCAATGGAGTCACAGAGGATCCAGGCACACACTGTCTTGTGAGAGCCAGTCATAATCCGTTCCGCAGTCTTCCTGTGATTCTTCAGTGTACAGTTATGCATAACCAACTGCGTATTACAGGGATTACAGTATTCTACGGCACCTGATGGGTACTGTATTTTCCACTTCATGTAGTTAGGTCCACGACTCAGGTTGAATCGAACTTTTATACTTTTCATGTTGCAAAGATAAAACAAGGATACCGTTTTACCAAAAGATATCCTTGTTATTTTTTTATATTAAAAACCTCCTGTGATACAGATTCTTCTATCAGTTGTTCCTTCCCATTCCACCACCAGCCCGTGATCACGTAAGATTGTACAGATTAGATTACCATCACCAGCCCAAGCCAGATAGAGATCACCACCCTCTTTATAAGATTGATGGTCTTGGTTGTGGTAGAAAACAGCCTTCTCAGCTTTATCATCAGGGACTTCAGCCCATCCACAGCTTTGGCAACAGGTGTGGTTTTGTTTTGCAAAGTAACCGGCTTTTCTAAGTTCCTTAAAAGCCTTGGTTAGATTAGATTGTGACATGTTTTTAGTTTTAAAGTGATTGGAGTATTTGTTTTCTTTTTTCCACATACCGAGCCAGTCTTTTTACGAAGCTCTCAGCTGCTGTCTTGGTTTTGAAGTACGCAAAGAACTGGCAGTATTCGCTGTCCTCGTCTGCGGACTCGGTTAACACTTTGTTTGCCTTTAACTTCTCAACAACATCATAGTTACTCTCACAGTTATCAAACGTTTCGAGAGCACGTAGGTCGGCAGTTACCGTCCAGTGTTTATCCCCATTACCTTTATAAGGTGATAAACTTTCTGCGGTAAACGTTTTCCCTTCAGTAGATAGGGAAAAGAAAACTGGCGTATTACTCATTGGTTTTAGATTTAGCGGTTAAAAACTTTTTTGTATTCCTTATCAGTTAGGAACCTAAAGGGTGATTGTATACTCTTACCTAAGGCAAGTAGTCCGAAAACATGATCAAGTTTCTCAAGATCATCCCACATAGCACGATTTTTTTGTGCCGGATGTTTGATGTTACTGATAGTAGTGTACAACCTTTCTTCGATGGAACCAACTTTGAAAGTCGACTCAAACGTTTCTTTTGCCATTTTAGTGGATTTTAGTTTAATAGAAGGTGGGGTATTACACCCCACCATTTACCAAGACGCTTGATAGTAGAACTCACCACTCCACAAACCGTGTTTCTTACTTTCCTCATCTTCTTTCAACAAGTCCTCGATTATAGTTATGGTTTCATCTACATATTCTTTATACCAAGTATCGATTTCAGTACCACCGAAAAAGAACCCTTCCGTTGGAGCGAACAACTGCTTTATTTCTTCCTCACACTCATACACCTCATACTCATAGTCCTCACCTTGCCAGTCTTTAAGTGTGGTCACCACCTTTTTAGAGTTGTTGATTACGGTTTGGACTTGTTTTAGTAGTATTAGTAGATTACCTAACTCCTCACTCGAAACATAGATTTGTTGGCATTCATCTCTACCACCACCACATTCATTTACAAACCACCCGTGAAGTGCATTGAACTTTCTCCAGTACGCAACTTCTTCCGTGATGTAACAGATGCGGTCAGGTTTGATGTCCTCTCGAGTTACACCACCTTTGCTTACGGTGATTTGATGTTGATTTTCCGGGCCGTTGTGTTCCCAGTTCTTAACATAAGTTTTCTTGTACAGATACATATCTAAACCCATTGTCTTTGTTGTTCAGTATTCCTGTCCCCGATTTTGTTATTATTGTTTTGTGAATACAAAGATATAATAGTTTTATCATTCCACCAAATTTTATTTAATTATTTTTAAATTTTTTTTCAGGGTGATCACTGTGCCGGCGATGAGGAAATATGAATGGCTCGGGCCGGTCATAATCCACCAGTTGTTTGCGCATGGGTTGCCTAGTTTTTGCACATGTTTGCACTAGTTTTTTGCTGTCTTCTAGCTCTTGAATTTGAGTGGCCTGTAATACGTATTAGGCCGGTCATAATTGGATGTCGATCTGCGGATGATCATTCTAAAATGTGCGCAGTAAAATGTCTTAAATGTGCGCAGTAAAATGTCTTAAATGTGTGCAATAAAAAACCCCACGATTTCTCGTGGGGTAGGGAAACAAAACTTACTAACCCATAATAAACAAAACTTACTATAATAACACAGGAACTACTTTTTTGTTATCACGTCGAATAGATTTTTATAATTGTTATCTATCAACTCTTGTTGTGATTTAAGAACATCTTCAAGCGACTTCATCTTGTCTTGTAGTTCCCATTTTCGTTTGTTATGAGACACCCATCTTTCCCAATACTTTCTGTTGTCACTTAATTTGATTTTGACAAACATGTTTTTTGTCTTGTCAACCAGATTAATACTATCTGCTTCCATAATCATACGTTTTAGTTTTCGAGTGCAAATGTAATACGAAATATATTAATAAACAACAAATATATTTTTTTGTTTATTTTTTTTTAAAAAACTTTAGACAGAAACGAGCCGGTCATAATGTGCATCTTGAGTCCCTGAACCGTAACTCCTTGTTATACAATAAAAAAGGGTGTCCCGAAAGACACCCCTTCACCTCACGCTCCCATTTTACTAACCAAAACTTAGAACCTAAGATTTATCTTATCACTTCTACGATAGTTGTAGATGTCCTCTATCATTTCCACATATTGTTCCACCGTTCCACAAGGTACTAACATGGCTGGTCTCAACTTCACTTTGTGTAAGAAGTCCTCGAACACAAACTCTTTCTTGTTAGAGATGATTTTGATAAACGCCCTTACGAAGATTGACTTGTTATAGTACTTCTCGAAGTAAGGTTTGATTTCTAAGATGTGGTTTGCCCACTCCCTACCTTTTTTCTCACTCTTGATAGTGTAGTTACCACTTTCAAAAGTATCTCGTTTGATTGAGGACATACTATTGTTTAAGAACATAGCGATTTCCGTGTACTTGAACATTGGGTAGTCCTTCACAAACTTATCAAAAGTTAGATAGTTTGGATTTCCACGAACAACGAACTTGTGTAAGTGGTCAAAAGGAGACCAGTTCTTTTGGTTCGTGTTCATTAAGGTCATTTCATCTGTACCTGCCCCTTTTGTTACTTTGTAACGAACTGGTGCACCTACCGCCATTGCGGCTTTAACTCTATGTTGTCCATCTATTACATCACCACTACCATTGATAGTAACAACTGATGAAGATAACCAACCGATTTCTTTCATACTTGATGAAAGTTTTTTAACATGGTTCGTGTTTACAACTCTGTTGTCGTCACGAAACTTGAAGATTGAGTAGTCCTTTGTTTCAAAGATTTCTCCAACTTTTTTACCTGATTGTATCTTATTCATAAGACATTTTTGTTCAGTAAACCTGTCCCCGTTTTGATTAGTAAAGAATTTTTAATTGTTTCCGAATACAAAATTATAAATGTTATTTCATTCCACCAAATTTTTTTATATATTTTTTTTATTTTTTTTTAAATCCCTTATTCCGTAGTGTTTTAAGGGATTTACCCCACAAACAACTTTAAAGTTGTTGTTTCGGTGTACAAATATATAAAGTGTTTTTTATTCCACCAAATTTTATTTAATTATTTTTTATTTTTTTTTTTCACCCTGATCGTCCCGTCGAGTAGAAATATGAATGGCTTGGGCCGGTCATTATTAGCGAACCACATGCACCCGATCAGGTGAAATATGTTTGGATTGGGCCAGTCATAATAAAATTACAAGGTTGTAATTTTTCTTGGACATAAAAAAACCCCAACCATTTCTGATTGGGGCTCGGGGGAAACACAAAACACACATATTAACTTTCCAACACTAACAACTCTCTGTATTCATTTTCAGTAAGGTGTCGTGAACCTTCTAAAAACTTACCATAGGTGTCGCCTTTGAACTTTGAACTTTGTTTTATTTTTATCAAAACGCAGTCGCCTTGTCTGATTAACTTTTCTATGTTGTCGGTATCAACATTGGTTTGGATAGTCCAAGCGATAGCCTGTATAGGTGTTATCTTTTTACCATAGTCCACACTACTACTTGTCCATTCTTTCGGATTGTTTGTTCGCCACACACTTGCAGCATCTATCCATATTAGATATTCTCTATCTGTTGAAGTGTCCTTACATTGAACATAGTGAAAGTTTCTCTCACTCCTATCTGATAGTCCAAGTGATTGACCACTTACTTCAAACAACTTATAGGTATCCTCAAACTTGATAGTTTCCAACTGACCATCTGGTTTCACAAACGTAGTTTTCTTTTTGAGTGTCTGTAAGCCTATCATTTTTGGATTCACTTCCTTCACCAAGTTATCTAACCCAAGACAACCGATAGCGATTCTTCTTTCTTCTATGTTAGAGATTTCAGAAGCGATTTCTTTGAAAGTGATAGGAACTATGTCGTCCCATATTTCTGGTTGATTAAACCATTGAGGACATTCCTTATACTTTGCCTTTAACAACTTACAACCTATGTTGTAACTAAACTCTGTGTTATTGATTATTATTTTCATTTCTTTTGGATTTTAAGATTAGTCATTAGATTCTTCTGTGTAGTAAAACCTAGCACTCACTTGAACAAGAAGTTTCCCTTCTTCCAACTCTATATCACTTTCAAAACTTCTACTTTCTTCTGATTCCTCACCTTTACCTTCTACCTCAAACTCATCTGATAGGTTTCCTATTTTTTCTAACAACTCTTTAAGGGTTTGACTTTCCTCATCTGTGATAACGCAGTCCTCTTTATAGTTTACATTGGGTTCATTATCCCATATACTACCATTTATGTTACTGACTTTATTCAACACTTCACTTTCCTTCTCACTCAACTCAACATACATAGTTTCACTGAAAGTTTCTTCCCATTCAGCCATCGCTTGTTTGTCATACGAGAAGTATGGTTCATCATCATCTTCTTCCAAAGTGATTTCTACTTTACCATATTCACCCATATAGTGTCCATCTGATACTTCATAGAACTCCACTTCTTTGTAGACTTGGTTTTCAAAGTAGTCGGCAAGTTCTTCACTTTCTACCTCATTATCTTCCTTGTCATACAAGGTAAAGTTGGTGTCGTTCATACTATCACCACCACAACTGAACTCCATTTCACATCTGTCTATGTTCAGTTCTTTCCAAAGTTTTATTGCTTCATTAGTTTGCATGGATTTTTTCGTTTAAGTTTTTTACGATTAGTTTTCCTTCCTCTGTGTTAAGTTCTTTTACTCCGTTACACATCCAGGGTTGTACTTGTAAGTGTTGTAGGTAGTCTTGTGGTGTTGGGACAAACTTCATACGAAAGTCCTCAGCGATATGTAACATCGCCACATCAACTACATCTACACTCTTTCCATCACTATTAGTGATATTGTACCCAAAGATTTTTGGAACGATAGTATAAGCAAACCAAGTGTTGTGGGTTAGTAACCTTGAACTATTATTATTCATAGTTGCTTTAGGACTATCTATTAGTTCGTGTATTGGTAGGTAGTCCTCTACTTTTCCACCCCATCTTTTCACAGACGATTTTGAGTGTATTAAAGGGTTTGCCATATTAGTCCCAGATTCGGGTGATTGATTGGTTAAAAGGATTGTACTCAACTTGTTTTCCCATTACCCATTGACCAGTTTCTACTTTAAGTGTTTGGTGTTCACCGAAGTTTCCGTTAGGGTGTTCGTGTTTCAACAAACTTTCTTCCATCACATTTACTTCTGTGAAGTCTGGTTGTTCACCAACCATAAAGTTTCCGTAGAGTGTGTGTTGGTGAACTCCCTCACCTAACAACAAAGTGTGTTTTTGTTTCTTTTTCATTTGATTACGTTTTGTTTTTACAAATGTATAATAAAAAATTCATTCCACAAATTTTTTATTAAATTATTTTTTATTTTTTTTTTCACCCTGATCTGAGGAGTCGTCAGAATTATGAGTGGCTCGGGCCAATCATAATCACATGATCTGCGCACAGGTGAAAGTTCAGGCAAAAAAAGAGGGGATAATTTCTTATCCCCAACTTTAAACAAACACTAAACACTTTATGAACACTACTAAAAGATAACAAACTTATTTCATTTTGTCAAGTATATTATCTATTAACTCTATTTGTGCACTGAAGCCAGTCTCTTTTCCCTCGTCCGTGCCACAGTCCCACTCACCATTTAAAGCCATTTCGGCGTCTTCTCGAAGTATAGTTAAAACTCTAACCACTTCTTCTTTTAGTTCATTTGTCATACAGAGATTTTTTACTTATCGTATTGTTCCCACTTATGTTTATACTCCATTGCGATATAAAGTATTTCAAGTAAAACGTCTTGATGAAGGTCTTTGTAAGACACATATTCAGGCTCATTGGGATAGTTCACTTTCACAACATCCAAGTCAAAGTAAGTTATTGAGTAACCCTCGTGTGAAACCTTTTTTCTCGTATCAACATTCTCTATATCAAAAGCACCTAACTCCCTTATGTACTCTTGTATCCTCGTTATCAGTTCTTCCATTTTGCAAGTATAACACTTTTTTATTTATACAACACTACAAAGTTACCAAAGTATTTTTCAAAAGTATTAACGGCGTTCTCATAGTCGGAACTCATCATTTCTTTTGTAAACTGGTCTTTGTCTATACCAAGTTGGCCACACATATTTTTACCCGTTGCTATTAGGTTGAAAACATTTCCATCAGGGCCCGTCAAGTCGATTTCTAAAAACGACTTTGGATTTTCTTTCTTACTTACTATCATGTCTTTTATTTTTGTTAACGTATTTGATTTCTTCTACAACCATTTTATCCCATTCGTCCAAGCCAGTCATAAATGACTGACTCAGCTCAGTGATTTTTATTCCACCATCTTCATCAACTCCACCCGTTTGGTATTTTGGATATACCATTAGCGTTTCATCATCTATGATTGACGCAACTGATGTTAGTTCGTACCTCATACTATTCTTTTATTAAGGTTTGAGAGTATTCTATTTTGATGATTGTGTCCATATGTTGTGAACCACTATAACGATTTTGTTTGTGTGTTTCAACAACGGAGTGTCCACCGATTGGTTTCCAACCTTCTTCCATCATTTCTTTAACTTTCGAAGTAAGTCCTTCGGGAAAAGTTGATGATACGATTTTGTAGTCCATATGTCTTTATGTTTTGTTTACACAAAGATATAATTTTATTTTCATTCCACCAAAATTTATTTTAATTTTTTTTGTTAAAGTTTTCACAACAGATCGGCGTCGGAAAAATATGAATGGCCCGTAATACATTGGGCCGTTCATAATTCAACATGCGTTTGCGCATGCGTTGTGGCAAAATTGGCAGAGCAAAAAAAAGCCCCCCGTAGAAACGAAGGGCATGGTATTGTGATACCTAAACCAACATACCTATGTATGTAAACTCGTATTACACCAACTCAACCATCTCGTTAAAGATTTCTTGTTCTCTCTTACCATACACACCAAACATTTTTGCTTCTGTGTTATCATCTTTGGTAAGTGAGTGAGTAGTATATTTTGTTACACCACTAAACAAACCCCACAAGTTATCACCTTTGCCTTGCAACTCTCCGTTCAAGTCGATGTAGAAACGGCTAAGTTTGTTTCGTGTTACACTTGGTAGTGCATCTTCATCTTTCAAGTTGATGTCTTTTGCGATGTTGAAAAGCTTCTTGATAACATTGTCTTTAAACAAGTCGTCATATCTTGTTTCGCTAAGCTGAACGATACTATCGAACACTTTCTTTTCTTCTTGTAAGACACCTTCCAAACTTCTACACACTTCATCAACTTTGATGACCATATTCTTTGTGTGTCTGATTTTGGTATTCATTTCACGAAAAGCTGCGAAGAAACTATTTTGGCAACTGATAGTGATGTTACTAGGACCAAACGCTAAACTTGTTGAACCATCAAAGGAGTTGATGCCAGTCATATATCCCTCGATTCTGTCGTTACCTAACTTCAGGTCGTTTGATTTTAACTGCACATACACTCTTGCTCCTTCTTTAAAGAAGCCACCTTTCTTTAACTCTAAGCCTGTTTGCTGAGAAACTCTATCAAGCAGTTCTATTAACTGATAGTTTTGATACGGATGATAACCATCACTTCGTACTGACAAAGCAGTATTAGTGTCGTCACGAACGATTGCACTGTAACCATCTAAGATGATTCCACTTTCGGTAGTGATTGCTTCACTACGAACCTTCCAGTTTAAGTTTGTCTGGTCAAGGATTTCTGTTACTCGATTTGTCTGTTCCATACGATTATTATTTTGTTTAGGCAAATATAAAACAATATCTTCTATAACCAAAAAAATCTTTCAGTTATTTTAAGTTAATTTTTTTCAACCTGATTTGATCACATGCCGATTTTGAATGGCCCGAGCCGTTCATTATGTACATGAACCCGGATGGGAAATTCTTGGACAAAAAAAATCCCCGATTTCTCGGGGACTTCATTTTAACTTTTCGGTAGGTCAACTCCTATGACATACTCACATACTTTGGTCAGTAAGGGAACTACTCTATTCCCGATTACCTCGTGTATTGTTTCCTCATCTTCCGGTATTTCGAGTTCTTCCCCCGTTTGGTCAACGTACATATCGGTTATCATTTCGACAAACTCGGGTGTACTGATTTCTTCCATTAGGTTTTCCAACTTTTGGTTGATTACATCATTAACGATTTCTAAAACTTTTTCTTTGTTCATAACTTTATTTATTTTGTTTCGACAAATATATAAAAGGTTTTTCATTCCACCAAATTTTATTTAATTATTTTTTAATTTTTTTAAAATTATTTTTTTCACCCTGATCTGATCGCGTCGGAAAATTTTGAGTGGCCCGAGCCATTCATATTTTTCTGGACCCGGGCTAAAAACCCACTATTGAGGGGGTGAAGTAAGCCATTCTTATTTCACGAAGATGCTGTGCGTTTTCAGGATTCCGTGTGATATATCTTTTGCATTTGGCATTTCTCGTGTGGACATTTCCACAACTTGTCTGATTGGTCTATTTTCAGGAACGTTTACTGAAAAGTTTCCCTTCTTCAAAGAGATTATTCTATCCAAAGATTCATTAACCAACTCTCGTATGATTTGTGGTTTGTCTATGTACGAAAAGACACTAACATTACTTAACTTAACATTGAAGTAGATTTTTCTGCCATTGATGATTTCCTCTTTGTAACATTTGAAGTAAAGTTTCATATTATTTGTTTTTTGGTTTACAAGTATAGAGACAATAAAATGTGACCTATAATAACAGAGAGGTACTTTTTTTTATAAATGTGAAAACATCTCTATTATATAAACGATTTTTTTTCGTCAGGTATAAGGAAGAAACCAAAAAATATTTTCAGGTGCCTGGATGTGTGGAATTTTGAATGGCTCGGGCCGTTCATAATGTGACATGATCGGCACATGTGCCAAAATTCTTGGGCATAAAAAAACCCGACAACAAAGTCATCGGGATTTTTAGTATTTAACCCTAAAACAAAAAAACCAAAAAAAAACTATTCTCCGTAAAGTAGAAAGTTACGTAGATTTTCAACAAAGTTTACGGTCAAACAAAGATTGTCTCTTGTATTACCCCATTGTTCCCATTCACCATCTTTATCGATTGTGAAGTGTGTCTTTGTTCCATCCTTTAGTTTCAACCAACCACTTACCTCTTTTCCTTTTTTCCCCCAAACCAACTTTTTGGTTTTTACGGGATTTAGTGTTGTTATCATTGTTATATTGTTTTGTTTGTATAAAGATATAAAAATTCTAAGTACCACCAAACTTTTTTTTAATTTTTTTAAAATTATTTTTTCACCTGTGATCATAATCCAAATAATGTACGGCTCTGTAATACAAGCCATTCATATTTTCATCATGGATTTACAGAAACGGCATCTTCAGAAAATAAAAAAGGGTACCATTTCTGATACCCTCCTA
>Ga0315907_10008934_pt1 | contig 10219 bp, 17 predicted proteins | sample LakEriMetagenome_3_FD_203525 | JGI IMG/M metagenome (GOLD analysis project Ga0315907, IMG submission 203525) | Freshwater fungal communities from buoy surface, Lake Erie, Ohio, United States - Buoy 12 MA123 | ecosystem: Environmental > Aquatic > Freshwater > Lake > Lake biofilm | place: USA...
AACTCGACGAGATGCGTCACCGTCCCCCGTATAGGTCACAACATCAAAGAACTTTGGTTGCTCTCGGAATGTCCATGAGACGTAATTATTGTTAAGCGTATTAATTGCATCAGCGCCTGTATTACCGCCACCTATGTAATATCCAGTTGTAGTTACGCCCTGAATCATGTCAGAGCCTGATGCTGCAGCATCAGTTAAATTGGTTTTTAAATACTGTGGACTTCCGCTGGTACCAGCAGGCCAACCTGCCGTTCCACGCAATGTGTCAACAATTACATGGTCATTGGTTCCAGTAGCGTTGTTTGAACGGTCTTTTGTCCAAATCATTCCACCTTTGGTTAACAAGTCAATGTTATTTACTAAATAACCAAATTGGCTACTATTCCCGGGCTGAGAATTACCTGTGTAAAGATAAGTCGAGAACACTTGTTCAATGTAGTTGGCTGGGCCACCGCCTGCGCCTTCGCCTAACAATAGTTGCTGTGTTGAACTCATATTAGGTCACATTTCCTGAAACGACACACAAGGTGCTGGTGATGAACAGTACAGTTGCTACACCTGCCGCCGCCAAGGTCATCGTGGCTTTGTCAGTGAATGTGCCTGCAATGTACGCCGTTGTGATTGAGCAAGTGATTGTTGCTGTACTAGCGGTATTGTTGAAGATGGTGATAACGTCACCAGCCGCAAACGTAGCATCAGGAATCACAATCGCACCGCTTGCGCCAAGCAAGATGTACTCACCCACATCAGTTGTGGCTAGTGTGTAGGAGCTTGTCTTGGAAGAGCCTGACTGCGGGACGGCTCTGAGTTTGCCAACGGAATCGTACCAATCCGTGCCGTTGTTGTACATCCTTGGGTTGCCGTCTCCATCAGACAGCACGATGTAGTTGCTTGCTGTGCGAATGTCTAGGCCACCTTGGTTGCCGTTGTAGCGACCAATGATAGTGTTGTTGTTGCCAGAGGTCATCAAATTACCTGCTTGGCGACCAATGTATGTGTTGCTTTCACCAGTCGTGTTTGCATACCCCGCTTCAGAGCCAAAGAAAGCGTTACGTTGGCCTGTTGATGTGTACCCCGCCTGATAACCTACGGCAGTTGAGTTAGATGCTGTGGTGTTGGATGTAAGTGCTTGACGGCCAAGTGCCACATTAGATGCGCCAGTTGTGTTTGCATACAGAGTTTGGTAGCCGCCAATAGCAAGGTTGTCTGTTCCAGTCGTGTTGCTGTACATTGCTTGATACCCAATTGCAACTACAGTTGCGCCCGTGGTATTTGAGTAACCAGCTCGGTAACCCAAAGCGGTAAAGTAAAGGGAATTGTTTGAATAACCTGCTTGATAACCAACAGCGGTAGCTGTTCCTGAGGTTGTACCGCTATATAGCGCCTGATAACCAATTGCTGTGTTGTCAGATGCTGTGGTGTTTTGAGCAAGAGATTGAAAACCAAACGCAACATTGTTTGCGCCAGTCGTATTTGCATTAGCCGTTTGATAACCTACAACAGTGTTATTTGCTCCTACGTTATTAAGGGCCGCTTGATAACCTACTGCTGTGTTGTTAGATGCTGTAGTGTTATTTGCAAGTGCAGTTTGACCAATTGCGGTGTTATAAGACCCAGTTGAATTATTTGAAAGTGCTTGACTTCCAACTGCTGTGTTGTATCCACCAGTTGTGTTTGTTAATAAACCATAAAATCCAACAGAAGTATTTTCTGCGCCAGATGTAACTGAGCTTAAAGAGGATGAACCAACCCCAGTGTTGCGGTTTCCCGTAGCAGTAGCAGCCAAAGCACTAGCACCAACCGCAGTATTGGTAGACACAGCACCACCACCACGACCAACAGTTAGGCCATAAATCAAACCATCAGATGCGGCTGAGTCTTTAATCAGCTTACCTGTTGTGCTGTTAAACAGTGCAATACCGTTTGCAGTTGCAGAAGCTGGGCCAACCACATCGCCAACACCGTAAGTAGTGGTAGCGACCTTCACATAATCCGTACCGTTGAAATAAACAAAAGCTGACTCGCCCACAGCGATAGACACACCGGTCTGGCCTGCTGCTTTGAACGTCACGATACCGCCAGTAGCGGCGTTCACTACTGTATATGTCTTGCTGTAGCTTGGAGCCGTAATTACTTTGGCTGTAGTCAGCGTGCCCGTAACCCGCACGATAGCAAACTGAGCCGTAACCGTGCCCGCGCCTGTCAGTGTGGATACGATGTTGGAAGCCGAGGCATCGCCTGTTGTGTTTGCCAGAGTTACCGCGCCGTCATTCGTCAGCGTCAGTGTGGCTGCAATAGCGATGTTGGTGTACTGCGTAATACCGTTGTTGACGGTATCGCCCCATGTGCCGGAAAGCTCGCCTTGTACTGGAAGAGCTAAACCTAGTTGTCCCGTTGCGCCTGTAGTCATTTAAAACCCCTGTCTATATAGCACTTGGCTACATTGTATTGATTATTTGCCAGTCTGCGTTCTCGCTGTTGTCAATTAGACTCCAGTAAAACTTACCAAAACTGCCAACGTTACCCATTGCTTGACTGCCTGTAACAGCAACCAACCTTTCGCCAATTGACATCGTGCCAACTGCGCCTGCCGCAGACACGCCTGTGAGGGCTATTGCCTTAACGGGAACTTCATCTCCAATAAGCCCAGACGCTGAGACACCTGTCAGGGCAATTAACCGTTCTGCAACTGAAACACTACCAACACTGCCCGTAGCCAAAACAGTTGTTGCTTGGAAGTTAAACTCCACCGTACCAACTGCGCCCGAAGCCTCAACACCGGTAAGCGCTACCGTTCTGCTAGACCCCGGGGTTCCAACAACCCCTGCTGCCTGAACGCCACTAATATCAGAGCCAAAAACAAACTCAACATTTCCAACTGCGCCACTAGCCAATACCCCAGAAATTGCAACAGTCCTAGTAATACCAACAGTACCGACCGAGCCTGTGGCTATAACGCCATCTTCGTTCTCTGCCGCACTGACAACTACGGTTCCAACAGCACCGGAGGCTTCAACCCCCGTAACCGCAAAAGATCGCTCTGCAACAGTAACCGTACCCGGAGAGCCTGACGCTGCTACACCAGCAAGCGCAACAGTACTCGACTCGGCAACACTTCCAACCGCCCCCGTAGCCGCCACACCCGTAATAGCTACTTCAAAAATGGTTTCTGGCGTTAATGTACCAACAGCACCAGACGCGGCAACGCCGGAGATTTCAGATTGCTGACCTCCCCAACTATTGTCGCCCCACGCCCCTGCGCCCCATGCGGTTGTCATGTCCTGCCCTCCTGTTTAGGAGGATCAGGTTGTAGCTAAACGCAGCAACGCAGTGGATGTAGTGTTTGAAGGCATTGTTAATGTGAACGTACCAGCAGTCACAGTCTGTGAACCAAAGGTGTGAACGCTAACAGCCTTGTCAGAAGCCGATGAGTTGTAAATCAACACCGCATCAAATGCCGTAGACAATGTAACGTTTGTATAGGTGATACTTGCGCTAGGTGTCCAGTAACCTGTACCAGCAGTGGTCGATGTGTTTGAAGACAAAGGCGATGTGCCGTTTGTCACTGTTACACCACCGGGAGTGTAGTTTGTGCCTGTAACTTCACCAGTAGTTGAGTACACTGTTGTAGAAGCATTCACTGTAGCCGAAGCCAAATACAAAGCGGCTTTAAAAGTGTTGCCCGTACCTGTTGTGAAGTTATGCGTTGCTGTCATCAATTCACCTAAGAACGATGAACACATTGCTTGAGTATTTGCCATGATTTTTCCTTTACTCGAAAGAAGCTGTGGAACCGGAAAGCACCACGGATTTTTTTAATTCAACGTGTGCAGACCTATGCACAAGTTCCCCATCCAACCAATACTCCACCCAAGTGGTGTACTCGTTGTCATTATCAACGAAGCCTTCTTTTTTCTCAAGAAGAGAATCGTCCATTTCGCCTTTGGTTGTCGTAACAATCAATTTGAACTCCTAATCAATGAAGTGGTTGGGCCGTTTGTCGGCATGGTGATAGTAAACGTAGTCGTAGAAATTTTGTCTGAACCAAAGTCCAACACAGCAACAGACTTATTACCTTGCGTGACGTTGTAAATCAAAGCACACCTAGCCGTAATTGCGCCTGTCCATGAGATATTTGGGAAGCCAACATAGGCGGTGTATCCAGAAGACGACACCGTGATAGGTGTTAACTGTGCGCCACCAGCTACATACGTACCTGTATTAGCTACTTCATTGGTTGCGCTGTACACAGTTGTGTCTTCATTTAAGTTGGCATTAGCCGTGTACAAAGCAATCTTGATTACATCGGTCGTCAGGTCATGAATACCTTGGTACAACTGCGCTTTAAAGCTAGTGGTTTGAGTTTGGACAATCGCCATATCAAGTTACTTTCTGACGGAACTGACCAGAACGGTAAGCGTCTTGACGCTCCATACCATCGCCCAAACGTTTAGCCAACCCAAGCGCTTCTTGGTACTTGGTGTTGTACAGCAGCATCATGTCTTGCTCACCCTTCATGTAGGTGTAAGCCTCAACCAAAGAACCATATAAAAGCACGGAGTCAAAGTTGTCACCAAGCCACGTACGACCATCCGCCGCCACCGTAATGGACTCTGGGTAGTAGTAATAGTGCAGCTCAACTACGTAGTTGGCATCGGGCTTGGGGCCAACAATAAACGTCAACTCATCAGTAATTGCGCTTCCGGCAACTGTTGGGCCAAACAAAGCGTAATATCGGGGCAAACCTGTCTCAGTTGGGCTGGGATAAGCTTGGCGAATAAAGTTTACATCTTTGTTCAGCAAGTACTCGTAGTTGCCGTCGGCATCAACAACAGCCAGTGAATACACAGCCAAAAAGTCATCAGGTGCGGACAAGTATGTACTAGTGGTAGATACCACACCCGTCATGTTCTTGCGAATAGACGGAAACTGAACTGAATTGTAAATACGCTGCTCAGCCTGCGTAACGAACACAGGGATATTAGCCACGAAATCTGCTTCCGTGTTTTCCGTGTACGCTTGAATAGCAGCGCTGAGTGCGGCGTAATTCATGCCATTGGGCCCCGAGCCATCAAGCCTTTAGTTGCTGCGCCTGTGCCGCGAACTTTGATGCCTGAAGTTTTGGTTTCATTCTGGCCGTTGTTGTAGTTACCAACACTCATCTTCATGGTGCTAAGGCTACTAATGCTGGAATCCTTGCCGGGGTTAGTCGACATTACCAAAGGCTTGCCATTCATTTTGTGCGGTGCAGCATAAGTAGCGGCATCACCAACTTCTTTGCCCATAACTTTTTTACTAAATTTAGCCATGATTAACCTTTCTTTTGGTTCATTACACGGGCCATGTTGCGACCGACTTTCATCATCGCTTCGCTGGTCACGCCAGAAGACTTCTTACCGCCTCTGGGGTTTGGTGCTGTGGGGCCGCTGTTAGGGAAGATTTGAACATCTGTCTTACCTTTTTTAGCGACGCCGTCTGCTGCTTTTTTAAATCCCATTTTAATCTCCTAAGTAACTGTTACCGTAACTGTACCAACATATGCCGTTGCCACCAAGTAATTTGGTGTTAAAGGCGCATCAAAAGCACTCGATCCACCAACTGGAGCCCAGCCCCATTGAATTTCCCTAGAACCACCCGTTACAAAACCAGCAGCATCCGGGGCGTTGCTAGTAGAGTTTACTGTTTGCAAGCCGTTTGTACCAGCCGTATAGTAGGTTGTATCCCTACGCGGATTGCGTACAGCTTGTGGATCATCAACTGGATACATGCCTAGCAACAACTGCGGCTGATCTGGATCCCAGCACTCAGGACAAACAAGCAGATTGTAAATCTTAGTCTTCTGAATCTCTTTACGAAGCGCCGTTAATTTGAACTGGAAGCCGCAGCGATCGCACATGGCGATACTGTTCTTACCGGAAGCAAACCTATTGCCCATTTATGTACCACCACCAATAAACATTTGCCTTGGTACAAACCGCAAAGAAGCATGTTCCTGATCTTCGCCAGCCGCTAACTGCCACGCTTCGTCGTATTGAGCTTTGAGGACGTCTAAACGCCCTGCCCCTTCTGGAACTTTTAGCGCCAAGTAGTAGGCGAGTCCAGCAACCAAGCAGGGCAAGAAACGGAAAGGTACATCCATAGTCCGAGTGCCGCCGCCTGCGTCATCAATACGGCGCATGCGCCAGTAAACGAATTGGTAGGTTTGTGATCCATCTGGGGTCGGCCAAACAGTTACGGATGGCAAGTTTTGTGAGTAAACAGCGGCGGCAGTAGAGTGCGCCACTGCGGTTGTGCCGTTCTGCCCACGAAAACAGTTCATTAACTGATTGCCGCTAATGTAGCCATACTGCACAGTCTCACTCTCAATCAAAACAAAGCCAGTAGTAGCCAAACCAGCAGTAGAGGTTAGCGTAATCGTGGTATCTGTAGCTGAGATTCCACCATTTAATGTAGTCCCTACGGACGATGTTTGTCCATCTAGACGCTGAAACCACACCTGAATTGGGCGGGCTTGTTGCATCTTATTGGGGATAGTTGCATAGGTAGAAACACTAATACGGGTAATTGTTAGGTCAGACTGCGTAGAAGAGTTACCTGCACCTGTGCGAATTACATGTTCTAGCAAATCCACAGTGTCATTTGGCAGTGCGTACGTGGCTAAACCCTGAGTAAAGGTAAGCGTCCCCTGCTCAAACGTCCACATGTTAATGCCACGGTTTGCCCAATCAGCAAACAACAGATTTAACGAACGACGGGCTGTACGTAAGTCGTAGCCCGTGCGAAGCTCGGAGCCCGCACGCTCAAACGCTTCCTCAACAATCTCATTGAGGTCAAGATTAAACGCTGCAACTCCAGAAGTAGTCATCTAAATCCCGCCGTTTTCTTTGCAATTGTTTTTGGTTGCGCTACAAACTGCTTTCCGGCTTTCTTGCCAGCACGCTTTGCACGTGTTGTAGCGGCATATTCTGATGGTGATAAAGACTTAATAGCTGCTTCAGGCAAGTATCTCTCTCCCGTCTTACTTGACGGTTTGCCAGACTTAGTGCGCCATTTCTGGTCGCCCCAGTCTTTAAGAGACTTTTGCGGAGCTTTCAATCTCTATACCCTCCACCAGAAGCTTTGTACTTCTTAGCAACAAGTTGCGCTTTGCGTGCTGACCATTGTCCTGCACCCGTACCTTGTGTAGCTGCGGCTTTTACCTGAGACACAATCCGCTTACGCAGGCCGGGTTTTGTGTAATTGCCAGCCGCATTTACTTTGCCGCCTTCAGCGTACTGTGTGAAATCAGTGTCATCCCGACGAGCTTTACGCTTGCCTTTGGGCATTTTGCTGGGCATTATGTCGCCCATTCCACGGGATGCCATCATGATTTATCCTTAGCAAATCTTACATCTAGTCTTGCCGCGAGAGGCAATACCATCAGCACGTTTAGAAGCGGAAGACGCTCCGGAAGTCATGCCACCGGAAGCCATCTTTTTAACGCGGCCCCCACGCTTCATATCATCGCCTTTGTAGTTCTCTTCGCTGGGCAAACGAGTACCGTCTTCATAGCGACCAGAATACTCTCTGCGGGCTTTTTCGTTAGCGTCAATTTCACGTCGATAGTTATCAACTTCTTCTTCATCTAAACGAGCCTTAGCATCTTTGGACAACTCAACTTTGTCGCGGCGGTTTGCTGCTTTTTCAGCGGCGCTACCAAGGCCAGACTTATCAACCATCTTTTTACCTAGACCAGTCTTTTCGTCAATCTTACGACCAACCCCATAACCAATTTCAAACATAACTTGACCAGCACCAGCACGACCAACGTTACGGTTATCCGCACGTTTGCCAGCTTCCCGAACGGCTTCTTTAGCGCCGCCAGTAAGCTTAGAAGAGTCTACATTACGGCCCTTTTTGCCTTTTGCAAAGTCTTCTTTAGCACGCTCTATGACGTCATCTTTAAGACCGGGTAGGTTGTCCCAACGTGTAGCCATAGTTACACCATCTTTCCACGAGTTTTACCTTTGGTGCAGCAACCGTCAGCACGGCTAGAAGCTGAGCCAACTGATCCACCTTTAGCCTTCTTTTCGAACATATCACCCATACTTACGCGTGAAGAAAGGTCATAAGCGGCTTCATTATCTGCAGCGGCTTTACGGTCTGCGACTTCGGCTTTGGCTGCTTCCATCTTTGCACGAGTCTCAGGATAGATAACTTCGTTTTGAGACTCAGGCGTGCGCCTAGGCTTGTATTTTTTAGCTGCTGCTGGTGTCATTGGCATGATGTTTCCTTAACAGGCTTTGCCGCCCATGTTCATCTTAATCATTTTGCCCTTGGTTTTACCCTTAGTGGCAACGCCGTTAGCAGCGGCACGGAACGTACCGCCACCAGCCAACTTAGTCATAGGCTGACCTTTGTGCAAACGGCCTTCGTGTTTGTTCACCGCCTTTTGCATCATGGACTTGTCTTGCTTCATGTCTGCTTTAGCCATGCCGCCTTTTTTCATTGCGCCTTTGCCGTCGCCAATAAAAGCGGGTTTACCGTCTTTCATGGGCATAGCGCCGCCGCTGGAATATCCGCCCATGTTCATTTTCTTTGTAGCCATAGTATCACCACCTTCTTTCATGATTGACATCTTGCCATGAAGTGTCTTGGGTTTGTTAACTTTTTGAAGGTCAGCACGGGATGTATCTGAACCCTTACCAAACTTCATACCTTTACTTGCTCCACTAAACTCTTTTGCAACTGAAACCGGTATACCTGCAGCTTTTGCAAACTTTGGGTTATGAGCCGCTGCATCCATGAATTGCTTTTGCTTTTCACTTTTTGCTGGCATCATCGCCCCGCTTGAATAAGTTGGTCAATTTTTGCTTCAAGTTTGTTAAAGCGCTGGTCAATGTGGTTCGTAATGCGATCCACTTCTGCTTGAGTAACGTTATCACGGGCAACCTCCTCACGGGTTTTGTTCAGAAGAATGCTAATACGAGCAAGTTCCCTGAATTTTTCATTCATCATGTAGCCAAACAACCCCATCACTAGGGATAGAACGGCAGACCATGCGGTGTTTAAATCTAGCATTTCCATGCTCTAAGTGATTTGTTTATGCGTGAGTCTGGGTCTTTGGCGGTCTTTGGGGACGTCAATTTCTTTTTCATCCCTTCCATCCTCGCACAAAAAGAGTCGCGCCGGGAGCCGCCTTCTGGCTGGGGAGGTTTCAAGTTCATGCCTTGCTTTTTCGCGGAGGCGCGTCCCTTGGCGTTCAAGCCACCCTTGGGATTCTTGCCCTCTTTCCTCTGCCATGCTGGGCTCTTAGCCATAGAACACCGTAATGGCTGCACTAGCGGGCAAAACTACATAAACGCCGTTTTCAAACAAAATGCCTTCGCCGGGAATTAAAGTGGCAATAACAGCAGCGTTTGTAGTGATGTTTATGGTTATTAGTTCTTTTCCAGCATTAGTAGTGGCGTTATCCCAAAATTGGATTTCTCCGGCAGTACCGCCCGGAGCAACTTGATAACCTCTAACACGAGTACGACCAACATAAACAACACCGCTAGTGTCTCTATGTCCTGCTTTAACGTCTGTCTGCATCATAATTAATCTCCTTAAAAATGGGGCCGAAGCCCCCTAGACTAATTAGACTTGGCTGGGGTTAGCAGCGCCATCAGAGCCTTTAACGACGTATACGCATGTAATCGTAGCAGCGCCGCCGCTGGCTGTACCAGCGCAAGCGTAGATTGCTTGGATGACCAAGTCAGTTGCGCCAACATTCAGATACGTAGCGATCTGCGCGCCTGTAACAGTTGTAGTTGCGCGGCCAACAGCCAAAGGTGTAGTGGTAGCACCGCCAACAGTAGCCAAAGAGGAACCAGCAGCAGTTTGGATGGTGATGGTATTACCTGTAGTACCAGCGTAAGCAGTGGTAATGTCTACGAAGAATTCCAAAATTTGTGCGCCAGCAGGCAAGACAAACTCTGTAACAGCCGTGGTGTCGTTAACAGTAGTAACGCCAGTCTGTGTAACAACAGTTGCGCCCATGTTACGGATTGTGCCAGCAGTAGTGCCAGTAGTGTTTTTAACAGTGCCGAGCAGCCAAGGGCCAAGGTGTGATGCGAATCCCATGATATGTGTCCTTACATACAAGTTAAGTGCATCAATCTGTATGTCGTCAGCCGGGACTGTTTGATGCACCGGAAAGCCCGGATTAAAGTCAATATACACCAAAAGAAAAGGGGGC
>Ga0315907_10008935_pt1 | contig 10219 bp, 9 predicted proteins | sample LakEriMetagenome_3_FD_203525 | JGI IMG/M metagenome (GOLD analysis project Ga0315907, IMG submission 203525) | Freshwater fungal communities from buoy surface, Lake Erie, Ohio, United States - Buoy 12 MA123 | ecosystem: Environmental > Aquatic > Freshwater > Lake > Lake biofilm | place: USA...
CTGAACTCAAGCGCTTGGGCGAAACCGTCAACCGCATTGGTGTGATTCGCGAACGCCAGGGCGACGAGGCGCAAACCATCGTCATCTGATCTACCGCTATCGATTGTGCGGAGAACTTGGCATTGCTAAGGCGTGCCTCTGATGCGTGTCCCTAATGTGCGTCCCTGATGTGTGCCCCTGAGGCCACACTCAACCCTTCAGCTTTACACCTACCGCTACTGCGGCTGAGCGCGCTGATCTTGTTGTGCCAAGGTTTGCAGCTGCGTCGCCTTGGCTTCTACCTTCGCCACGGTGTTAGGCGGCTGTACACGAACCGGCTGGTTGTGATTAGCTGCACTCGATAGCACGTTCGCCTCGGTGTTCAGTGCAGCATTCCATACCGGGTCAGGGATACCTTCGAATACGTTTTTCAGCTGCTGGCCCCAGGTCGAACGTATCATCTGAAAATACTGATTGCGCTCATCCACCGTCACAAAGCGACCCACCGACAAGGCATCTTTTTCATACACCAGCAGATCAAGCGGGAAGCCGACCGAAATATTCGAGCGCAGGGTTGAATCCATCGACACCAAGGCGCACTTGGCGGCTTCGTCGAGCGGTGTGGTGGGCGTGATGACCCGATCAATAATGGGCTTGCCGTATTTCGCTTCACCAATCTGGAAGTACGGATTCTCGTCGTGTGACTCGATGAAGTTGCCTGCGGCGTACATCTGGAACAACCGGCAGCGCTCGCCTTTGATCTGTCCACCAAAAATCATGCTCACATTGAAATCGATGCCGAATTGCTCGAGCGACTTTGCATCTCGCTTGTGCACCGTACGAATCGCGTCGCCAACTATTTGCGCGGCTTCATACATCGATGAAGCACTCCAGATGCTGGTGCCATCCGCTGATAAAAATTCAGCCACGGTTTGCCGGATCGATTGGGAAATTGACAGATTCCCTGCCGTCATCAGCACCATCATCCGATCACCCGGATTTTCAAATACCGATAACTTGCGAAACGTGCCGATATGATCAACGCCGGCGTTGGTACGCGAGTCCGACAAAAATACCAGGCCTGCGTTCAGCCGCATTGCTACGCAATAGGTCATTTCAAATGCTCACTTTCTTAATGCCACATCGACGCTTACGATCATATGCTCATCGCCTCCGCCACGCCGCATGCCGCGCACCGGCGCTACCGATTCATAATCTCTGCCAACGGCGAGTCGGCAGTAGTCAGCAGTTTGCAGGCACGCGTGAGTGACGTCGATACTGACCCAGCCACTGTAATCGGAATCTTCAACCCAGACATCGACCCAAGCGTGGCTGGCACTGTGCTCGACTTCGCCGGGATAAATATAGCCTGAGACATAGCGTACCGGCAGGCTGACACTATGGCAGCAGGCGATGAATACATGGGCATGGTCCTGGCAAACCCCCAGTCCGAGTCGAAGTGCATCGTCAGCGCTACTGGAAATTGCGGTCGCACCCGACTGGTAACCGACGGCTTGGCGTATCGCAGCGGCGAGTTCAAGGACTTGTAGCGTGCGGGCTTTGGGTGCAGACAAATAATTTGCGGCGAACGTGCGGATCGCTTCGGTCGGCTCGGTCAAGCGTGTGGATACGGTAAAAACCGGTATCGGAAGCTGCAGAGTGTCAGAGATGCGTCCCGCGTGCGGCGCTTGTATCTCGACATTCCCAACCGCGGTGATCCGTACTTCGCGATGCGGTGTTGATAGCGTGACGATATCGCCGGCATTGCCGAAGGCATCGTACGTCGGACGCCGCTTGCCGGGGGTAGTGATGGTCCAGTCCAGGGTCCGCTGCAAGGGTTCGGCTCTGGGCGTCATATGTAAGCGCTGTATCGAATACACCGCCGGTGAACCATAGCGATAGACCGTCTCGTGATGGATCGACAGCGTGATAGAACTCATGCGGCTAAGGGTACTAGAAAGTCATGGCTGACTCGGTTGCCCAATTCATAGACTTGCTCGAGAAATTCAGTCAGATAGCCATGCAACCCGCGCCGCATGATGTCGTCAATACTATTGAAGCGGAGACCGGCATGCAGTCGGCCAGCAAAGCGCTCGGTCTCGCGCGATACTTCATTGTGTACCTGCGCAAGATTGTTTACTACTTCTGTCATGCAGGCCATCAGCGAGCGCGGCATCTCGCCGCGCAGGATAAGCAACTCTGCAACACGCTCGGGTGTAATCACGTCACGATACGTCTTGCGATACGTCTCGAACGCTGACACCGAGCGAAGAACAGCGGCCCAGTGGTAGTAATCCATTTCGCTGGCAGTGAGCTGTTCACCATCGGCACCGTGAAACTTCACATCGAGTAGGCGCGCAGTATTGTCAGCGCGCTCAAGAAAAGTACCCAGCCGAATGAAATAAAACGCTTCATCTTTCAGCATGGTGCCAATCGTCACGCCGCGCGATAGATGCGAACGGTGCTTGACCCACTCGAAAAATTCAGAGGGATCGCGTTCCAGAATGCCGTCCTTCAGCAAGCCAGCCATATCTAGCCAAGTAGTATTTTGTGTTTCCCATACCTCGGTGGTGAGGGTGCCCCGTACCGCGCGCGCATTCTCGCGTGCACTTGTCAAACAAGACACGATCGATGAAGGATTCATCGGATCACACACCATGAAGTCGAGTACATCTTTACGATTCAGAATCCCGTATTTTTCATCGAATGCCGGTAGCAATTCAGAGATGCCTAACACGGCACGCCAGCTTTGCTCGGCGGCTTCGATCGATTGCGGCAGTAATTGCGTCTGGATGTTTACATCGAGCATGCGCGCGGTATTCTCCGCTCGTTCTGTATAACGAGCCATCCAGAACAAATGATCGGCTGTGCGACTTAGCATGTTATGTCACCTGCATTTACGAGCGCGTTGTTATCAGCGGCGTGGATTTGTATCTCATCGCTCTAGTACCCAAGTATCTTTGGTGCCGCCGCCCTGTGAAGAATTGACCACTAGCGAGCCTTCCTTCAACGCTACGCGGGTGAGGCCGCCTGGCACCATGGTGACGGTCTTGCCAGACAAGACAAATGGACGTAAATCGATGTGGCGCGGCGCGATTCCTGATTCAACATAGGTCGGGCAAACGGATAGCGCGAGCGTTGGCTGGGCAATGTACCCCTCGGGCTTGGCAATTAGCCGCTGCCGGAAATCTTCAATCTCGGCGCGTGTCGAGGCAGGGCCGACCAGCATTCCGTAGCCACCCGCGCCATGAACCTCTTTCACAACCAGCTGATCCAGGTGATCGAGGGTGTACTGAAGCTCTTCTTTTTTTCTGCACTGCCAGGTCGGTACGTTGTTCAGAATCGGTTCTTCCGATAGGTAGAATCGGATCATGTCGGGCACAAAAGGGTAGATCGACTTGTCATCAGCAACGCCGGTACCAATCGCATTCGATAGTGCGACCCGACCAGCGCGGTACACTGACAGTAGCCCTGGCACACCAAGTGACGAGTCCGCACGGAACACCAGCGGATCAAGGAAGTCGTCATCAATGCGGCGATAGATCACATCGACCCGTTTAGGGCCGCGCGTGGTGCGCATGAAGACATAGCCATCATCCACAAACAGGTCTTGACCCTCGACCAGTTCTATCCCCATCTGTTGGGCCAGAAACGCGTGCTCGAAATAAGCCGAGTTGTACATCCCCGGCGTCATCAAAACGACGGTAGGATCATCCACTCCCTGCGGTGCAACCGAGCGCAGCATATCGAGCAGCAGATCCGGGTAATGCGCCACCGGCGCTACCTTGTGGCGCGCGAACAGTTCTGGAAACAAGCGCATCATCATCTTGCGGTCTTCCAGCATGTACGACACGCCGGAAGGCACACGCAAGTTATCCTCAAGTACATAAAACTCACCGGCACCTGCGCGCACGATATCGATGCCGGCAATGTGTGCATAGATATCACTCGGTACGGTGATGCCCTGCATCTCGGGGCGGTACTGTGCATTCCGAAACACTTGCTCGGCCGGCATGACGCCAGCGCGCACGATATTTTGTTCGTGGTAGATGTCGTGAATGAAGAGATTGAGCGCTTGCACGCGTTGCCGCAGACCTTGTTGCAGCGTTGCCCATTCGGCGGCAGGGATAATGCGCGGGATGATATCGAAAGGTATCAGCCGCTCGGTACCGGCTTCGCTGCCATAGACCGCGAAGGTAATACCGACCCTACGGAACATCAGATCGGCTTCGACGCGTTTGCGAGCGACGATGTCAGCGGGCTGTTCGGATAGCCAGCGGTCAAAGCCCTGATAGTGCGTACGCGTTTTCGCGCCGCCCTCATCAAACATTTCGTTGAAAAACCCGGCCATGCCTGCCGCATCCTGATCATGTATGGTCAGGTCGTGCTATCAAGAAATGTGCCAGTGGTATTTGTCAGGGCGCGCGCAACTGATCCACCAAGGCTAACTGTCGCTCACTCGGTGCCGGCGTTAGCAGGGTGACGATCACCATAGCGGTGAAGCCTGCAGGTACGCCGAAGACACCGGCCGATACCGAGGCAATGTGAAACCATTGATTGGCTGCGCTGCCGCCAAACGCTGGACTGGTTTGCACCAAATAGATCACGCAGACAAAAAATCCGGCCAACATGCCGGCGATTGCCCCTTGTTGGTTCGCGCGTTTCCAAAAAATGCCCAAAACTAGTGCGGGAAATAGTGTTGAGGCGGCCAGTGAGAACGCGGCGCTCACCATCGAGAGAATGTCGCCGGATCGGAACGAGGCGACATAAGCGGCCAGCAGCGCCACCACCAGCAGCAGGAGTTTAGATGCCGTCACACGTCGCTGCGCCGAGGCTCGCGGGTTGATCATCTTGAAATACGTGTCGTGCGAAAGTGCGCTGGCAATCGTCAGCAGCAAGCCATCGGCGGTGGACAATGCTGCGGCCAAAGCACCAGCGGCAATCAACGCCGACATTACATACGGCAGACCCGCGATCTCCGGTGTCGCCAGCACGATCATGTCGCCATCGATCAGAATTTCAGCAAATTGCACCAAACCGTCAGCGTTGATATCGGTAATGCTGATCATGGGCTTTTCGCGATCGATACTTGCCCAATAGCTGACCCATGACGGCAGACTCGAATAATCACTACCGACCAGCGTGGTGGTTATCTCATATTTGACCAGGACCGCAAGCGCAGGTAGCGCGGTATATAACAGCAGAATAAACGCCAGCGCCCAAAACACCGAGACGCGTGCCTGTGGCACCGAGCGAGTGGTACAGGAACGCACCAACACATGCGGTAAAGCGGCCGTACCTAGCATCAGGCAAAACACCAGTGCCAGAAAATTATTCCGTTGAATGTCAGACGCTGCCTGGGTACTGCCGGCAAAGGCTTGTGTGTGTGGTTGCAATGGTTGCGCGCGCGCGATGGCGTTATCGCGTTGCCGTTCCCAAAGCCGGCGTGCTGCCTCTGGGCTTTTCGGGTAATCGCTCAGCGCCCGGTTGGCGGCTTTAATGTCGATCAGCGAGGCGTTACTGGTTTGTAGATCCTGTAATCGTCGTCGCGCTTCCGCACGACCGGCATCCCATGAGCGCGGTAACGCAGCGATTTTTGCGTCAAAGGCTTGCGCCTGTTTCAAGTAGAGATCACGCACCTGCTGCTCGCTGTCTTTCTCGATCAAAGATTGCTCTTGTTTCGCCAGACGCTCAAGTGCGGGGCCGTAGGCAATTTGGGGGAGCGGTATGCCGGTTTGCTTAAGCGCTAGCCAAGACACCGGGATCATGAAGGCGAGGATGATAATCACATACTGCGCGATCTGTGTCAGCGTGATTGCGCGCATACCCCCCAGGAAGGAACACACCAAGATACTCGCGAGGCCAAGGAAAATGCCGACTGAAAAATCAATTCCGGTGAAGCGCGAAGTGATCAGTCCCACGCCGTAGATTTGTGCCACAACATAGGTGAATGAAATAATCAGCGTTGCGATCACCGCGATCGTTCGTACTGCGCCAGCGCCATCCGCGCCAGCGTAGCGTGCGGCAAGGTAGTCCGGTACCGTGTATTGCCCAAGTCGACGCAAGTAAGGTGCGATCAGCAAGGCAATAAGGCAGAAGCCGCCAGTCCAACCGAGGATATAAGCTAAGCCATCGAAACCATGCAGATACAAGCCGCCTGCGAGTCCGATGAAACTCGCGGTTGAAATCCAGTCGGCGGCAGTCGCCATGCCATTGAACACGGGAGGGATACGGCGCCCGGCGACAAAGTATTCGTCGACATCCGTGGTGCGACTGAATACGCCGATCGCCGCATACACCACGATGGTGGTGAATAGAAACAAATAGCCAAGCCAGAAGCGCGGAAAGCCTTCGAGCTCGAGAATAGCGACTGAGCCCAGCAGCGCACAGAAGCCAGCGGCATACAGCCAAAAATAGCGTCGTAGCTGGCGTGTAGGTGGATCAGCGCTCATCATGACTTTCGCTATTTATGGCTGCATCCAGTCGCTGCATGACCCATGCGTATACGCCGACAATCGCGAGATACACCAAGGTCGCGCCTTGCGAGGCAAAGTAATAATGCAGTGGCCAACCCCACAGAGATACCGTCGCGAGCTGGCGCGCAAAAGCCACCACGCTAATCGTGGCCAGCAGCCAAATCGCAAGCAGGATTAGTGTGAGGGTACGCGCACGCCGCCAATATTTTTCACGCGATGCATTCATGCTGTGTCGGTCGGATCAGGGTCGCGCAGCAGTTTGAAGCTGATACGGAACAAGCAGCCGGGGAAGCGGGGATCAAGACTTCGTGGGTTACTGAAGATATCGACCTCGGCATCATGCCGCTGCGCGATTTCGTTCACGATCGCCAGACCCAGACCGCTACCCTCAGTCTCGCTACCAAGAATTCGATAGAAGCGATCGAATACCAATTCCCGCTCTGTCGCTGCGATGCCGGGGCCGTTATCTTCGACCTCAATAATGGCAAGTGCACGCTCCTGATCTTGCCGCACGCGCACGGTGACACTGCCTTGCTGTTGGGTGTAGCGCAGTGCATTGTCGATCAAGTTATTCAGTAGTTCTCTCAGCATGGTGGCGTTACCCGCCACCAAGAGTCGGGGCTCGTCCGCCTCGAAGCCGAGATCAATTTCACGCGTCTGCGCAACCATGAACCAATCTTGTACGGTGTTGCGCGCTAATCCATTTAATTCAAGTGGTAGCAGTGGGGTGGATTGCGGCGAATCATTTTCTGCCCGAGCTAATGCCAGCAGCTGATTCACCAGCCGGGTGGCAGATGCCGAGCTTTTTGCGAGTTGCTCCAATGAGCGCTGAATCTCAGCCCGTGCGTTTTGTCGAAGCGCGAGCTCGGACTGCATACGCATACCGGCCAGCGGTGTCTTCATCTGATGCGCAGCGTCGGCGATGAAGCGCTTTTGTGATTGGATACTCTGTGCCAGACGCGCCAGCATCTCATTCAAAGAGCGTACCAGGGGCGAGATTTCTTCAGGCACACCGCGCGAGTCAATGGGCGACAAATCGTCTGGTCGCCGCGCGCGAATACTTTCCTGCAGCGTAGTGAGCGGCGATAGACCGCGCGACAGCGCGAACCACAACAAGGCGATCGCAATCGGCAGGATGATGAATTCAGGCAAGATCACGCCCTTGATAATCTGGTTGGCCAGCAGGCGTCGTTTCTCGGTTGTCTCGGCTACCTGTACCAGCGCGTAGCGCGGCTGGCCGGACGTTTTCGATGCACGTTCGTTCGGTTGCAGATTGACGAAGGTGTAAGCGATGCGTACTTCCGCGTTCCGCATTTGTGCGTCACGCATCATCACCGCCCAGGGTACCGGCGCTTCTTCCTCCTCCGGTAGTGGAAGATCGCTGTCGCCTGCTACCAGTTCGCGCTTCGGACCGCTGACCTGAAAGTACACATTGTCGACATCATCAGCGCGTAGCATGTCACGTGCTGCGAACGGCAGTTGAGCGCTCAACTCACCGTTCATCTCCTTGACCTGCTGCGCCAGCACGGTGACGCGATCTTCTAGCGAGCGATCAAACGGCTCGTTGGCAATGGATTTCGCTGCCAGATAGGTGACCCCGATCGACAGTGGCCACAGCACCAGCAGCGGCATGAGCAACCAGTCGAGAATGTCACCGAACAGCGAGCGCGAGCTGGCCTTCTCCGTGGAAGGCTTGGCAGAGTTAGCGCTTGGCTGATTCGCCTGATCGGCTTGCACGATAGGATTCAGGCGTGACTGGCGTCGTTGGCCGTGGACGATCCAGCGTTGAATTTTTCGAGGCAGTAGCCGAGCCCACGCACGGTGGCGATACGCACGCCATCGATTTCTATTTTCTTGCGCAGTCGATGCACGTAGACCTCGATTGCGTTATTGCTGACTTCTTCACCCCATTCGCACAAGTGATCAACCAGCTGTTCTTTCGAGACTAAGCGCCCGCTCCGCTTCAGCAACACTTCCAGCAAGCCGAGTTCTCGTGCTGACAGATCGATCATCTGATCATTGAGATAAGCGATTCGACCCACCTGATCAAATGACAGCGGTCCGTGTCGAATCACCGTCGGGCCACCACCGACGCCACGACGTGTTAACGCCCTAACGCGCGCCTCCAGCTCAGACAATGCAAATGGCTTGGCCATGTAGTCATCGGCACCGAGATCGAGCCCTTTGACGCGCTGCTCGACCGAATCATTGGCGGTCAGGATCAGTACCGGCAGGAGGGACTCGCGCGCGCGCAAGCGTCGCAGCACTTCCAGACCGGGCATCTTTGGCAGATCAAGATCGAGGATCAGGAGGTCAAAGTCCTGGGTTGACAGCACACTGTCGGCTGCCTCGCCGTTATTGACGCAATCGGTGACATAGCCGGACTGTCGCAACGAACGCGTCAGGCCATCGGCGAGAACACTGTCATCTTCGGCAAGCAGGATACGCATAGCAGCGGTTAGGTGGGAATGAGGGCGCCGAATCAGTCACCGGCGTGGTTCAGTCTATTGGGTTTGTAAGTTGCCAGCAACCAAGCACCCTGCCGCGAAGAGGGTGAAATTGCCAATCCGGCAAGCCTGGGAAAAATCTGCTTGCACTTTCTACTGGAGTTTTATACAGTACTGTCCAGTTTCCACCGCACTGAGAGAACAAGCATGGATGACAAGAAATTAGCGAACACCGAGAAGGCCAAGGCACTAGGCGCGGCGCTGGCCCAGATCGAAAAGCAGTTCGGCAAGGGTTCGGTGATGCGCATGGATGGCGCGGTTGCCGAAGAAGTGCAGGTGGTATCCACGGGCTCCTTGGGTCTGGATGTGGCGCTCGGCGTCGGTGGCCTGCCGCGTGGTCGGGTGATCGAGATTTATGGCCCGGAGTCATCTGGTAAAACCACCATGACCCTGCAAGTCATCGCCGAGATGCAAAAGCTGGGCGGTACCTGCGCCTTCATCGACGCCGAACACGCGCTGGACACGGTGTATGCGCAAAAGCTGGGCGTCAACCTTGAAGACTTGTTGATTTCCCAGCCCGATACGGGTGAGCAGGCTCTGGAGATCACCGATGCCTTGGTGCGTTCGGGGGCGGTTGATCTGGTGGTGATCGATTCTGTCGCTGCACTCACGCCACGCGCCGAGATCGAAGGTGACATGGGTGACTCGCTGCCGGGTTTGCAAGCGCGTCTAATGTCGCAAGCGCTGCGCAAGCTGACCGGTTCCATAAGCCGCACCAACACCATGGTGATCTTCATCAACCAGATCCGGATGAAAATCGGTGTCATGTTCGGTAGTCCCGAGACTACCACCGGCGGTAATGCGCTCAAGTTCTATGCGTCGGTGCGTATGGATATCCGCCGCACGGGCTCAATCAAGTCCGCGGATGAGGTGATCGGCAACGAGACCAAGGTCAAGGTCGTGAAGAACAAGGTCGCGCCACCCTTCAGAGAAGCGCACTTCGATATTCTTTACGGGGAGGGCACTTCGCGTGAGGGCGAGATCATTGACCTCGGCGTCGAAGCCAAGGTCGTCGAAAAGTCAGGTGCTTGGTACAGCTACAACGGTGAGCGCGTGGGGCAGGGCAGGGACAACGCCCGCACCTACCTGAAAGAGCGGCCGGAGTTGGCGCGCGAGATCGAAAACAAGGTACGGGCGCATCTGGGTGTACGAGAGCTACCGCCAGCACAGGGCGTGGCCCCAGCGGCCGGTGAAGCGCCTGCTGCCTCGACACGCAAAGCCAAGGCCGCAGCTGCTGCGGAAGAGTGAAAGCCTGAT
>Ga0315907_10008936_pt1 | contig 10218 bp, 26 predicted proteins | sample LakEriMetagenome_3_FD_203525 | JGI IMG/M metagenome (GOLD analysis project Ga0315907, IMG submission 203525) | Freshwater fungal communities from buoy surface, Lake Erie, Ohio, United States - Buoy 12 MA123 | ecosystem: Environmental > Aquatic > Freshwater > Lake > Lake biofilm | place: USA...
GACCAGAATCTAATCGCTTATCTATCAAACAAAGTGGAGGCAAGTAAATGGCAGCACCCGATTCAACCAAGTTGCAGGCTAACTTTAAGTTAGCTGATGGAACTCTTATTAATATCTATGCTTCATCTCAAGCAGAACTTGAAGCACAACTAACAACACTACAAGATGTGGCTGAACTTATTAAGTCAACATCAACAGCACTAGGTAGCGGTGGTAACTTTGCATATGCAGCAAAGGCATTTAACGCTACACCGGTAGTTGATACACCACCTTTTAACAATGCTCCTGCTTCGACAGGAGCGGAACAACAATGCAAGCACGGAACAATGTCACTTCGTAGCGGAACTAACGCACAAGGTAAAGCCTGGAAGGGCTTGATGTGTGCAGCACCGAAGGGCGCACCTGATAAGTGCGAGACGGTGTGGATCCGATAACTAATGCGAGAGCCTCAAGAATTCGAGGCTCCATTATGTGCCGAAGTGGGCGGAGATTACTGGTTTCCTGAAATAGAAATCGGTTATCAGATGCAACAGAATGTTAGCTATGCTAAATCAATCTGTGGTAAATGCCCCCACCAAATTGAATGCGCTGAATGGGGCATCTATAACGAGCAGCACGGTATCTGGGGCGGTCTAACCGTTAGGACCAGAGCTACTATAAGAAGACAGCGAAACATAATACTTAGGAGAGATAACGTTGCTTGATTTATCCAGAGCGTGGAGTGGTGTCCTTACCAAAGCAACACCACTGCCTGACGTATGGAGAGCCTTATCTAATAAGCAAATCAAGTTTAGACGTGGGCAAGTATGTATGGTTGCAGCAGCACCTAATGCTGGTAAGTCAATGTTCGCATTGATATATGCAATCAGAGCAAATGTGCCTACGTTATTCTTCTCTGCTGATACTGACACAACTACGGTTATGATGAGAGCTGCGGCTCATCTATCAGGACATTCTCAGGTGTTAGTTGAAAGCAACTTGGCTAGCAACACTCATTATTACGATCAGCATTTACCAAGACTAAATAACATTAAATGGGTCTTTGATTCATCACCTTCAATAGATGACCTTGAACTTGAGATTCGGGCGTATGTAGAATTATATGGCGAGGCGCCAGAGTTGATAGTCATAGACAACTTAATGAACGTAGTTGCTGAAACTGATAATGAGTGGGCTGGTCTTCGTGCAATTATGATGGAGCTACACGATATGGCACGTAAGACTGAAGCGTGTGTGCTGGTATTGCACCACGTATCAGAGCAGAGTGAGTATGGTTCTACTATTAACCCACCTGCACGTCGTGCTATTCACGGCAAGGTAAGTCAATTACCGGCGCTGATACTCACCCTGGGTTATGACCCACAAGATAATGTATTAAGAGTTGCTGTAGTTAAGAATCGTTTTGGGCCACACGCTGCTGATGGTAAAGATTATGCAGGACTCTTTACTAACTATGGTGCTTGTCAGATAAACGATGCTGATGCCTATGGCAGAATGTATAGACATCAGGCGATGGCTAGCAATAGCATTCAAGGATAAGAAGCAATGGCAGAAGTAACTTACGATGAATTGTTGGCAGAAGTTGACCGCCTAATTAATGTTCTTACAGATAGTTTTGGTGTGGAAGTTCTTAAAAAAGTAGTGCAATTACATAGGCCAGCAGGTCGTTATTGTTTCTCTTGTGTAGGAGAAAATGCCAATGGCGTGTTATATCCCTGCCCTACTATTGAGGTTATTGAGAAAGGGTTATTGTGAACACAGAGATCCAATATCTAAAGAAGCGTATAGTCAAGCTGGAGATGGACTTTGCGGGCTTCGCTTCGCTACTCATACAGGCAGGAATCGTTGAGGTTATAGAGGAAGACGGACAACAAGTCTTTAAAGTCAACAAGGTAAAACTTGATGGCAAGTAAATACAACCGAGTCAAAGGTAGCATCTTTGAAACAGATGTTATGAAGTGGCTCCGTAAAGCAGGTGTCCTAGCTGAACGCTTAACTAAAGCGGGTAGCAAGGATGAAGGAGATATGGTTGTTGTCATCGCTGGCAAGACCTACATCCTCGAACTCAAGAACAGGTCAACTTTATCGTTGCCTGAATTCTGGAGGGAAGCAGAAGTTGAGGCGCTTAACTATGCTAATGCTCGTGGTATCGGGGAAGTGCCACTGCATTACGTTGTAGTCAAGCGCCGAAACTCTGGCATAGAGAATGCTTGGGTAATACAAGATCTAAAGCAGTGGTTAAAGGAGAAGCAATGAAAGATGATGAGCCTAGCTATACCGAATATGAAGATTGGATAATTCATTTCTTAAGAGAAATTGCAACAGAGTTAAAAAAGATTCGCAAGGAAATCAACTACGCTAATACTAAGGAGAAATAATGCCAACACCAGAAGGTGCTATCACTAGCACAGAAACTTGGTCAACAACACCGGAAGAAGAAGTAACACCAGACCTAGAACTAATCGAGGAAGAAGTAACAGATGAAGATTAAAATAATTGATGAGCATAAACTTTCAAGAACCATTGCAGACCTTTTGATTGAATCAGAAGATTCAGAAAACCCAGACCCACAATACAATGCTTACAACTATGGTTTAATTGATGCACAAAGAGTTTTATCAGGTGTATCGGTAGATATCATTAGGGAATCTAGACCGAAATGATTTGCCACGACTGTTTAGTAGGCGGTGTATTAAACACCGAAGGCTACTACGATAAGGCCACAGACTTACACTACCAATGCGAGGATAAGGGGTGCGTATGTCAACACAAGGTTGGTCCAGGGTTGATCGTAAGAAAAGATTCACCGGTGCCACAGATGCGAACACAGTCCCCATAGGACCGATAGTCCTAGCTTTTGGTGGGGAAGTAAGAGAAGGTAAGTCCAGCTCGGTGCGTTGTGTATTGCACAACGACAGTAGGCGTAGTGCGGTAATCAATACGATAGATAATCTTTATTACTGCCACACCTGCGGTAAGGGTGGCAATGCAGTTAACTTGGTTTGTATATTAGAGAATATGGAGTTTAAAGATGGGCTTAAACGCGCAGTCGAAATTGCTGCAGGAAGCGGCGCAACGATACGCACTGGAAATAACTCCCGAAACTCTAGTCGCGCTCGCAGAACGTGGGATCTCTGAGGCAGTAGCAACTAAGTATCAGATAGGAACTATCGTTGACCCTATCAACGGACACGAGATGTATGAAGGATGGATATCTATCCCATATATAACGGTCAACGGGTCTTGTGTTGGCTTTAAGTTCAGGCGTCTTGATGATGGCAAGCCTAAGTATGGTAGTCCTACGGGCCAGAAGGCACACCTTTATAACGTTAAAGATATTACTATTAGCAGTAAGCATATTGTTATTACTGAAGGTGAACTAGATGCGGTCATTACTTCAGGAGTTCTAGGCATACCAGCAGTCGGAGTGCCAGGAGTGGCTGCTTGGAAGACACACTTTCCTAAGTTATTTAGCGGTTATGAAACTGTATATGTAGTCGGGGACAATGATGTCAAAGAGGATGGCTCTAACCCAGGAGCTGAGTTCGCTAAGCGTGTCGCAAACGAGGTGATGAACTCAACTATTGTTACACTACCACCTAGTATGGATATCAATGACTACTACCTAGCCAATGGCGTAGAGGCAACCCGTAACTTACTGATAGGAGAGTCTAATGAATGAGCGAGGAACTGGAATTAGCGCTGACAATTTTGATAGAGAGTGGATTCATAGTGCTGAGCGTAGACCAGACTCTCAAGCAGTTCGTGGTAACCCTGCCAGCAGTCCGTTAGCAGATCATCCAGTAGTTGCTGGATATCGTAGCGCTGGTGGCGTAAGCACCGATGACCTTACCTCATTCATAGAAGCCTTCGCTTCGCTACGTGCAGGTCGTGTTAAGAATGTAGGACATAGCCAGTATGCGTTAGCTAATGGGCAGAAGTTTGAGTCCTTTACTACCGCAGATACCATTAGAGAATTACTAGAGGAGATAGCTGATGCTAGCAACTACCTCGACTTCCTTGCTATCAAACTATTAAACATCCAACACACTATAGATTTGGTGCTACCTGACTGTGACTGAATTAAACCCTGCGGTATATGACTTAGTTCCTTCGGTTGCTAATAGTATCTATCGCCGTTACAAGAACTTCGTAGAGAAGGCTGACGTAGCGCAAGAGTGCTACGTGTGGGCTACTGGTCGTGCTTACTATATTAACGAGCAGTTAGCAGAGCCAGATCCTGAACAGAATAAACATAACCTTCAACGTATCGCTTGGCAAATGCGTAGGGTGGCTGAACGCTACGCTCGCAGACAGAAGGCTGATAAGTCTGGCTACTCAGTAACAGATGAAACTTACTATGAGTCTGCCACCCTGGGCCAGCTACTGCCGTTCGTTATCGCTTCGGTAGTTGATGGAACAGTGCTAGAACAGATACAAGATATGATTAAAGACGGGCAACCACGTGGTTCATCATCACCATCCGAGGGTGGCAACCTGCTTGCCGTGCTAATAGATATTAAGAAGGCTTACTTAAAGTTAGAGCAGTCCGATAAGGACTTGCTACTGCTTAGACATCACGAAGGTCTTACCCTTCAACAGATAGCTGAAGTATATGGTTGCGCCCTATCCACTGCTGATAGGCGCTGCTCTAATTCACTTCGCAAACTGCAGAACCTACTCGGAGGAGACAACCCTTGGCGATGAAAGAATTAGAACTCTTTAATTACTTACAAGAAAGTTTATATCCTGACCTGGTAAAGAGTGAGGGTATCTATGATTCATTCGACTGTATCAGTCAGCAAGCAGGGCATTACATAGAACTTAAGTGTCGCCATACCCACTACCCTACCCTCTTGATTGAGGAGATGAAGTATCGCAAGCTCATAACGCAGAGCGCTGAGCGTGATCTCATTCCCTTCTATATCAACTCCACCCCGCAGGGTATCTACTCCTTTGACCTAATGGATATACCAGAGCCGGAGTGGGTAACACATTGGATGCCGGTTACATCAGAGTTTGCTAACCGCAGTAAGGTAGAGAAGTTAGTAGGTTATCTAAGTATCGAGGAAGCAATTAAACTATGAGATATGAATACGAATGCCCAGGCTGCGGTGATGTGCGTGAGATCGAACGCAAGATGACTGACCCTGAAGAAACTATTATGTGCGGTAATTGTCATAACCAATTCCAACGTAAGTGGACCTCTCCCCCTGTATCGTTCAAGGGTTCCGGGTTTTATATAAACGACTCGAAGTAAATAGTAAAGCCCCACCGGACGGATAGGTGGGGCTTACTTATTGCGGGGACGGAAAGAGGGTTTACATCAACCCGCAAACTTATTTTAACACACTAGTAGTAGTTGTTCCTTCTCTGGAAAGCGTCGGCTCTACAAGGTGTGTCGTATCGGTAAGAAATGTATCTAAGGCCTCGTAAGATTTGAGTAGCAGGATCTCTGCTTGTCTCTCCAAGGTGCTGAGCAATACCGAAAGCTGACGATCTTGGTCTGCCCGCGCCGTCAAGAGGTCTGGCGTGGTTGTCAAACCTGCTCTCACGGGTCCAAAGGGCGACGAGGCACTTTCGCTCTCTCCCTTTCCACCCGAAAGCAAGGTGAGCGTAACGGATTGCGAGCTTTTTGTTCTGTAACTTTTGCTCATAGCTCACCGGTCCCTTGTTGATTGCGGGTTTGGTGCGGTGTATCTCTACCCCTATCGGTATTGGCGCCGGCGTTAGTGTCCATACTAGAACCAGTATTACCGTGAACGTCAAGCCAAGCCTTCCCCTGCGTGTGATCATTTAACTTCTCCTCCTCAAAGAGTTCTTTATACTCGTCAGGGTAAGCCTTAGCTAACCGGGTAAGCGCTCTCACCCTCGCCCTCTGGTAATTACGTAGCCATACCGCATACTTAGCGGCAGCTATCAAGCGCTTATTCTCCATCTATCTTTTCCTCTCCCGCGATCATCAACACGGCGATAGTCAATACGATTAGTATACCAATAGCCAGGTTCATCGGGTAATCCTATCTAGGGTATTGGTGATACCGGCAAGGACTAGGAAGCTTACATCTATTGGCTCGCCTATTAGGTGTGCGTCCTCGCCGTCCTCTGACCAACTCGTTACGAATATGCGTGAGTTCACCGGGCCATTACGCCAAAACTTAATACACTCGGTTACATCTCCTCCGCCCCATATGGCTATGCCTTGCTCATCTACCACTTCATAGAAGGTTACGTTTGTGGTCTTGCCCTTGAAGCTAATTACATTACTCATTTTCTTAACTCTCTTTCTTTTTTAATGTAAAGCGAAAATATGTGTTTCCAAGAGTGAAAAGCCCACCCATTTCTTGTTCGATAATAAGTAACCTCAAACAGACTAGATCCGTATTTAACGTGGTCAATTATTTTTGTAGTAATGCTTGATGTGTGATAAATCTTGCCCTCAGTAGGGCCATTCAGGGCAACCATTTCACATCAACCCCTCTCGCAACATAATAGCTCCAAACTTAATGTCAGTTGAGGTGATAACTCCGTAAACCTCTAGCCCACCGCAATAAACGCAATGAAAGCCCCACTCCATATCATAAGTTCCTTGGTCAATGTCGAACATATTAAAGCAATCGGTGCATTTCCATTTAGCCATTATCTTCGCCCTCTTTCTCTTGTAGTTGTATCTCTGCTAGTGCGTGGGTCATACGCATTATGTTACGCATACCCATATCGGTATTGCCGGAAAATATCTGCTGAATAGCTAACTTCTCGCAGAGATCCGCCTTAACTTGATAGTATTCCGGTGTCGGTTTACTCATTCTCTCCCTCTCTCTCTTTCATATCCACAATCGGGGCAAGTCCACACAACTACCCCGCCCCCGGCTTGTGCCGGAATATCCTCGTAGGTTTTATTGCAATCGCCGCAATCGGCGTCAATGGTTACTGAATAGAAGATAGCGTTCACTCCTGGCTCTCTCTTTCGCTCATCAACTTAGCGTGATTTTCTGAACAAGCAAAAGTCCCGGGTTCACAACCGCATTTATCAGTAGCGTATCTAACAATTGCCACATCGGTATATCCGTCCTCTTGTTCTAGTTCATATTTTATATCTTCTGCTTTTTTTAGGGTAACAAGGTAATCGGTGGCTTCTACTCCACCGATCCATACCGTATAAACCTTCTCGCCCTCTCCCTCCTCGACTTCCCGGACCATATCATTAATAGTTTTATTCATTATCTCCCTCTTTCATTAGGTTAGTTAGTCTAGTCTATATTAGTATCGTAGCTTATGCCACAATTCTTGCAAGTAAATACCGCCATATTGCCATTACCGTAAGGCTCGATAGTTACCTTAATCGGTTTATCGCAATCAGCGCACGTCATAGGCTGCCCCATTACTCGCCCTCTCTTTCGATAAACTTATATTGCATAGGTGGCCCGTATTGTTGATACGGGTAAACTTCATAGGTCCAATACCCATTACCGGATCTCTCCACCGTGTAATCTAGCTCGCTAGCACGGTTAAGCAGCATAATTTTTAGCTCTTGTCGCGTCATTACTTGCCCTCTCCCTCTCTCCCTCTCACGCCTTGCGAGAGGGTTACTACCCGGCTAGGGATAGTCCACCGGCTACCGCGTAAGCGATAACCGGCGGGCCATTACTAGATTAGTTTTGACGCATAGGCATTAATAGCCCGCGCCAATTAATTTTATCGTGATTAATCTTTACCTTAATCGGCTTACGGTCCCCGGTGAATATGAAGTGCTGCCCGCCGCCATTACTAGGGACCTTAGCGAACGCGGCGAGATAGTCCGCGTTTAATTGCAGCTCACTAATAGCCGCCGGCTCGCCCTCGAATAAGTGTTTAAAAGGTGGGAATTTTTGCCCGGCCTCTAATTGGATAGATAAGCTAGTGCCAAAAAACCCGGCGTTAACCGATACGGTAAGAATATCCCCGGCCCTATTAAGCGAGATAGTGGACTTCTCTAGCTCTCTCTTAGGCACGGCCTTAATTGCCGCCGTAATGCGCTTAATGTCTGCCAGTGGGATATTAATCGCGTTTAGATCTCCGGCACTCTCTCCCTCTCCCTCGCCCTCGCCCTCTAATTTAATCTCGCCATAAATTAGGCGAAACCTATCGGTAGCGACGGCGGTAAGTATTCCCTCGCTCGCGCTCACGTTTATGCAATTAAGCGCCGGCAAGTCTGCCTTACTATGCGCCGCGATAGCTGCGCCGGTAAGTAGGTCTAGTGCGGTCCCGGCGTCGAGCGTTAGCCCTTGCAAGGTGTCTGCCCTTGTTATTGTGTCCATATTCTTAGCCCTCTTTCATTAGGTTACTCCCCCCGCAATTCTTGCGGGGATCTTTTCTGCTATTAGTAGCAGTCCACGGCCTACCGGTTACCCGATAGGCCACGGGCCGCCACTAATTGCGGTTACGGTCTAGGCCGTGCGCCCGGTCTAATTGGCAGCCGTGGCAGCTACACGCCGCCGGATAAGCTGCGACGGTTAGCGCCTTACGTGCTGCGCGTAGTGTCTCGAATTGTTCGAGGCCGTCGCTATTCTCCCCACGGTGAACGGCTCCCCACGCGCACAAGGTAATAACCTCATAGTAACGGGCGGCGCCGTCATAACCGTGGCGGCTGCTAACTATGACGGCTACGCCGTCGCGGTTATCCTTGCCACTACCGGCGGCGTCATTAGTTAGCCGGGACCAATCTACGTAACGGCTCTTAAATAGGCGCATAGTGTCGCGGCTAAAGTAGTAGCCCTCGGTCCGGTGTGCTAGCTGCTCCGGGTAAACTATGCCCGCAATATCCGGGAGCCAATTACGGCAGCCCTTACAAGAGCAGTCAAACTTTAATGCGGTAGCGGTTTTATCTTGTTGTGCGTTCATTACTTGTTATCTCCCTTAGTTAGTTGATTAATATCTTTAAACGCTGCGACGATAAACGGGACCGATAGAATTAGTCCGGCTATCATCACGCCGCGAATATAGGCGGTTAGTGTCTGCTCTAGTATCTCCATTAGTTAAGCCATAAAGATATTAGTTAGGCCCTGCGCGATATCTTGATTAAGCGCCGCTAATAAAGTTACTACGGCGATTAGTGGCATTAGTATTATCATTAGTTAGTTTCCTTATCGAATTTAATCGCCATTAGTGAATTTTCAAGCTCTAACAATTCCCACCGCAGCGAACGAAAGAGAGATAGGACCTCTAACGCGTCGCAGCTTTTAGGGTCTGCTGCTATTGGTTTTAATTGTTCAATTAGCTCATTAACTTTATTCATAATTTCCCTCTTTCCGATAGCTCGACGGGCGCCGGGCTAGTGGGTTAATGGTATTAGCAGCATTAGTCTAATGTCAATAACCGCCGCCGGGTTATTTATTGCCGTGTCGGGCCGGGTAGTCCGGCGCCGGTAATGGGCCTAAAAAACTCGCGGGGATCTTTTTCACTTTTTTATTAAGAATTAGGGCCGGGCCAATAGCTGCCCGATATCGGGGCCAATAGTTAGGGCCAATAGGTAGCAGCCGGGCGGGTTAGGTCCGGGCTGCGATAGGTGGAAAGTGTTAGGTCCGGGCCTATCGGTTAGCGGTTAGGCCGGGGAGATATCGGTTAGGGCTTAGGGCTTAGGGCGGTTAGTGGGTTAGTGAAATTGCGCCGGTTAAAGAGTAAGCCCGGCCGCCAGCACTAACCGGTCCCGCATTACCATTACTGCGGCCTATCCGGTAGCAATAGGGCCGCGCCGTAACGGGTAGGGCCGGGAAAACGGCACCCCCCGTTGTTAATAGGACGGTGGTGTTGTATTGTGTAGCACGAATAAATATTTTTCCTAAAGTGAAACCGCCGTAATTAGACAGTAGCTCCCCCATATGTATACTGTTTTAGTGAGTTACACCACAAATAAAAGATTTATTTCCAAAAAGCGGGAAACGCTTAAAATTTACTGCCTTATACAGTATAGGGAGCAAAGCTTCGAGCGTTCCGCTTTGCGACCACAGGTTGGCCTCTGGCGAGGCCCCCTAGGGCTGAGCCTATATTTACCCCTCAGTTCGCTGTGGCTCCTTCGGGCGCTAAGCCCGAACAGTCTGCGGTGCTCTGCACCGCTTTTAATTGGGATAGTTCTATTAAAATGCTAGACGCCTAGTAATAATCTCCCCTAGTATAAAATGAAGATTTCGCGCCTCGCGGCGCTTTAGGAGATGACGTGGCAGAAAACTCAGCAGATATAGC
>Ga0315907_10008942_pt1 | contig 10215 bp, 11 predicted proteins | sample LakEriMetagenome_3_FD_203525 | JGI IMG/M metagenome (GOLD analysis project Ga0315907, IMG submission 203525) | Freshwater fungal communities from buoy surface, Lake Erie, Ohio, United States - Buoy 12 MA123 | ecosystem: Environmental > Aquatic > Freshwater > Lake > Lake biofilm | place: USA...
GCGCGGCCCTCGCCGAAGCGTGTGGTCATGCCGCCGAACGCGCGCTGATAGATCTTGCCCTCGACCGTGCGGGAGAAGGGCACGCCGAAGTGCTCCAGCTCGATGATCGCGGGGATCGCCTCGCGGCACATGTATTCGATCGCGTCCTGGTCGCCCAGCCAGTCCGACCCCTTGACGGTGTCGTACATGTGCCAGCGCCAGTCGTCCTCGCCCATGTTGCCGAGTGCCGCCGAGATGCCGCCCTGGGCCGCCACCGTGTGGCTGCGGGTGGGGAAGACCTTGGTGATGCAGGCGGTCTTCAGGCCCTTCTCGGCGAGGCCCATGACCGCACGAAGGCCGGCGCCGCCGGCGCCGACGACCACGACGTCGTAATGGTGCTCGATGATGTTGTAGGCGGTCGCCATGGCAGTCTTCAGCCCCCGAACGCGATCTTGAGAACGGAGAAGAGGGACAGGGCCGCCAGCAGCACGTGGACGAAGCCGCTGGCGATCAGCACCGCCATCTTCACCCCTTTGACGTGGATGTAGTCCTCGACGATCTCCTGCACACCGTGATGGCTGTGGTGGAACGTCACGGCGAGGGTGAGGAGGAGGAGCGTCGCCTGGATCGGGCTGCCGAGCCACGCGCGCACCTCCGACAGGGGCGCGCCGGCCAGCGAGATCACCGAGACGACGAACCAGGCGCCGAGCGGGACGAGCGCCAGCGACGTGAGGCGCATGGTCCACCAGGCGCCGGCGCCATGGTGGGCCGAGCCGAGGCCGCGGACGCGGGCGAGCGGCGTGCGGAGCGTGCGGGCGTTGTCGACGGTCATCGCCGTTCCCCCCTCAGAACCAGACCACGAGGCCGGCGACCCACGACAGGACCGTCATGGCCGCCGTCGCGATGATCACGCCATAGGCGCTCGAATACGCGCTCTGCAGGTCGATGCCGGACCCCGCGTCCCACATCAGGTGCCGGACGCCGTTCAGTAGGTGGTACCAGAAGGCCGCCGACCAGCCGAACAGCACCAGAAGGCCGATCGGCGAGCCGACGAAGCCGGAGAAGGTGTCGTAGGCGCCGGCCCCGGTCGCCGCCGCGACGAGCCACCAGACCAGCAGCAGCTGTCCCGCCACCAGTGACGCGCCGGTGATGCGGTGGCTGATCGACATGAGCGCCAGCAGTGGCAGCCGGTAGATCGAGAGGTGCGGCGAGAGCGGGCGCCGGTCGACTCCCGGCCCGGTGGGTTGGACTTTGCTGGTGCCCGTCATCGTCCCGTCCGGCAGTGGGGGCCGCGCACGCGGCGGAATTTCCGTGTCGTCGCATTGAATTACCCCCCCGCGGACCCGGGCGTCAACCGCGCCCGGGTGCGGCGGATGGGGCGGGGGGGCGTACATTGCCGTCGCGGGCGCCGGCATCCGTCCCACAACGCTCAGGCCCCGACGGTTCCGCAGTTCCGCGCGACCCATCGGCGGAACGCAACCTCGTCCGACCGTCCCGCAGCGAGGTCGAAGATGACGCGGGTGGCATCGCGCCCCTCAAAAAACGGTGACAGTTCACTTCCGGAATAGAAAACACTGGCACCACGATACCGGTGTATACATCTATAATAAAATGACAGAAATGTTTGTGTCATTTAGCTATTTACTGCCACAGTATTCTCTCAATCATGATCCGAGCGCAAGTCGTACCGCCTCTCGTGCTTGCAGGCCGAACCGGCCCCTTTCATGCAAGCTCCCAGAGAGCCAGTTGGGCAAAAGGGGGCCTTGGGCGGCGAAATGCTCGGTGTGCACGACCACAATTCGGCCGTCAGTGTATGCAACCTCGTTGATCGTTTTCCACGATCCTGCTCGAGCGGCGGACAACGCTGATCTTGCCGCCCTCACATAGCCGTTCTTGCTCCCCAGTCCGAGCATGACGACAAGCTTTGCCGACGCCGGCAGATCGCGTAGAAATCGGGTTGAGCAAGTCGCGACAACTCCTTTTCCGAAAGAGGTCGCGACGAATCTATCGAGCATCCCGCCACCGGTGCCTGACCAAGCTGACTTACGTGGATCATACCGCTCAACTGTGCAGCGGATCAGCGAGCCGAAGTGAAAGCGGCCTGTCCGGCTGGAGATTGCCTGATCCACAAGCCGCGCTTCGGGCGCATCGAGCAACTCGATGTAATGCAGAATCTTGGCGAGGTTAGTCCTGCCCTTTCGGAAGGCGATGTCGTCATGCCTCAATTGTTTGAGGTCGCCAGCTTGAGATGGCCCTTTCGAGAAGCCCAGGACAACGACTTCCGGTTCATCATTGCCCCACGCCATTGGGTTGGCTGTGATGCGCCACCCATCAGCAACTGTTCTCGTCTCGTCGAACTTGTACGCCTGCCCCCTGTGGCAGATGGCGCAATCAATCCGGCCGTGTGCTGGCAGCATGTAACGCCCCGTGACTCAACTACATCGTTCGGTGGTGTGCGAGGCCGTTGATTGGGATGCAATGGAGTGGGAAAGCGGTGACAGGTTGGGAAAGCGGTGACAGGTTACAGATCATCCTAAAACCGGCAAAGGATCACGCCGTTATCCCGTCCCCGGCACGCCCCACCGCCCACTCGCCCCCTCACCCCCGAGCCGCCATCCGCCGCGGCGCGAACGCGAGGTACGCCAGGAACCCCGCATAGGCCAGCGTCACCAGCTTGGCCGCGATCGCGACCTCCAGCGGCAGCGTGTCGGCGATCAGCGGCGCCGGGGCCGCAAGCGCGAAGGCGGCGGAGAGCACGATCGCCGGCTTGTGGATCGGGGGCTTCGCGGTGACGGCCGACGGGGCGGGGGCGGGGGCGGGGGCGGAGGGGGCGGTCTCGGTCGTCATGGAAGGCTCCGGCGATCTTGCGCGTTCCCTTGCGAAGTGGCCCCGCGCGCGGGGAATTCAACGCCGCCGCTTTACGGCCGCCGCCGCCGCCCCTAGCGTCGTCGGACCATTCCGGGAGGACGCCCATGGAGACCCGTTTCGAGGACCGCGTGACGCTGGCCGTCGTCGACGGCGTCGCCACCCTCGCGCTCGACCGGCCCAAGGCGCTGAATGCGCTCGACGACGCCATGGCGGCCGCCATCGCCGCCGCCGCCGCCCGCTGCGAGGCCGATGCGGCCGTGCGCGCGGTCGTCCTCACCGGCGGGGAACACTTCATGGCCGGCGGCGACCTGCGCAGCTTCGCCGCGCGGCTCGGCACCGACGAGGGCACGACCGCCGCCTTCGAGGCGCTGATCCACCGTGTCCACGACGGCATCCTCGTCCTGCGCCGCATGCCCAAGCCCGTGGTCGCGGCCGTCCGCGGCGCCTGCGCCGGGTTCGGGATGAGCCTGATGATGGCCTGCGACCTCGCGGTCGCGGCCGAGGACGCCTATTTCACGCTCGCCTACGTGAATATCGGCACCTCGCCCGACGGTGGCTCCACCTTCGCGCTGCCACGCCTCGTCGGCACGCGCCGCGCGATGGAGCTGGCGCTGCTCGGCGACCGGTTCGGTGCGGCCGACGCCCTTCGCCTCGGCCTCGTCAACCGGGTCGTCCCGGCCGCGCGCGTGCAGGGCGAAGCGACGGCGCTCGCCGCACGGCTGGCGGCCGGCCCGGGCCTCGCCATCGCGCGCACCAAGCGGCTGGTGAACGCGTCGTTCGACAACAGTTTGGAGACCCAGCTCCAGGCGGAGGCGGAGGCGTTCGCGGCGAGTGCGGTCACCGAGGATTTCGCCGAGGGCGTCCGGGCGTTCCTCGCCAAACGGCCGCCGCAGTTCCGCGGACACTGACGCGGACCCGTCCGTCACCCGCACCAGACCGAGGATCTCGCCATGTGCCGTCGACCCGGCTGCACCGACCTCCGCCCCCACCGCCATCCCGACCGGCGCGCGATCCTCGTCACGCTGGTCGGTGCGGCGGGCGCCCTGACGGTCGGCTGCTCGCCCCAGCAGCTGGCCGGCCTCAACCTCGTCTCGGACGAGGAGGTGAACCAGATGGGCGCCACCACCTGGCGCCGGACCCTGCGGCAGAGCCGCGTGTCGCGCGACGCGGCGGCGAACGCGATCGTGCGCCGCGTCTGCGAACGCATCATCGCCGCCTCCGGCTCGCCGGTCGGGCAATGGGAGTACGCGGTGATCGAGGACCAGACGCCCAACGCCTTCGCCCTGCCGGGCGGCAAGATCGGCGTCCACACCGGCATCCTGCGGCTGATGGAGACCGACGACCAGCTGGCCACCGTCATCGGCCACGAGGTCGGCCACGTGAACCTCGCCCACGGGCAGCAGCGGGTGAACGCCCAGGCCGCGAGCCAGATCGGCCTCACGGTGCTGAACATCGCGCTCGCGGCGGGCAACGTGGGCTACGCCAACGAGATTTCGGGCCTTCTGGGCGCCGGGGTGAACTACGGCGTCATCCTGCCCTTCTCGCGCGATCACGAGTACGAGGCGGACCAGGTGGGTGTCACCTACATGGCCGACGCGGGCTATGACCCGGCGCAGGCCGTCACGTTCTGGCAGCGGATGGCGCGGGCGTCGTCGGGTGGGCAGAAGCCGCCGGAATGGGCCTCCACGCATCCGTCCGACGACAACCGGATCGAGCGGCTCCGGGCGCTGGCGTCGCTGGAGCGCAACCGGGTGCGGCGGGGGTAGGCCCCCCGCCTCAGAACCGGATGAACGGGTTGAACAGCCGGCCGATCGGCCCGGTCAGGCGCAGCGGCGCGTCCGTGACGGCGAGGCAGACGCAGTCGCCATCGTCGTCGGCGGTCGGCACATGGTCGACCGTCCCGTCGGTCAGCGACAGGTCGCCGCGCAGGAAGTGGCCCGTGTCGTCGGTGAAGCCGCCGGCCAGCACCAGCGTCATCTCCCGCCCCTTGTGGGTGTGCTGGGGCATCGACACGCCGGCCCGGATGCGCATCAGCCTCACCTTCGCCCCGCCGGTGCAGGCGATCCGGTGCTCGTCGAGCCCGCGCATCACCGGCTTCCAGGCGACGTCGCCCAGGTCGCCGCCGACGTAGTCGCGCAGCGGCCGGGGGATCATCGGCGCGCGGCCCGCCGCCGCCGGCCGCGCCGCCGCACGGCGGATCGGCGCGGGCGGCGTCTCGTCCAGGCGGGCCATCACGCGGTCGAGCAGGTCGCCGCCGACCGGCTCGGGCGCGATCCCGTCCAGCATCGCCCCGCCCATCGCCTCGTAGGCCGCGACCGTGGCGCGGCAGTCGGGACACAGGGCCAGGTGGGTAGCGACGACAAGACCTTCCGCCTCCCCGAGCGCGCCGGTGGCGTAGTCGATCAGCAGGTCCTCTGCCGGATGATGACGTACCATCTCAACCGTCCCTCATGCTGTTCCGCAGGCGCACGAGCGCGAGGCGGATCCGCGACTTGACCGTCCCCAGCGGCAGACCGCTCTCCTCGGCGATCTGGCTGTGGGGCTTGTCCTCGTAGTACGCCTCCCGCAGGAGCACGGCCTGCTCCGGGGGGAGGCCCTCGAGCGCCGCCCGAAGGCGGATCCCGTCCTGTCGCGACGCGACCAGGTCGTCCGCCGCCTCCGGACGGGCCGGCACCAGGGCCGGGTCCTCCGGGTCGATCTCCGGCCGGCGCTCGCGCCGGATGCCGTCGATCCGCTTGTTCCGGGCGATCGCGAAAACCCAGGTGTTCGCGTTCGCCTGCGTCGGGTCGAAGGTGTCCGCCCGCCGCCAGACGAGCAGCATGACCTCCTGCACGAGTTCGTCCGCCGTCGCCGCGTCGGCGCCGAGGCGGGCCAGATAGGCCTTCAGCCGCGGGGCGAAATGGGCGAACAGGCGGGCGAACGCCGCCCGGTCGCGGTCCCGCGCGATGAACAGGATGTCGCCGTTGAGAGCCCCGATCGCATCCGCTCCGCCCACCACGCCACCCGTTCGCCCCGAACCGACCCCGAAGGTGTCGCCGGACTGTGGCGCTGGCAAGGTCCCCGCGAAGACGGCGGCGACGAAGGCGGATGTCTCACCCATGTCCCGAGGCTTACGTTGCCCGTGCTGTCGTGGATCACCCCGTTTTTGCCTTTTTTTTTGATGGTGGTGGTGGCACTCCGTCCGTCGTGCCCGATCCGTCCCGTGCCCGAGTGAACCGATGTCGCGTCGCCGTCCTGCCCGACCGTTCCGCCGTACCGTCGTCTCCGTCGCCGCCGTGCTGGCCGCCCTCGCGGCCGGTCCGGCCGCGGCCCAGCAGCAGGGCGCCCCGACGCAGACCCAGCAGCGTCCGGCGCAGACACAGACGCAGCCGCCCCAGCAGCAGCGGCCGCCGCAGGGCCTGCAGCCCCAGCGCCCCACCCAGCCGCCGCAGCAGCAGCGCCCGGCGCAGGCACCCGCCCAGCCGCCCGCCCCGGCGCCGCCGCAGCGCCCGGCCCAGCCGCCGCCGATGCAGGTAGTGGGCGAGTTCGGGGACTGGGCCGTCTACAGCATCCAGGAGCAGGGGGGCCGCCTCTGCTTCATGACCAGCCGCCCGCGGTCCAGCACGCCCGCGACCGTGCGGCGGGGCGAGATCCGGCTGATGGTGACGCACTGGCCGTCCGAGCAGACGTTCGACGAGGTCAACTTCGTCCCCGGCTTCGACTTCCGCGACGCCAGCGACGTGACGGTCCAGATCGGCAACGACCGCTTCTCGCTCTTCACCCAGGGCGACAAGGCCTGGGCGCGCGACGCGGAGACCGACCGGCGGATCGTCGAGGCGCTCCGCAAGGGCGCGCGGGTCGTCGTCACCGCCGTTTCGGAGCGGGGAACGACGACGACGGACACCTTCGGCCTTAACGGATCGAACCGGGCGTACGAGGAGATGTCGCGCGCCTGCAACGTTCGCCGCTGACATTCGGGCCCGCGCACCCCATTTCCGGCGGGCCATGGGTGTCCTCAGCCATTCCACCGCCTTCGCCCCGCCGCCCCCGCGCCCCGACGGGCGCACGAACCTCGTCGGCCTGTCGCGCGAGGAGCTGGAGGCCCTTCTCGTCGCGAACGGGCTGGAGCGGTTCCGCGCGCGGCAGGTCTGGCACTGGATCTATCACCGGGGCGCCACCGACTTCGCCGCGATGACCACGCTGGCCAAGCCGGCGCGGGAACGGATGGCGGCGCTGTTCGTCGTCGACCGGCCGACGGTCGTGCGCGACATGAAGAGCGTCGACGGCACACGAAAGTGGCTCCTGCGGTCGCCGGACGGGCAGGAGGTGGAGGCCGTCCACATCCCCGAGGAGGACCGCGGTACGCTCTGCGTTTCCTCCCAGGTCGGCTGCACGCTCACCTGCCGCTTCTGCCACACGGGCACCCAGCGCCTCGTGCGCAACCTGGAGACCGCCGAGATCGTGGCGCAGGTGATGCTGGCCCGCGATCACCTCGGCGAGTGGCCCAGCCCGAAGGACGGGCGGATGCTCTCCAACGTCGTGCTGATGGGGATGGGCGAGCCGCTCTACAATTACGAGAACGTCGCCAAGGCGATGAAGATCGTGATGGACGGCGAGGGCATCGCCATCTCCAAGCGCAAGATCACGCTCTCGACGTCAGGCGTCGTCCCGATGATGCGCCGCTGCGGCGAGGAGCTGAACGTCAACCTCGCCGTGTCGCTGCACGCGGTGAACGACGCGCTGCGCGACCGGCTGGTCCCGATCAACCGCAAATACCCGATCGCGGAGCTGCTGGACGCCTGCCGCACCTATCCCGGCACGTCGAACGCCCGGCGGATCACGTTCGAGTACGTGATGCTGAAGGACGTGAACGACAGCCCGGCCGACGCGCGGGAGCTGGCCCGCCTGCTCCGCGGCATCCCGGCCAAGGTGAACCTGATCCCCTTCAACCCCTGGCCGGGCAGCCCGTTCGAGCGCTCGACCGACCGGGCGATCCAGACCTTCGGCGACATCGTCAATGCGGCCGGCTATGCGAGCCCCGTGCGCACGCCGCGCGGCGACGACATCCTCGCCGCCTGCGGCCAGCTCAGGAGCGACAGCCAGCGCAAGACCGCGGCCGAGCGCCATGCGGAGCAGCAGACGGTGCTGAAGCTCTACGCCGAGAAGGAAGCGGCGCAACCGATATGAGGGGGCAAGTCACCGCCTCCTGGCCCGACAGGCCCACCACGAGGCCCGCCCGGCCGGGTCCGCCGCGTCCTGAGCCTGTCGAAGGACGAGGCGGAAAGGTGCCCACCACCCCATGAAGACCGCCGACTTCGACTTCCCGCTCCCGCCCGACCGCGTGGCGCAGGAGCCCGCCCGTCCGCGCGACGCCGCCCGCCTGCTCGTCGTCGACGACCCCGTCGTCGACGCGGGCGTCCTCGACCTGCCGGCGCACCTCGCCCCCGGCGACCTGCTGGTCGTCAACGACACCCGCGTCCTCCCCTCGCGCCTTCGGGCCCGGCGCGGCGAGGGGACGGTCGAGTTCACGCTGCACAAGCTGGTGTCCGGCAATCTCTGGCGCGCCTTCGCCAAGCCGGCGAAGAAGCTGATGGCGGGCGACCGGCTCAAGGTGTCGGACACCCTCACCCTGGCGGTGATCGACAAGACCCACGGCGGCGAGATCCTGGTGCGGCTGGAGACGGGCGGCGTCTCCGTCCTCGACGCGCTGAAGGCCAACGGCGAGGTGCCGCTGCCACCCTATATCCGCCGCCCCGACGGCGCCCGGGCGGAGGACGCGGCCGACTACCAGACCCTGTTCGCCGAACGCGACGGCGCGGTCGCGGCGTCGACCGCCTCGCTCCACTTCACCCCGCGGCTGCTCGACGCGGTGAAGGCCCGCGGCGTGGGCATCGCCACCGTCACGCTGCACGTGGGTGCGGGCACCTTCCTTCCGGTCAAGACCGACGACGTCCGCGACCACGTCATGCATTCCGAGTGGGGCGAGATCAACGCCGAGACGGCGGCCCGCATCGCCGAGACCCGGGCCGCGGGCGGCCGGATCGTCGCCGTGGGCACCACGCCGCTGCGCGTGCTGGAGACGGCCGCCGCACCCGACGGCACCGTGCGGCCGTGGCAGGGCGACACCGACCTCTTCATCCTGCCGGGCTACAAGTTCAAGACGGTGGACCGGCTCATGACCAACTTCCACCTGCCGAAATCGACCCTGTTCATGCTGGTCTGCGCCTTCGCCGGCACGGAGCGTATGAAGGCGGCCTATGCGCACGCGGTCGCGCGGGGCTACCGTTTCTTCTCGTACGGCGATGCGACGCTGCTGACCAGGGCCGGATGACGCCCCGCTTCTCCTACACGCTGCGCGCGACCGACGGGAGGGCCCGCCTCGGCCGGATCGAGACGGCGCACGGCGGCATCGACACGCCCGTCTTCATGCCCGTCGGCACGGTGGGCACGGTGAAGGGCATGCTGCCGGGCGCGGTGGCGTCGACCGGCGCGCAGATCATCCTCGGCAACACCTATCACCTGATGCTGCGCCCCGGTGCCGACCGGGTGGAGCGGCTGGGCGGGCTGCACCGCTTCATGAACTGGCCGGGGCCGATCCTGACCGACAGCGGTGGCTATCAGGTCATGTCGCTGTCGGACCTGCGGAAGCTGGACGAGAAGGGTGTCACCTTCCGCTCCCACCTCGACGGCTCGAAGCACCACATGAGCCCGGAGGCGTCGGTCGGGATCCAGCACAAGCTGGACGCCACGATCACCATGTGCCTCGACGAGTGCGTTCCCTGGCCGGTGGAGAAGGCGGACGCCGACCGTGCGAACGAACTCTCGCTGCGCTGGGCCGCGCGCTGCCGCGACGCGTTCGTGGAGCGGCCGGGCTATGCGCTGTTCGGCATCAACCAGGGCTCGACCTTCCCCGACCTGCGCGCCCGCTCGGCCGCGGGGCTGGTCGACATCGGCTTCGACGGCTATGCGGTCGGCGGCCTCGCGGTGGGCGAGCCGCAGGAGGTGATGTTCGACGTGCTGGACGCGACGGTGCCGCTGTTGCCGGCCGACCGGCCCCGCTACCTCATGGGCGTGGGCAAGCCCGACGACATCGTGGGCGCCGTCGCCCGCGGGATCGACATGTTCGACTGCGTTCTGCCCACGCGGTCCGGCCGCACGGGGCAGGCGTTCACCCGCCATGGCCCGCTGAACATCCGCAACGCGCGGCACGCGGAGGACCTGTCGCCGGTCGAGGCCGACTGCCGCTGCCCGGCTTGCCGCGACCACAGCCGCGCCTATCTGCACCATCTGTTCAAGGCGGGAGAGATGCTGGGGCCGATCCTGCTCACCTGGCACAATCTCCAGCACTACCAGGACCTGACGGCGGAACTCCGCGCCGCCATCGCGGCC
>Ga0315907_10008943_pt1 | contig 10215 bp, 9 predicted proteins | sample LakEriMetagenome_3_FD_203525 | JGI IMG/M metagenome (GOLD analysis project Ga0315907, IMG submission 203525) | Freshwater fungal communities from buoy surface, Lake Erie, Ohio, United States - Buoy 12 MA123 | ecosystem: Environmental > Aquatic > Freshwater > Lake > Lake biofilm | place: USA...
TCGTCCGCAACCAGCTTGCCACAGCCTTCGCGGCCAACATCAGCAACCCCGTGCCCTCCGTCGATGGGAAGGTGCTGCCCGCCACGATCAAGGACACGTTTGCCGCCGGTCGCAACAACAAGGTCCCGGTGATCAACGGCTCCAACCAGGACGAGTTCGCCCTGTTCTTCGCGATGACCGAACTCGCCGCCCGCACCAGGGCCTCGCCACCCAATCTCGATCCCACCGACAAGCGCTACCTGATGAAGGCCGCAGCCTACCCGATGACGGTCAATGCGCTCGCCGCCGGGGGAGGCCTCGGCGTCTCCGGGTCCCAGCTCAGCGCGACGGCGTATCCCCTCGCCAGCTACGGAACAGATACGGACTTTCAGGCCAGCCTTGCGGCGACCGCGCTCGGAACCGACGCCACGTTCTCGTGCAACGGCTTCAACGTCTCCTCCCGCATCAAGGCGCAGGGCTCGCCCACATGGATGTACGAATTCCGTGACCAGACCGCGATCCCGATCATCGGCATCATCGAGGGCAAGTACCCGCTCAGCCTCGAGCAGGGCGCGGCGCACGCCGCCGAACTCCCCTACGTCTTCAATTTGCACGACATGCAGAACGCCGAGCGCACAGCGTTGCAGGCCACCATGTCGCACTACTGGGTCAACTTCGCGCGCTCCGGAAATCCCAACGGAAATGGCGTCCCGGAATGGGTTGATTTCGCATCCGGCGCCATCCAGAAGCTCGACGTAGCGTCAGGCGGCGGCGTCGCGGCCATGCCGTCGTGGAAGTTCGCCGCCCAGCACAAGTGCGACGGTGTCTGGAAGGGCCTGACGTTCTAGTTCGAGGCGCACAGCCGGCCCTCCCAATCCGCCACGACATCGACTATCTAGAGCCCAACCCCCGTGTTCCGGCCGCACATGGTCCGGCCAGATTTCGACCAGGAGAATCCCATGCGCGACTACCTGAAATTCTACATCAACGGCGAGTGGGTCGACCCGGTGACCCCGCGCACGCTGGAAGTCCAGAACCCGGCCACCGAGGAAAGCTACGCCCGCATCTCGCTCGGCTCCAAGGCGGACGTCGACAAGGCGGTCGCCGCCGCCAAGGCCGCGTTCCCGGCCTTCGCCGCGACCACGAAGGAATACCGCGCCGACCTGCTCGACAAGATCATCGCGATTTACGGCAAGCGCCTCGCCGATATGGCGACAGCCGTCTCCGAGGAAATGGGCGCGCCAATGTGGCTGTCGCAGGCAGCCCAGGCCCCGTCCGGTCTTGGCCACCTGATGCAGGCCGCCGCCTACCTCCGCACCTTCGAGTTCGAAGAGCGTCGCGGCAAGCACCTGATCCGCAAAGAACCGATCGGCGTCTGCGGTTTCATCACGCCGTGGAACTGGCCGCAGAACCAGATCGCCTGCAAGGTCGCTCCCGCCATCGCCGCCGGCTGCACCATGGTGCTGAAACCGTCCGAGATCGCGCCGATCGACGCCATCATCTTCGCCGAGATCATGCATGAAGCGGGCGTGCCGAAAGGCGTGTTCAACCTCGTCAATGGCGATGGACCCGGCGTTGGCGCAGCGCTCTCGGCTCACCCGGATGTCGACATGATGTCGTTCACCGGCTCCACCCGCGCCGGCGTGCTGGTCGCGCAGGCTGCTGCCCCTACGGTCAAGCGCGTCGCGCAGGAACTCGGCGGCAAGTCGGCCAATATCGTGCTCGACGATGCCGATCTCGCCAAGGCTGTGAAATCCGGCGTCATGCAGATGATGACCAACACCGGCCAGAGCTGCAACGCGCCCTCGCGCATGTTCGTGCCGCGCGGCAAGAACGAGGAAGCCAAGGCGATCGCCAAGGCGACGGCAGAGGCGGTGAAGGTGCAGGACCCGGCGACCGCCGAGAAGGGCGCCATCGGCCCCGTCGTCTCCGAAGCCCAGTGGAACAAGATCCAGGGCCTCATCAAGAAAGGCATCGAAGAAGGCGCCACCCTCGTCACCGGCGGCCTCGGCCGTCCCGACGGTCTCAACCGCGGCTACTATGTGAAGCCCACCGTGTTCGCCGATGTGCGCAACGACATGACCATCGCCGTCGAGGAAATCTTCGGGCCGGTGCTTTGCATCCTGCCGTACGACACCGAAGAGCAGGCGATCGCCATGGCCAATGACACGGTCTATGGCCTCTCCGGCTACGTCCAGGGCGAACAGGAACACGCGCAGAAAGTCGCGCGCCAGCTGCGCACCGGCATGGTCCACGTCAACGGCGCCGGTTCTGACCAGACCATGCCCTTCGGCGGCTTCAAGCAGTCGGGCAATGGCCGCGAGTGGGGCGTGGAAGGCATCCACGAATTCCTCGAGACCAAGTCGGTCTTCGGCTTCGCAACCGCTTAACCCTCGGCAAGCTGAAATCGTTCGAAAACAGGCCGGTCCGCTGCACGCGGGCCGGCCTGCTCATTTGCCGTTCAGGTTTGCCTTCCTATCTGAAAGGGTGTGGAATTGCGCCTCAGGAGGCCGCCGATGCTCAGAAAAACCCTTGCCGTCGCCATGGTTGCAGCTGTGACCGGCCTTGCCGCCTGTTCGGCTGGCCCCACGCCCTATCAGCCAGCTGCAGGCTACGATCGCGGCTACTCGGAACAGAAGATTGAACCGGAACGCTACCGCATCTCGTTCAAGGGCAATTCGCTCACGGGCCGCGAGACCGTCGAGAACTATCTTCTCTACCGCGCGGCCGAACTGACCCTGCAGTCCGGCTACGACACCTTCACCATCGTCAGCCGCGACACCGACAAGGACCGCGATATCCGGCGCACCGGCGGCTACTCCCGGTTTTCCTACATGTACTTCTCCCCGCGCTGGGGCTGGGTCCATGCCTGGGACCCGTTCATGTCCTCGCCTGCGCGCTATGACGAGGTGACGCGCTACGAGGCGTTCGCCGAGATCGTCATGAGCCGCGGACCGAAGGGCAGCGACGCCAATGCGTTCGACGCACGGCAAGTGTCGGAGAATCTGTCCGCCTCGATCCAGCGGCCTGTCTCATAACTGTCGCAGTCGCGTAAACGACCCCGCAACCCCGCTTGCATACAACGCCGGGCATGACGCCGGCGGTTTCGATCATCATCCCGACCTTCCGCAGGCCCGCGAGCGCCGTCGCGGCGGCCCGGTCAGCGCTCGCCCAGACCTGTAGCGCCGCCTTCGAGATCGTGCTCGTCGACAACGACCCAGCGGGGTCAGCCATGATGCCCCTGCGCGCGCTCACCGATCCACGCGTCACCGTCGTGCATGAACCGAGCGCGGGCGTCGCCAACGCGCGCAATGCCGGCCTGCGCGTTGCGCATGGCGACCTGATCGCCTTCCTCGACGATGACGAGATCGCGCCGCCATCCTGGCTTGGCGCGTTGCTGCGCGTGCAGAAACACAGCGGCGCCGATGTCGTGTTCGGCCCCGTGCGCACAAAACTGTCCGAGCCCCCGAGCGATCATCGCGACTACTTCGAGGCGTTCTTCGCACGCGATGCGCACCACGCCGAAGGCGCGATCCGAACCTACTACGGATGCGGCTGCAGCCTGATGCGCCGCGCCGCCCTGCCATCGCCCGAGCCCTTCTCGGCGAGCCGCAACGAGATCGGGGGCGAGGACGATCTCCTGTTCCAGGCGATGAAAGCCAATAGGGCAACCTTCGCCTGGGCGCCGGAGGCATGGGTCTGGGAAACGCCCGAGCCGTCGCGCGTCACGCTGGCCTACACGCTGCGCCGCGCCTTCGCCTACGGGCAGGGCCCCGCGACAAAGGCCTGGACGGGGCCAAGGCGTAACGTCCCCGCCGTAGCGTTCTGGATGGCGGTGGGCGCGGCCCAGATGATGGTCTATGGCGCAGCCGCGTTCGGCAGCTACATCGCCAGGACGAGAAGGCGCGCGTTCGCTTACCGGAAATTCGTCGAGGGCGTTGGCAAGCTGATGTGGTTCCCCTTCATCAAGCTGCGCTTCTACGGCGCCGCCAGGCTGCCGAAGTCCAGGCCCGCAACCGCCTGATCACCCGCACTCCGCGCCGGCGCAGGCGTCTGTCTCGATCTCTACCGTCGCATGGCCGATGCCGTGCACTTCGCTCAGACGCGCCTTGATGCGCGCGATCACGTCCGGCCCAGCGGCAGTTTCCCCGATGCGGGCGTGCAGCGTCATCATCGAGCGGCGCCCGTCGAGGGACCACAGGTGAGCGTGGTGGATGTCGGTCACACCATCGACATGGTGGGCCAGGTCATGGATGACGTGATCCAGGTCAACGCCTGCGGGCGCCCCCTCCAGAAGGATATGTGCGCTTTGTGCGGTCACGCTCCAGGCGGAGCGCAGGATGATGAGCGCAACGAGCACTGACAGGATCGGGTCCGCCGGCGTCCAGCCCGTTGTCATGATGATGACTGCCGCGACGATCGCCGCGACCGAGCCCAGCAGGTCGCCCGCGACGTGGAGCAGGGCGCCGCGCACGTTGAGGTTGTCGCGATCCGCGCCGTGCAGGACGGCGAAGGATGCGAGATTGACGACAAGTCCGCCGACCGCGATCCACAGCATCAGGCCAGACGTTACCGGATGCGGATCGTTCAGCCGCACGATCGCCTCGTAGACGATCCAGGCTGCGACCAGGAACAGCGCCATGCCGTTGACGAAGGCGGCGAGTACCGGGAAGCGCCTGAAGCCAAAGGTGCGCTGCAGCGTCGCCGGGCGCCGCGCCATGCGGAACCCGATCCAGGCCAGCGCGAGCGCGCCGAAGTCCGACAACATGTGCCCGGCGTCCGCAAGCAGGGCGAGCGAGCCCGAGACGATTCCGCCGCCGAACTCGACGACCATGAACCCGCCGGTCAGCAGCGCCGCAAGGCCGATGCGCGAGGCGTTATGCTCGTCGCCGCCATGATGATGATCGTGGGCGTGGTCATGATCATGGTCGTGCGCATGGGAATGCGCGTGCTTGTGCGCCGGGGCGCCGAGGGCATGATCGTGAGCCATGCCTTCCCCTAGGCAGGGCCGGGTTCAAAATCAAATGAATCCAGCGGCATGTTACAGGGGCTGGAACACTGTCACGCCGGCCGGGCGAGGTCGGTCGCGTTGATCATCGCCAGGGCGATCTCCTGCTCGCCCGACACGATAACGTCGGCGCCAAAGGTGCGGAGATGTTCGATTTCGGCGTCGCTGTGCGATCGGGCGAAGATCCGGATACCCGGATTGAGCTGGCGTGCGATCTCGACGATGCGGCCCGCCTCGAACCCATCGGGGACCGTGACATAGATCAGCTGCGCCGATTCGACGGCCGCGGCCTTCAGGACATCGATCGAGACGGCGTTGCCGGCGATTGCCGGCACACCTTCACCGTGGAGCCGCTCGACCACATCCTGCTGATCCTCGATCACCGAGTATTCGACGCGCGCCTGGCGCAGCGCGAGCGAGATGCGCGAGCCGACCCGGCCATGGCCCACGATGATGGCGCGGCCGTGACGCCCAGGCTTCGGCGGCTCTGGTTCGGCCGCCCCAGCCTTGGGAACGAATCTGTCGGCCACCAGGAAGACAAGGGGGTTCAGCACAATGGAGAGGATGGCGGCGCCAAGGATCAGGTCGCGGCCTTCCTCCGGCAGCATGCCAAGACCAACGCCGAGCCCAGCCAGGATGAAGGAGAATTCGCCGATCTGCGCGAGGCTCGCCGCAATCAGCGCCGAGGAATCTCGCGGCTGCCTGAACATGCTCGTGATCAGCACCGCAGCGACCGACTTGCCGATGACGACAATCGCAAGCGCGCCAAGCAGCGGCCACGGGTCGCGCACCAGCGTCATCGGATCAAACAGCATCCCGACGGAGACGAAGAACAGCACAGCGAACGCATCGCGCAGCGGCAGCGTCTCGTTGGCGGCCTGCTGCGAGAGCTCGCTCTCGCCCATGATCATGCCGGCGAAGAACGCGCCGAGCGCGAAGGAGACGCCGAAGAATTCGGATGCGCCAAGGGCCACGCCCAGCGCAATCGCCAGAACGCCGAGCCGGAACAGTTCACGCGAGCCAAGATGGACAACGCGATGCAGGATCCATGGGATCAGCCGCTTTCCCACCACCAGCATGATCGCGATGAATGCGCCGACCTTGCCAAGCGTCAGCAGCAGCGCCCAGCCGATCTCCTGAAACTGCGCCCAACCGAAGCCGCCCGCCTCCGCCATCTGGTCGCGGATGCCAGCCCAGGTCGGCAGCAGCACGAGGGCCAGCACCATCGCAAGATCCTCGACGATGAGCCAGCCGACTGCGATCCTGCCCTTCTCCGTCTGCATGACGCGGCGTTCCTGCAGCGCACGCAACAGCACGACAGTGGAGGCGACCGAAAGGGCGAGGCCGAAGACGATCCCGGCCTCGAGCGTCCAGCCCATGAGGTTGCCCATGCCGACGCCCAGCAGGGTGGCGACGGCGATCTGGGCCAGCGCGCCGGGCAGGGCGATGGCGCGGACGGAGAGAAGATCATCCAGCGAGAAATGCAGGCCCACGCCGAACATCAGCAGGATCACACCGATCTCGGCCAGTTCGGCCGCAAGGTGCGCGTCACCGACAAACCCCGGCGTGAAGGGTCCGATAACGACGCCCGCAATGAGATAACCGACCAGCGGAGACAGCTGCAGACGCGTCGCGATCATCCCGAACACGAAGGCAAAGCCCAGGCCGACGGTCAAAAGGGAGATCAGCGGTGTCCCGTGGGGCATCGTGCGGGGGGGTCCTCTCGCGGATGGAGTGTCGGTCCTCAGATAGGTCGGAGCATTGCGGAGCGTATACCGCGACGCCATGAAATTCCCGGTGATGCGGCATTCACGCGCCCATGTTGCTGTCAGGACGCAGCGGCGGCTAAGGTTCGGTAATGAAGGACGATGCAATACTGGTGGGCGATGCGGGGGGGACAAATGTCCGCTTCGCCGTGGCGCATGTCGGCAGCGGGCGCGTCAGCGTGTCGGACATCTGGAAGCGACCCGGGGCTGGCTATCCTTCCTTCGAAGCCGCGCTCGATGCCTACCTGTCCGAGGTGAAGCCGGTGCTGACCGGCGCTGCCTTCGGCTTTGCAGGCGTCGTGGCGGCCGACAGCGTCGAGCTCCTCAATCGCGGCTGGACAGTCGATCTCGCAGCGGTCCGGTCCAGGCTCGGCCTCCATCGTATCGTCGCCGTGAATGACTTTTTCGCCATGGCCCGCTCCGCGCCGGAGCTGGCGCCGGAACAGTTGCATCGGATCGCGCCTGGCCATCCTGAGGTCCACGGGTCGATCGCCATCGGCGGTCCCGGCACGGGGTTTGGCATCGGCGTTCTGAGGTGGTCCGGGCAGGGCTGGATCGTCGTCGGCGGTGAAGGCGGACACCAGGCCTTCAGCCCGCAGACCGACATCGAATGGAAACTTGCAGAACGTCTTCGGCAAACGGAGGGCTATGTCTCGAACGAGTTCGTGACCGCCGGGGTCGGCTTCGACGATACGCGCGACGCGATGTACGACGTCATGGGCGAGACGCCGAAACCACTCTCGCAGGCCGAACTGATCGACGCTGCAAAGGCGGGGGATGCCGTGCCGCTCGAATTCTGCCGCTTGCGCGCTCGCACGGTCATGACGGCGATGGGCAATCTGGCGCTGGTCGCCAACGCCACGGGCGGCGTCTTCATTGCTGGCGGGGTGTCACAGCACCTTGAACCGTGGCTGAGCGAGCGCGCCTCGCTCGACCGCTTCTACCAGCGTGGGGTGCGCTCTGGGCTGGTGGAGCCAATCCCCATCAATCTCATCGTTTCGGAAGGCGCGCCGCTGACGGGCGCCGCCCATCTCTGGCTGGACGAGCAGGCGCGCGGCTGGCTCTAGGCTATTTGCAGCCGCCGCCGCCGCCCTTGCCCCCGCCATGCCCCTTGCCGCCGCCGAACGAGATCGCGGTGGCGCTGGCATGGGCGTAAGATACGGCCGAGGCCTGGGCGCGAGCAGATGAGCCGCCGATGACGATCACGCGGCTGCCGCCGCCCGAGCCGCCATTGATGTCGATGCCGACCCCGCCTGTACCAAAATCGGACGGCAGGGTGATCGGCGGCGGGCCGGATCTGATGGGCGTCGGCGGCAAGGCAACCGGAGGAGGCGAAGGCGGCGTCGGCGGCGGAATACGCAGCGGAGGCGGCGTTGGAGCGGAAATCGGCGGCCTCTGGTTGCGTCCGTCCGCAAAAGCCGGGCTCGCGGCGGAAAGAACGATCAGGCCGGCGGCCAGGAGGCTGAGCAGTTTCATCGCAATCTTCCACACCTCTGTCGGGCGCGCGATGCAGCGCTCGTGCCGTCCCAATCGTTAAGGGCCAAACCCGTTCGAGCAATACCGCTCAAGCGCCGCGACAGTTTCGATGGTGAATCAGAAATCGACCGCGAGGCCCTTCTTCTCCCAATCGCCATAGCGCGTCGGTTCCTCCCCCTCGCGGCGGCCATTGATCTCGGCGGGAATGTCGCGTGGAGCTGCGGCCTGGCGCCGCGCATCGGCTTCCTCGAGCGCGCGGATCGCCTCCGGGCTCAGCACTTTTCCGGGCGCTGCGCCAGGAATAGTCGCCACAAGCACTGCGGATTCACCCTCGGGGTCGGATGCGTCAGGCGCATCGTCCGATTGTCCGGTTCCATTTTTCATCGGAGCCACGTTCACCAATTTTTTCGGATTTGGAAAGAAAGCTTTTACCAAGATCACCAAACCTCCCCGTCGGAGGGACGACTTATCGCGTGAGAGAGCTTCCATGAGCTATTTCAAGGCCGCCGGACTGATGCTGTTGATCCACCTCGCCTTTGCGGGGCTGGGATGGTGGATCGCCGGACGAGACGGGGCGCTGATCGGCACGCTGGTCGCCCTGGGCTTCCACCTCGTTGTCTTCTGGTACGCCGAGAAGATCGTGCTCAAACTCCACAATGCAAGGGAAGTGTCGTCCGACGACGCATCCCCGATGATCCGCGCCTTTGTCGCCGACTGCGACCGGCTGGCGATGAAGGCCAACATGCCGCGCCCCCGCACCTACATCATCGACGCCTTCCAGCCCAACGCGTTCGTGGCCGGCCGTGACACCAACCATGCCTCGATCGCGGTTACTGACGGCCTCCTCAAGACGCTGTCCCGCGCCGAGGTTTCGGCCGTCGTGGCGCACGAACTGGCGCATGTGAAGCGCGGCGACGCGCTGGCGATGGGCATCTGTTCGGCATTGTCTGTCGTGCTGACGACGATCTTCGGCTCGATCGCCTATCCGTTCGGCCAGCGCAAGCGCGTCTCCCGCGTTGTCTCGGGGCTCATCGCCCGCGTCGGCCAGAGCCACGCCCGCGAATATGCCGCCGACAAGCACGCCGGCGAGATCTGCGGCGCCCCGGTGAACCTCGCCAATGCGCTGCTGAAGCTCGAGCGGCACACGTCTTCGCTGCTGAACCCGCTTGCGGAGCGCTCGCCGGCGACGGCGCACGCCTTCGTCATCGACCCGCTCCAGGGCCCCCGCCGCACCACGTCGGCTTCGCATCCGCCGACCGAACGCCGCATCGCCCGCCTGCACCGCCAGGCCGCCGAGATGGAAGGCCGCGAATAGGATGTTTCGAAATTCGAACAGGTGGAGAGCGCGTCCCTCGGGGCGCGCTTTCTGCGTTCTGACTCAGCCAATCAGCGGGTAGACCGCTTCCTCGCTGTAATGGCTGCCCGCCCGCGTGGCGCGCGAGGCGTACATGCAGAAATGATCGACCAGAAATGCCTCTGTGCGGAATTCGGCGGCGTCGGAGAGGAAGTGCGCGACCTCTTCGTCGAGCGTCCCGTTCAGGTAGGCGAGGGTGACGTGCGGCTTGTACTTGCGGCTCTCGGGCGCAAGGCCGGAATTGCGTATGGCGGTCTCGCAGGCCGTCACGAGCCGGGCGAGTTCCGACGGCGCCGAGACGCCCGCCCAGAGCGCCGACGGCTCCCGGCCGCCAAAACTGCCGACGCCCGAGAGTGCGATTTCGAAGGGTGCAGCAATGATGCGGCCGAGTTCCGTGTCGATGTCGCGCGCGGCGGACTCATCCACCTCGCCGATGAAGCGAAGCGTGAGATGATACTGCTCAGCTGTACGCCAGGACGCGCCCGGCACATCAGCCTCCAGCGTCAGCAACCTGTCGGCGATGCCTTGTGGAATAGGGACGGCCAGGAAAAGGCGGAGGCTCATGCAGGGCCATTCTAGCTGCCCGCGGGTGTGCGCCAAGGGCAGTCGCAGGTTGCTGCAGAGCGTAACTT
>Ga0315907_10008946_pt1 | contig 10213 bp, 10 predicted proteins | sample LakEriMetagenome_3_FD_203525 | JGI IMG/M metagenome (GOLD analysis project Ga0315907, IMG submission 203525) | Freshwater fungal communities from buoy surface, Lake Erie, Ohio, United States - Buoy 12 MA123 | ecosystem: Environmental > Aquatic > Freshwater > Lake > Lake biofilm | place: USA...
AAAGATATTATAGATAATGCGATTAAAATGAAAAACAAAATATGTAATGATATTAATAAATAATGTACGGCTTTTTATTTGATCAAACATATATAAACTTAATTATAATGGGTTTCTTTCTGTTTTTAATAATGTTCTTATGGAGAAAAATCACTATAATTGAAGGCAATTATTTCATATTAGAAAAACGCGTTGATATGATTAAAAAGACCTGTAGGGATTCTTTAATATCAAAGAATATGGAAAGAGCCGATATAGTTATGAACGAAATATTTAAAGATAGCACAAACGGCTGCAGTGGCGGTAGTAGCAAAAAGAACTATTGTAATAATGTTAGTTATTGTCCACCAGAAGCAATTCTAAAATCACAAAAAACAAGCTCTAATGACTTAAAGGACTCCGAAGACATAGATATCTCATCGTATATGATTGACGCTGTAGCAGCTGTCTCTTCTGTCGCTTCCAAGCCTGAAATAGTTATTATTCAGGAAGAGGTCGCAGATGACGCTTCTGCGGTTCTTGAATCTAATAATAAAATTGAAACAACAGAATGTAAAGAAGGCGATAATATAGTTATAAATAAAAATGTAAAATATGGCTATGACGAAGCCGATAATGCTTCTGATATTCCTTCGGCAGTTATAATAGATATGACAGCTAATAGCGAAAATGATATTAGGGATATTTTATATGCTACGGGTAGCGCCTCTGGCAATGGCGGTGTTGGTAGCAGCGATACCGCTGATAATATAGATAATGATGCTATGTCGGTTAGTTCTGATATTACTTTTGGGACAGATCAGGATAAATCTATTACTAAGAAATATAAGAAAATGAGTATTGAAAAGCTTCGCGATGAATGTGTGGAAAAATCTTTAAATAGCGAGGGTACGAAAGCAATACTTATAGGAAGAATATTGGAGTATAATAAAAAGGCCTAAAATAAAAAATATTGTAATTGTATAGATAATAAATGAATAAAATGAATAATACAAATTTAGATGAATATCGTACTAAATGCCCTATTAAAATGTCAGACGGGCGGATATTCACTGATTATAGACCTCGCTGTGCTGTAAATGCCGAATTAATGACTGATTTATCAAATAACAATATGATTAAAAGCAGTTATGAGAGCCGTGTTTTTTTGCAGAGTAATGCCGAGAAAATAATAGAGATGAATAAAATGAATGCTACAAATAACTTAGCCCCTTGTGCTCCTTGTAATCGCCCAATTGATGTCTCGGGGACTATGTACCCCGAGCGCTATATAGTAAAATGCACACCTTCAAGTTGCGAAAAAATTGAAGTAAATAAGCACGGTTTGGGAACTAGTACAAGAGTGCAAATGTAAATAAATAAATCTATATATATAGAATAGAGATAATGATTTTTAACGATGAATATATATATTTAAATGTAAGTATTCAAAACAATTCTAAAATGTTTCTTGAAGGTTATATTAAAAATCCTTCGCAATATAGTAAAATGTTAGTATTAGCCTCAAATCCTATTGATAGAATGATTAATTATTCGGGTTCCGGATTACCCTTCCCAAACGAACAAATAGCTTTTGAAAATACTAAAAATATGTTTTCAGTTTCAGGAACAGGTGCTATAAATACGGTTTTTAGCTATCCTAATAGTTTCTATTCTCGCAACGGAAAAAATAAAATATTACCATCTATTTACATAGAATTAGTACAAGGTAATAATGCTCCCTTTCAATTACAATATGAACTCAGTAATTTTAATACTCTCCGCTCATTAATCAACAGAGAATCGCGCCAAGGACCCGAGTTTTATGCAAAGAAAGATGTTATCCTCCCCATAGATACTGCCGAAAATGTAATGTATGCTTATTCTCGTGCAAAATTGGAAAATGACATCGGTTAATTAAAATAATCGTATTTTATTTTTATTCTATATATTACAAAAATATTAGATATGTATTAGATATGTATTATTTTATTTTATCATTTTCATAGCAAAAAATATAAAAATTGATAGGTTCAATTATTACAATATATTATACACAAAGGCGGTTAATTCCGTCTTAGTAAAGCTTCTGTGATTTATCCGCTAAGAAAAACAAAACAGTATATCTCAAGTAATCATAGATATAAGCAAGGAAAGGCGTTGATACTGTTAAAAGGAATGTCTGGCACTGTCAAAGTCTCGTACAATATCAATAATATCAAGCATAATGTCAGTTGGGGTATCAAAAACATCATTTTCAAGTGGAATGGTATTATTTTCGGCGGATTTGTTAGAGATTCCATCATTTCCCAACATTACTCACAGCTTTTCTGGGAAAAATATAACTATTCCAATAAACATTTTTGGAATGAACAGTTTGACCCAAATACAGCTCCAAGAACTCTAATTCCTAATGATATTGATGTGTGTATTTACAATGAACAACATATAAGTGATATGATGAATGAGATTACTTTGTTGTTTAATAAAGAATTTGGGGCTGCAAATATTAAACAGGCACACAGAGTCGTTTTTAAAAATATCCAAGATATTAAGGGTTATATTGACGCGCCTATTGGTAACTTACATACATTCATATATACGATAACTGTTGGAATGGTTCCGTATTTCAGCGATGGAACTACATTTAATATTATGTTTGATATTATTGCTATGGACAAAAAACATATTAAACCACCTTTTAATAAGCTTGATTTCCTATGCAATGGATTTATTATGACAGACCATAATGATATTGCATTGTCAAATTTTACGGGAACTGAAATTGACAAATTGAAATTGGTTGAGAAAAAAGAGATTGAGAGCAAAATCATCAAAGACATCATTTTATTCAAAACCGATTATTGTTTGAGGTTCAAAGATATTGCCAAGAAAAATATTTATGCTTCTATAAGAGATAACGACCAAGCTTGTAGGAGGATTGAAAAGATGTGTAATAAAAAATATCCTTGGACTATTGAAAATATGCCAATTATTATCGTGAATCCTAAAAAACAAATTGGTGATGGAGCTTGCGGGACAGGAGCAAAGATTTGTTGTATTTGTTATGATGGTATTAAAAACAAGGAGCGATCTGTTGCATTTCCATTATTTGATTCAAATAACAATATGATTCAAGGAACGCCAATGCACACATATTGCTTCTTCAAATATATGTTCTCGCAAATCCAAGATAAAAAAAAGGACTATGAAAATAACTCTTATAACAATGATAATCTAGAACTTGAAGATTGCCAAACATTTCTTCGTTGTCCTATGAGAAACAATATTAACTTTAACGCTGATAATATTGTCTCAGTCATTGATAAATATCTGGGAAAAGATAGTCCTTTCTATCAAAAACATACTGCTTAAAGCTATAACAGATATAGCTTCAAGTAAGTGTGCGTCTGTGCGTATTTGAGATAAAGTGATTTATATGATATATATTATATATTTTTCTTATTATTTGCAAATAATATATTGGCGAAGCAGCCCATTACATAGCTTACTAATGATATCATAATTATTATTATTAAATGAGATATCTTTGATGTATTGAATATGTCGCATCTTTCGGTAGTATAAAGATATACTTCAAATAACATAATTTTTAAAATCATTCCTATGATTACCTCAAAACCGAATAAAAACCCAAGAGCAAAATTAACAATAATATGAGATATTAGATATACGCGGTTTTCTATGATATTGTTATCGTGATTGGGATAAAAAAACATATCAAGTGTGTGTATTTCAAATACGCATCTGGCTACACTAAACCCCACAGTTATTGTTATTATAGTAACTAAATATATGTAAAAATAGATTGTATTCATTTTCTATATTATTGCTATTTTATTATTTATTTTATTATTTATTTTATTTGTAATGTTTTTATAGGAATAGTAAAATATAGTGCTTCTTTTAATAATATTTTCCTTGAATTTCTCGTAATAATCCAATACTTCCTTATTTGTTGTATTTTTGATAGCATTATATATCTCCTTATTTGTTCTTAATTTTTTATTATATAATAGGAAGTTCTTATAAAATCCGTTATACGAGTCTATGTTATAAAACTTAGAATATTCATAGTTTGATAACATTCTATCTTTGGAATATTTAATATCATTTGCGGTAATCTTATAGGTTTTAAGGATATCTATTATTTTACCGATAACTATTGGTACATTTTTGATATCGCACTTTGTACCTATATAATAATGCGATTGTTTGGCATTTTTAATACTTATATTATTTTGCAGATGGATATTATATATTATCCCCATTTTTTCGCGAAGTTCCGTGTAAAACACGCCGTTATCAAAGTTAAATAATATGCTTTTTAATATATTATGTGTTATATGTTCCTTTGATAAATACTCCATTTCAACAAATGCGTAAATATTTATTATGGTATTATCACTAACAACCTTATTTCTAATATGAACAACCTTCGTTTTGTCAGTCTTATATTGAAGCACCGGGTATTTTATATTTCCCTTGCTCTTTTTAATAATTCCAAAATACTTCTTTATAAAATATTTTGTTTCCTTGATTTTGTTGCGCGGACAGGTTATATTTAATACGATATTTTCGGTTAATATTTTCTTCTTAATGAAGTTCTTTATGAGCCTAAGATTATATTTTTTTACATATTTAATATAACTTTTAAAATCTTCTAAATGAGCGTATTTCGGGAATAGATATTTGAATATATTATAATCAAAATCGTATCTTTCATTTGATACGATATTCTTCAGCTCTTGTATTACGACACCCTTCTCATTTTCTGCCAACTTAGGGTCTATATAAAAATCTTTTAAGCTATTTGATAAAATATCAGCGTAAAAACCAAAATCCTTGAAGTACCCTTGTAAAAATACTATTAATTCATATTCTGATACATAAGCATTAGTATTTCCTCCGCGCTTTTTTATTTCATTCCCTATATATTTATAATCCTTGTATTTCTTAGATGTAATTCTTCCCAGAAGATGCTCGTAATAATGCGTCAGGTTTCCCTCATCATACTTTTCGTGCCGAGAACCCAGCAACATAGATACTGATAGATATGTCAGTTTAGTTTTAAGCGGAACAATCAAAACTTTAATACCATTTTTTAATGTATAAGTATTTATCTTAGCGTCCATTATTAAATATATAATATAAAAAAAATGATATACACAGATACACAGAATAATTATAGAGGGTATTGTTATGAAAAGGTTGGTTATTGTAGAGAGCTTTACGAAAACTAATACTATTAAAAAATATCTCAACGATAAGAATGTAATCGTTACCTATTCTTCAGGTCATATTTACAATTTGCCTAAAGATAAGTTGGGTTTTGACACGACTACTTGGGCTTTAGATTATATTAAGACGAATCCTAAGGTTATAAGCAATATCCGCGAGTGTGTGGTAAAATCGGATATAATTTATATCGCAACTGACCCTGATTTAGAAGGAGAAACGATTGCCTATAATATCAAAGATTCTATTGCTGATTTAATTAAAAATAAGAAGTGTTATCGCATTTCTTTTAATGAGATTACTGAAACGGCCGTAAAGATGGCTATCAGCAATCCCCAAGAGATTGATTTGAATATTGTCAATGCCCAAGAAACGCGAAGAATTGTTGATAGAATGATAGGATACAAAGTATCTCCTATATTATGGTCTAAGTTCAATAAAAATTATTTGAGCTCTGGGAGAGTACAAAATGCCGCATTAATTATGTGCATAAATCAACGCAATAAAATATTAAATAGCGAAATCTTACAGCGCTGGAATATTGAGTGTAAGTTTATATTTGACAAAAAGGACAAAAAGAGTTCTCTTATAGGCTCTCTAATAAACCACGATAACATAGATACAGTAGAGATAGCGAGGAGTATTATGGAAAAACTCAAAACTAATGTAAAATATTCTATTAAATACGATGTAAAAAATCACACAGTATCTCCACCACCACCTTACACTACTACATTAATGCAGCAAGATTGTTATAATAAATACAAATGGAATGCCAAAATTACGATGAAATACGCTCAGGACTTATATGAAAATGGCCTAATCTCTTATATCCGCACAGATTCTGTTAACATCTCTAATGATGCCAAGAATATTATTATAAACTACATTAAAAATACTTATGACGCTTGCGCTGGAGCTGGCACTGGAGCCGGAGCGGACAAGTATGCAAAATATAGGAGTTTCAAATCAAAAATCAATAATGCCCAAGAAGCTCACGAGGCCATTAGAATAACAAATCCAAACATCATATCTTGTAATGGCGCGGGCACGCTATCAGCTCATCACGATAAGCTATATGATATGATAAGGAAGAGGACGCTTGCATCTCTTATGAGCGATGCGACATATACAGATATAGTAATGCTTATGACTTCTTCGCTTAGCGAAAATAAGGAGTATTTATTTAAGAGCACCAGGTCATTTATGACATTTGAGGGATTCAAGATTGTATATGGGGAGAAAACTGAGGATTATGAAGAGTTTAAAAAGATGCTTGATAATAACCCAGTATGTTATTCATATGAATATAAATCAAATGGATTTATTGATAATATCCCTTCGCTATATAATGAAGTTCAATTAATTAAACAATTGGAGAAGGAGGGTATTGGGAGGCCCTCTACATATGCTTCAATTATAGATAAGTTGCTTGAAAAAAAATATGTGGAAATTGGGAAGAACCCTCAGCAAGAATATAATATAACGAGCTTCTTCAAAAAGAATAAGAGTGATGATATTATAACAGAAAATAAAAAGATAAACTTAGGGGGAAATAGTAAAGATTTATTGATACCTACTGAACTGGGAATTAATGTAATAGAGTATATATTTGATGTTATGCCGTATCTATGCGATTTAAAGTTTACATCCAAAATGGAGGATGACCTTGATGATATAATTAATATGAAGAACAATAAGAAAAATATCTTAGACGATATATATTCAAAAATTTCAAAGTCTCTTCAATCCTTACCGCCTGCTCCCGACACAGCCGAAGCAGGAGGACAAAAGAATAAGACAGAGTATAAGGATGGATTTATTACGACCCGCTACGGCCCCTGTTATTACAATAAGAGCAGCAATTCTTATACGAATATTGATTATTATTTAAAATGGAAAAAGAAGGCTTTTGACGATTTAAATGATACCGATTTAGCATTTATCTCTTCACTACCAAAAGCCGTCATTCATTCGGGAAAGCCGTTTAAATTACATATGGGACGCTATGGATTGTATTTAAAAGATGATAATAATGTTAATCATAAATTAGAAAAAAAATTGTGGTCTTCTTATGTTTGATTAGCTTACTTGCTTACTAATCATACGGCGATAACCCCTTTTTACCATAAATATACCAAGATTTCGTATATTTATCTTCAAAATTAGGATGTTCTATATTATTATGATGGTCTATATCTACGCAATTATTTATATATTTATTGCATTTCTTGCATAGCCAACAGTTATCTTTTTTGTTATTATTATACATCCTTTTTGCTCTTTAATAATTTACTTAGATTTTTATTTAGGTTATGTAGCTCGTATGAAATATTTGACATTGATGTAGCTATAGTTACGCCATATTCATCAACAAAAAGGGTATTTAGCATATTATATAATTTCTCATTTGTCAAAATATCAAGGTCTCTTGTTTCATCTTCGTCGCTATCATCTTCGTCGCTATCATCTTCATCGCTATCATCTTCATCATCTTCATCATCATCATCATCTTCATCGTCTTCATCGCTATCATCTTCTTCGTCTTCATCGTCTTCATCGTCTTCATCGTCTTCATCGTCTTCATCAACAACGACATCTTTATCTTCTCTTTTATTTCGCTTTTTCTTTTCTTGTTCTTCAGTGCCAGTGTCTGTTTCGCTTTCTTCTTTAATTTCACAGCATTCGTCAATATCTTTATTTACAGCAACATTTTTGGAATCGTGCGATTCCTTGCTCTCTTTAATAACACATTTTTTACTCTTCTTCTTCTTTTCAGCATTTGATACATTATTCATACTGTTGAGAAATGCCATTAAATCCATATTATTTAAATTTAAACCTTCCATATTGTATAAATTATAATACAATAATATTTCTTATATATATTTTTATAGATATTTATAAAGTTTGTTTTTATTAAGATATATTAGAATAAGAATATATAATGGAAGATTTAATTTATTCTGTAAGTTTATTGTTTGGCATACTTATTGTATTATTAATAATTATATATTATGATTTACTAATAAATATCAATAAGGACAAAAGAGATGATATAATTGAAAAATATGAAGACTATGAAGACTATGAAGGAAGTAGGGCGACGGATGATTTAAAGGAACAAGATATGCCCGCAAAGAATATTATTATGACAAGCGAGGATATAAAGGTAGGTGATGAGAACTATAAGCATATCATATATGAAAAAAATATAGTAGATAAATACAAAATAGCAAGCTTTTTAAAATCGCCCTCGTTGAAGATGTTAATATCCTCTTTTGAGAAAGAAGATAATCGCGCTAATATAGAGCATTTTCAATGGAACAAAGATAATGATAGACGAGATTTCCTCGTAACCATAGATGATACGCCGAAAATACATAGATTTCCTTTTAATCCTAGCATATACGGATATAATTTGAGTAATATTACGGTTGAAATAGATAATCTCAGGAATAGCAAGGATAACAGCGAGAATGCTATAATAAATGAGTTAGCTGTATTCTTTAATTTAAAATTGAATGATATAAAGGGAGCTGTAGGCGAGGGCCAATTGATATGTATAAATAGCTATGATTATCAAAATATATATATAAATATAATTGAAAATAATAAGCCGAGATGTTATGAAGGCGAATCAATAAATGTTGATGATAATTATGGAACATTAAATGATATTCAAGGTGGCGATATCTATAGTTATTCTTCAAATACCCAAAAGACCTATGATATTGTCTTAGATATCAATTCAAATAAATATTATATTAGAGATATATCCGAGGATATTATGAGGGATCCCGTAATCTTTATGGGATTGACAATAAACAAAGATAGAATCGTTTTTTATATTAATAAGGAGATTGCTATATTTGAGAGATTAGATGACAAGTTAATTATTATAGATTACCCCATATATATCAATAAAAACAAGCAATGTGATATTACACTTTATAGCGCAGCGCTTATTATAAACAGTAATAATATACACAGTGATATGGAAAAATATGAACTTTATAATAAATATAATCTTTATGACAAAATCAATATATAAGCAAATATAAGCAAATATATAATTATATATAAACTAAATGTCAAAATCAGCAATATTAATATTAACCCAAAATACTGTTGAGCGCAAGATATATCTGAAAACTTCTCTGTATTTTTTATTTAGAAACTTTAATGCCTGCTTTAAATATCCTGTTATTATTCTACATCAAGGGGATTACGATATTGATGCTATTAGCGAGATAACTACATCTATAAGGAAAGAATATAGATATTTGGTGGATTTCAAAAAAATAGATAGTAGCGATTTTGATGTACCAGCTAATATAGACACTGATAAATTGAATAGATGTTTAGAGGCTACGCCGGTTCCTTATTGGAGAAATAAAAATTATAGGCTGATGTGTAATTTTTGGATAAACCACTTTATAAAATACTGCGACCAATATGACTATGTTATGCGCCTGGATGATGACAGTATAATTGAAGAGCCTATAAATATAGATATATTTAAAATGATGGAAGAGAGGGATCACAATTATATGTCTAATCTTATACACGTGGATTGTAGCATATGTAATTACGGTATGAAGGAGTTCTTTGAAAGCGCCGTGCCTAATAAGATTGACAAGTTATCTGAGTTATTTATGGAGCATTCTTTGGATGGCGGGAGCCCGCATTTTTCAAAGTTCAAGAAGCTATATCAGGCCTTAAATAACAAGGAATATGAGAGTAATTCTGTTAATATGGCGATGCCCGTAATGTACTATAATAATTTCTTTGTTATGAAAACGAAAATATGGAAGATGCCTGAGATTACAGATATTATTAATAAAATAAATGAAAACGGTAGCGTCTTTTATTGCCGTTGGGGGGATGCTCCTTTGCAAACAATTATTATGAAATTATATGACAATAATAAAATGACTAAACTTGATTTTAAATATAGCAAGAGATTACAGCG
>Ga0315907_10008951_pt1 | contig 10210 bp, 8 predicted proteins | sample LakEriMetagenome_3_FD_203525 | JGI IMG/M metagenome (GOLD analysis project Ga0315907, IMG submission 203525) | Freshwater fungal communities from buoy surface, Lake Erie, Ohio, United States - Buoy 12 MA123 | ecosystem: Environmental > Aquatic > Freshwater > Lake > Lake biofilm | place: USA...
CATTCCGAGAGCCTAAGTCCTCGACCAATGGGTCGCCCAGTCGAACGATCTCGAGCGGGCCGCGGAGCGCGAACGCCTTTCCCGCAGCACCAAAGCTCGCCGCCGCATGCGGCGAGCGCTCAAACCCGAGAGCGAAGCGAAGCGGCGAGCAGGTTGCGCGCGACTTCGCGGCGCGTTCCGCGTGGCATCACTTCAGTGATGGCGGATCCGAACACGCGGCGCCGATCAGAACAGCCGCGTCTGGTCCGGCAGGTCCTTCGGCGTTTCCTGCACCGCCTTCACCTCCGCGGCGATGTCGTCGATGGTGCGGAAGTCCTCGTGCTCGCTCGCGAAGCGGATGTACGCGATGTCGTCGATCGCACGCAGCCGCGCGGCGACCCGCCGGCCGATCTCGACCGACGCGACTTCGCGCTCGAACTCGCGGTTGAGCTCGTCCTCGATTTCGCGCACGACCTGCTGCTTGCGCTCTTCCGAGATCGGCCGCTTGCCGCAGGCCGCGCGGATGCCGCGCATCACGTTCTCGGGATTGAACGGCACGCGCGTGCCGTCGCGCTTCACGACGAACAGCTTGTCGGCGCGCTCGAAGCGCTCGTAGGTCGTGAAGCGGCGGCCGCAGGCGTTGCACTGGCGTCGGCGGCGGACCGCGCTTCCGCCATCGGCTTCGCGCGAGTCGATCACGCTGTCGTCGTCGGCCTTGCAGTACGGGCAGATCATCGCGCGTCTCCTCCCGGCGGCTCGAGCGGTCCGAACTCGCCCATCGCGATCCTATCGCGCCCGCGCAGGTGCGCGCGCGCGCCGACGGCGACGCGCGAGCCGGGCAGGCCCCGCAGGAGCTCGGCGATCCGCGCGGCATCCGCGTCGGGCGCGGCTTCCGCCTCCGCGACGACCGTACCCTCGCAGCGCTCCTCGACGAGCTCGGCACCGCAGTCCTCGAACCGGTTTCCGGAAAGCCGCGTCGCGCGCGCCTCGCGCAGCTCGACCGCGACCGCCACCGCGCGGAACCGGTTGCCCGCGATCTCGTTCTCCTCGCAGCGCACGCCGTTCGCCTTCGCCCACGGAAGCTTCGCGAGGTGCGCGTCCTCGTCGTCCCAGAGCACGACGCCGGCGCGGTCGCCCTCGAAGCGGTTGCGCGCGATGCGCGCGCGGCGCGCGTGCTCGATGTTCACCCCGCCGCGCTCGCGACCGTAGGCGCCCTCGCCGTTCCCGCCGAACTCGTTGCCGACGACGACCATGTCCTGCGAGTAGCCGCCCCAGATCCCGCAGATCGCGTTGCCGACCATGCGGTTGCCGCGGATCTCGTTCGCGAAGGAAAACGTCATCTCGAGCCCGTGCGCGGCCGCGTAGGAGAGATCGTTCGCGACGAAGCGGTTGCCGACGCATCCGCGGCGGCGGTACCACGCGAGCGGGTCGTCGAAGTCGATCGTCGACGACGGACACGGCGCCTCACCGAGCGCCTCGCGCCCGGTGAAGCCGAAGACGCCGTCGCCGCAGTGGGTCGCGCTGTTGAGGGCGACGAGGTTGTCCGAGCACTGCTCGAACAAGAGGATTCCCGCGGAATCCTGGCCTCGGTTGTAGACGCCGTGCGAGTAGCCGCGCACGCAGAAGTCGAACGAGTTGCGCGCGACCACGTTGCGCGACGAGCGCCACATCGCGAGCCCCCACCCCGAGAGGAACGAGCAGTCGCAGTCGTAGACCTTCGAGTCGTCGACACGGCGGAAGACGATTCCGTTCTGCGTGCGCCGCGCGCGCACCTCGCGCACCACGACCTCGCGCGCCCCGACGATCGACAGGCCCGCGCCGTGCGCGTCGACCTGCTGTCCGCGGTCGTTGTCGTGCGGGTAGAGCCAGTCGGCCGCGTCCTCCTTCTCCTTCGTCGAGCGCAGGCGCTGCGCGAAGTTGTCGGAGAGGTCGAGCCGCTCGAAGACGCCGCCGTCGCAGCCGTCGCCCGAGACCGCGACCTTGAAGCCGCGGACGGCGCCGTTTCGCACGGTGACGCGCTTCGCGGAGACCACGATCCCCTGCCCGGCGAACCGGTCGGGCTGCGCGCGGTCGAGGCCCGAGTCGAGCGTGGCCCCGGCGAGGTCGACCACCACGCCGTCGGCGACGACATGCACCACGCCGTCGCCGTCGGCGTCGGCGACCGGCCGGGGGAAGACGAGCGTGCAGCTCTCGCGGACCTCGACGTCGTCGCGGTCGACCACGACGACCGGCGGGGCCGGCGGAAGCAGCACGAGCGCGGCGGAGAGCGCAAACGGCATGCAGGCAGCGTACCGCCCGGCGGAAACGCGGGTTACACTCGCCCACCCATGGTCCGGATCACCCTGCCCGACGGCTCCGTCAAGGAATTCGCCTCCGCCCCCACCGCCGGAGAGGTCGCCGCGTCGATCGGCGCCGGTCTCGCGAAGAGCGCCCTCGGCGCCCGCGTCGACGGCGAGCTCGTCGACCTCGCCCAGCGCATCGAGCGCGACGCGAAGGTCGCGATCGTCACCGCGAAGAACCGCGACGGCACGGTCAGCCCCGACGCGCTCTACCTCCTGCGCCACTCCTGCGCGCACGTGATGGCCGAGGCGATCCAGCGGCTCTTCCCGAGCGTGCAGCTCGTGTACGGGCCGCCGCTCGAGACGAGCTTCTACTACGACATGCTCTTCCCCGACGGGAAAATCATGTCCGCCGACGACTTCGAGAAGGTCGAGGCCGAGATGGCGCGGATCGTCGCCGAGAACCGGCCCTTCACGCGCTACGAGATGCCGGTCGCCGACGGCATGGCGAAGCTCGGCAAGGAAGGCTCGAAGTTCAAACTCGACAACGCGCAGCGCGCGGTCGAGGCCGGCTCGACCACGCTGTCGTGGTACGCGACCGGCGAACCGGGCAAGGACTGGGAGGACCTCTGCCGCGGTCCGCACGTGCCGTCGACCGGCCGGATCGGCGCGTTCAAGGTGCTCTCGCTCGCCTCGAGCTACTGGAAGGGCGACGAGAAGCTCGACCGTCTGACCCGCGTCTACGGCACCGCGTTCGCGACCAAGGAAGAGCTCGAGCAGCATGTCCGCCTGCAGGAGGAGGCGCGCCGCCGCGACCACCGTGTCCTCGGCAAGCAGCTGCGGCTCTTCCACATCGACGAGATGGTCGGCCAGGGACTGATCCTCTGGACCCCGAAGGGCTCGATCGTCCGCAACGAGCTGCAGAACTTCATCGGCGCCGAGCTGCGCAAGCAGGGATACCACCAGGTCTTCACGCCGCACATCGGCAAGCTCGACCTCTACAAGACGAGCGGCCACTTCCCCTACTACAAGGAATCGCAGTTCCCGGCGATCCCCGAGGGCGACGACCTCGCCGCGCTCTGCGACTCGGGCTGCTCGTGCGCCGAGCTCGTCGCGCGGCTCGACGGCGTGGCGCCGCAGTTCGCGCGCGAACTCAACGAGCGCGCCGGCCGCGAGGTGATCGGGCCCGAGCGCGTCATGGATCCGAACCGGCTCGTGAACGGCTTCCTGCTGAAGCCGATGAACTGTCCGCACCACGCGAAGATCTTCGCGAGCGAGCCGCACAGCTACCGCGACATGCCGGTGCGCCTCGCAGAGTTCGGCACGGTCTACCGCTGGGAGCAGTCGGGCGAGCTCAACGGCATGACCCGTGTCCGTGGCTTCACCCAGGACGACGCGCATCTCTTCGTGCGCGAGGACCAGGTGGCCGAGGAGGTGCTCGGCTGCCTTTCGCTCGTCAAGATCATCTTCGCGACGCTCGGCATGAACGACTACCGCGTGCGCGTCGGCCTGCGCGACCCGGACGGTTCGAAGTACGTCGGCGACCCGGCGAACTGGGACAAGGCCGAGCAGGCCTGCCGCGACGCGGCGAAGACGCTCGGCGTCCCGTTCAGCGAGGAGCCCGGCGAGGCGGCGTTCTACGGGCCGAAGATCGACTTCGTCGTGAAGGACGTCATCGGCCGCTCGTGGCAGCTCGGCACGGTGCAGGTCGACTACAACCTGCCGATCCGGTTCGACCTGTCGTACGCGGGTCCGGACAACCGCCCGCACAGGCCGGTGATGATCCACCGCGCGCCGTTCGGCTCGATGGAGCGCTTCTGCGGCGTGCTCATCGAGCACTTCGCCGGCGCGTTCCCGTGCTGGCTCAACCCCGAGCAGGTGCGCGTGCTGCCGATCAGCGAGAAGAGCGCGGCGTACGCGGATGAGCTGCTCGCGGCGCTCAAGGCGCGCGGCGTGCGCGCGACGGTCGACCATGGCAACGAGCGCGTGCAGGCGAAGATCAAGGTCGCCGCCGAGGAGAAGATTCCGTACATGGCGGTCGTCGGGCCGCGCGACGCGGAGAACCGCGTGGTGAGCGTGCGCGCGCGCGGCGTCGAGGCGAATCTCGGCGAGATGCCGTTCGATGCGTTCGTCGCCGGCGTCGCCGACGAGATCGAGCGGCGGCTGCTCTCAGGCGCGCCGGGAACGGTGCAGGCGTCGTTCGGGAAGTGATCGTCGGGAACCGAGCTGACGCGATCTTCAGGACGCGATCTTCAGGAAAAGCGTGCGCGGATTCGAGGATCGGCCCGAGGCGGCACTATCTTCGACCTCGATGAGGTCCTTCCCCGTCCATTCCCCGCGAGGTTCGCGCCTGGGCGTCGTGGCGGCCGCCGCGGTCGCGATCGCGCTGCTTGCGTGCGCCGACGCCGCACGCGCGCAGTCGATCGCCGTCAAGCGGCTGTTCGCCCCGGCGTCCGATGTCGCCGCCGGCACGGTGGTCCTGCCGACGCCGCGCGAGGCGGCGAGCGCGTCGCAGGCCGCGATCCTGTTCGCGCCGCGCGACGAGGCGATGCGGTTCGAGTTCTCGACCGGCACCGGTTCGCTGCGCCTCGCGCCGCTCGGGCCCGACGCGATCTCGTGGAACCTTGAGATCACCGACCCGGGACGCGCGCAGGCCGTGCCGCTCGTCGGCGAGGCGGTCGATCCGCGCATCGGCGCGTCGCGCCTCGCGGCGCGCACGACCGAGCGCATCGCCGGGCAGGACGCGTTCGGAAGTCCCGAGCCGACGCGCATGCTCGAGTTCGCGATCCGCGCCGGCGAGCATGCGGTGACCGCCACGCTTCCGCGGCATGTGGCGGAAAATACGGACGGTACGGACGGCGCAGGCACGACCACTGCGCTTCTCGTCGACGACGACGGCGAGGCCGCGCTTCTCGCCTATCCCTCGCGCTGGGATGTCGCCGCCGGAGAGACGCTCGAACTCGTGGTCGAGGCGCGGATGCCGGTCTCGGCCGCGGCGCCGCTTGCGAGCGCATCGCTCGCGGATCGCACGCGCGCCGGTCGGACGCTTGGCCTCGCCATCCGGCGCGCGACCGTGCGCTGGGCTGACGGTCGGACGAGCGATGCGCACGACATGAGAAAGGCCGGGGCGAAGGTGGCCGACGGAAGCATCGCGCTGCGCTTCGCAGGCGCGCGCGCCGGCGACGCCGTCGTGCAGATCGAAGCGGATGCGATCGCATCCGACGGAACGCGCTGGACGCGTTCGATCGCGACCGTGGTGCCCGTCGCCAGCACGCGAATCGCGCTCGCCGGAGCGCCGCGCGTCGAGACGGCGCTCGGGACCGCGTTTGAGGGCGCATGGACGGATCTCGTCCTTTCGATCTCGACTTCCGAACCCGTCGTCTTCGCTGCGACCGAACTCTGGGCGCGCGGATCACGCGGCGAGCGCTGCCTCGGCTGGATCGGCGGAATCGCGGAGGTGGTGCGCGACGCGCGTGGCGATGCAACGGTCCGCATCGGCTGCGCACGCGCGCGGATCGCGGTCGCGCCCGGCGAGTCGCTCGTCTGCCGAAACCTCCGCGTGCATGCCCGCGACGGGTTCGCGCCTCGACTCCTCGTCGACGCGGTCGCCACCGACACCCGCGACGCCGCCGAGCCGCAGGTCGACGCGCAGGCCGACACGGGTGCCAATCCTCACGCCGACTTCGGGATCCCCGGCATCGCGACGGTCCCGTTCGTCACCCGGCGCTCGTTCATCCCCGGGCCCGGCTCGCACGCGCTCGTCCTGACCCACGGCTACTGCGCGGACGAGAATCCGTGGCCGCTGGCGCAGTTCTCGCCGGACGCCTGGCCGTACCTCGACGCGAACGCGAACCGCAGCCACGATGCGTTCGCGCTCGATGTCGCGGCCGACGCCGCGCAGTTCAAGAGCTACGGCATCGTCGGCCACAGCCAGGGCGGCTGCGCGGCGCTCCATCTCTACGCCTTCTACTGGAGCGGCCTCGACTGGACCGGTCCCGGGCGCCTCATCCAGGCGGTCGGCTCGCCGTTCGAAGGAACACCCATCGCCGGAAACCTCGCGGCGCTCGGCGAGGTGTTCGGCGTGCAGTGCGGGTCGAACTACGACCTCACCACCGCCGGCGCGGCGGCGTGGCTCTCCGCGATCCCGACCGCGGCGCGCGCGAAGGTCTACACGCACACCACGACCTTCACCAACGTCCCGTTCGTCTACGACTACTGCAACATCTTCGTCGATCCGTTCCTGAGCGACCCCGAGGACGGCGTCGTCGAGCATGCGGCCGGCCACTTCCCCGGCGCCAACGACATGGGACTCCGCTCCGGCTGGTGCCATGTCTCCGGCATGCGCGACCCTGCGCAGACGAACGACGGCAACCGCAACGCCACCCTGAACGCGGAGGGCGCGCGATGACGCTCCGTTCGACCATGCTTCGCCTCGGCGCCGCGCTGCTCGCCCTCGCCGGAGCAGCGAGCCCGGCGGCCGCGCAGTCGTGGTGCGTCTCGGGCGGTCCGATTCCGGATCCGGGCGCCCTTTCGCGCACGATCCAGATCGCCCCGGCCGCGACGCCGCAGACGATCGTCTCGGCGCGAGTGCGGCTCGTCGGCACCCATCCATGGGTCGGCGACCTGCGCGCGCGGGTCGTGCATCCGACCGGAACCATCGTCGAGTTGCTCGACCGACCGGGCATGCCGTCGGTCGGATACCCCGGGCCCTGGGGCTGCGGCGGCGACAACTTCGACCTCTGGCTTTCCGATGCAGCCGCGAACGCCGTCGAGACCTCCTGCCCGTACGGCGCCGTGCCCGCCCTCGGCGGCACGCTCCGGCCGAACGGATCGCTCGCGGCCCTCGCCGGTCGCTCGCCGGTCGGTCTCTGGACGATCGTCGTCGAGGACGCGAGCGGGATCGATGCCGGTCAGCTCTCGCAGGCGTGTCTCGAGCTCGTGCTCGCGCCCGACTGCAACGCCAACGGCGTGCCCGATGCGACCGACATCGCGAGCGGTACGAGCGGCGATGCCGACTCCGACGGCGTCCCCGACGAATGCGACTGCGCGGGTGACCTCGACGGCGACGGCGCGATCGGCGCGTCCGATCTCGCGGCGCTCCTCTCGCGCTGGGGCGCGTGCGGCGGCTGTTCCGAAGACCTGACCGGCGACGGAACGGTGGCCGCCGACGACCTTGCGCTGCTCCTCTCGCGCTGGGGTGGCTGCGCAGGCAGCTGAGGACGCCGGGATCGCCCATTCGTGCGGTTCGCCCGAAGCGCGGTCACGCGACCGTGGTTCTCCGGCAACAATGCGCGCATGACCCGCCACGCGCGCCTTGCCGTTCTCGCGATCCCGCTTCTCGCGCTTCCGATCCTTGCCGCCACCGCCGTCTTCGCCGGCGACGAGCCCACGGCGCCGCGCATCGATCCCGCGAAACTCCGCGCGAACATCGCCGCGCTCTCCGCCGACACGTTCAACGGACGATCGTTCCGCTCCGAGGAAGGCAAGGCCGCCGCACGGTGGGTCGCCGAGAAGCTGGCGGACGCCGGAGCCACGCCGCTTCCGGAACGGGATTCGATGCTCGTCCCGGTCGCCCGCATGCCGGCCGCGGCGCCGAACGTCGTCGCCTGGCACGCGCCGAAGGGTCCGACGCCGAGCGGCGAGTACATCCTCGTCACCGCGCACTTCGACCACCTTCCGCCCGCGAGTTCGGGCGAGGACCGCATCTACAACGGCGCCGACGACAACGCGAGCGGCACCTGCGGCATGATCGCGGTCGCGGAAGCGCTCCGCGATGCGAAGCTCGACGTCGGCGTCGTCTTCGTCGGCTTCACCGGCGAGGAATCGGGCCTGATCGGAAGCCGCGCCTTTCTCGAAGAGGAGACCCTGCCGCCGGCGCGGATCCGCGGTATGTTCAACATGGACATGATCTCGCGCCAGCCCGACGGCGCGATCCGCCTCGACGGCGGTCCGAAGGGCAAGGTGCTCGTCGACCTGCTGATGCGCCTCGCGCCCACCGTGCCGATCGAGATGAAGGTCGACACCCATCCCGACTGGCTCGCCCGCAGCGACCAGGGGCCGTTCCTTTCCGCGGGAATCCCCGCCGTCCTCTTCAGCTGCGAGGACCACGAGGACTACCACAAGGTCACCGACCACGCCGACAAGGCCGACGCAGAGCTCGCCGCGCGGGTGTCGTCGCTCGTCGCGCTCGCGGTCACGACCTATGCGCGCGAGATGCAGCCGCGCTTCGACATGTCGCCGGTCTTCGCCGACGACGGCACGCAGCGCCGGCCCATCCGCGTCGGCCGCACCATGCCGAACGCGCCGTACTGGACCGCCTCGACGCGACGCAGCCCGGACCGCGGAGCCGATGCGGCGCTCGTCGAGGCGCTCGCGAGCGGCACCGGGTGGCGATTCGAGGAGAAGTCCGTCGCGATCGGCGGCGAGCGCGAGGCGCTTCGCTCCGGCGAGATCGACCTCGCGATCAACGGCTGCGCGCCCGGCGCGGGCGACGCGGCAACGATCGTCGCCATCGAACCCCCGTACCTCGCGGGCGGCGGCGTCGCGCTTCTCGTCCTCAACGACTCGAAACTCGTCGACGCTTCGGCGCTCACCGGCCTGCGCATCGCGGCGCGCCCGGGAACCGCCGCCTGGAATGAGATCGCGATGCGATGCCGCGACACGCCGCCGCTTGCGATGACCGGCCCCGAGGGGCTGACCGTCCAGAAGCTCGAGTCGGGCGAACTCGACGCCATCGCCGGCGACCGCTTCGCGCTCGAGGTGCGGACGAAGCGCGATCCGAAGTTCCGGACGGTCGCCGTCGTCGGCCACCGCACGCACGTCCTCGCGCGCACGGCCGATACGGAGCTCGTGCGGCGCATGGCCGAGACGCTCCGGGCGCTCGAGGTCGGAGGCGGCCTCGCGGGCATTCGGGCGCGCTTCGCGACCGATCCGGCTTCCGTTCCCGAGAAGTCGAAGTAGGCTTCACCCGATGCACGACCCGAGCAAACCGCCGGAAGGCGACATTTCGAAGTGCCCGTTCTTCGCGGCGCTGTCGGGCGCGATGTCCGCGTTCGCGCAAGGCGCGGGCGGGAATCCGACCACGCCGACCGGCCCGAACACCGGCCGGCCGACCGACGCGCCAGCAACGCCAATCCCTGCAGAGCGCGTCGCCGATCCGCTGACCGCAAACACGCAGGCCGGCTGAGAGCGCCCAGCACCACCGGGCGTTGGATCGTCTCTCCGCGCCCATCGTCCATGGTGCCTGGCACGTGCCAACCGGTGCCTGGCACCGGTTGGCACGTGCCAGGCACCGATCCATCTCAGCGATTGAGCCACCAGAGCGCCGCGTTCAGCGCCGTCGCGAATCCCACCCACGCGGCGTAGGGCGCAAGCAGCACGGCCGCCGTCCGGTCGATCCTCGCGAAGCGCGCGATCAGCACGCAGATGAGCGCCAGCAGCGCCACGATCTCGACGAGCGCCGCACCCGGGGACTTCATGCCGAAGAAGAGCCCGCTCCATGCGAAGTTCAGCACCCACTGCGCCGCCAGCACGCCGAGCGCGAGGCGATCCCGCCGGAATCCGCCGACACGCCAGACGCGCCACGCGGAGACGCCGATCATGATGTAGAGCGTCGTCCACACGGGCCCGAACACCCAGCTCGGCGGATTCCACGACGGCTTCGCGATGCCCGCATACCAGGCGTCGACCGGCCAGAGCGCCGCCGCGAGCGCCGCGCACATCGAGAGCACGATCCAACCCGCGCATGCGGCCGCGGACCCGAGCGCGCTGCCGCGGACATTCGGAACGGAACCAGGCGAATCCGCTTCAGCGTGCACCATGCAGCGCACCCTACGGCAATCGACGGTGCCTGGCACGTGCCAACCGGTGCCTGGCACCGGTTGGCACGTGCCAGGCACCATCCGAGGGCTCGCGAGATCAGTCACCCGATCAGGCCGTCCACCACCCTACCG
>Ga0315907_10008954_pt1 | contig 10208 bp, 5 predicted proteins | sample LakEriMetagenome_3_FD_203525 | JGI IMG/M metagenome (GOLD analysis project Ga0315907, IMG submission 203525) | Freshwater fungal communities from buoy surface, Lake Erie, Ohio, United States - Buoy 12 MA123 | ecosystem: Environmental > Aquatic > Freshwater > Lake > Lake biofilm | place: USA...
ATATCCAACCGCACCATGAACGAAATCAACCAACTCATCGAAGCCCAGAAGCGCGACGTGGAGCAGAAATTGGCCCTCATCGCCGCCAACCCGTTGAGCTTGTTGCTCAAGGAGCGGGAGGCTCACGAGGCCAAGATCGCCGACATCGACGCGAAGTTGAAGTCCTTGTGCAAGGAGATCGGTGTGGATCTGGGAACCGGGGCCAGCGGAGCCGAGTTGTCGCTGCACGATCGGTCTGCCCTGTCGGCGTCGGACCTCTCCGAAAAACTGGTCGCCGAATTGAAAAACGCACCGCGGGGGATGAGCCAGATCGACCTGAGCAAAGCCACCGGTTGCTCCTATGCAGCGGTCATGAAATGGGTGAAGGAAAACCCCGACAAGGTGAAGACCACCGGCGAAAAGCGCGGCAAGAAGGTGTTCTTAGCCGAGTAGCCAGCAGAGTCGGCGAAGAGTGGCCCCGGTTGGAAACATCCCGGTCTGGCAGTTCTCGCATTCCATTCGGCTCATGACACGGAGAGCCTCTGTGCGCGGATGTTTCAGTGTTGGTTCAGTGTTCCTAGGACTCCTAAAATTCAGGCGTTTGGATCTTTGGATCTCCGATAGGGGATGACCTCTCAGGTAGTCCGTTGGGAAGGCTCCGTCCGCTCCCGAGAGGGCTGTTCGGTTCGTACCACTCCATCCACGTCATCAATTGGAGAAAAATGGAGAAAGAGCCTGAGGGATCAGGATTTTCCCGCACCGGTTTTCGATGAAAACCAGTAAATCGACTGTCTTGATGGAGCCGGTGGTCGGGATTGGGTGATTTAACCCAATGAACGAGGAGAAAATCGCAGATTTGCTGAGGAAATCAACAAGTCTCGGCAAGTCTCTCTCACCCTCCACTAGCCACTTTACCGGTCAGTTTTCCGGTCAGTTTTCCGGTCAGTTTTCCGGGTTGAACGATGAGCGATAGAATCAAGTCCGCGGCCACTCACCGCGCCCTTAGCACGAGTTCCCGTTCGAAGCGAACACGACTCGAAATTGTTTTCTCCCCTTTGGACAGATTTCCTCCCTCTTGGTCAAAAGTGCCATTGCAGGCCGTTTTCGGTGGGTTTTAAACTTTGCTGCTCTGCCCTTCGCTGCACCTATGGCAGCGAACGGAAGAGGCTTTTCACGGTCGCCCGCGAACCTTTATTGCATGAGATAGAATTTGGCGATTACTCCGAAAAATCGGGATTACTGCCAAAAGCCTCTCTCGAACTGGACGAGCATCTCTCGATGCATCCAGCTCTACGAGACACGAGCGTAGCGGGTGATAAAATCCGCTCCCTTAGGTTGGTGGTAGCCAACTTTACCGGGTACTCGTGCTCAACTGGCACCGCCATGAAAAGCGTTTGCTCACATGGACGACGGCAGGGAACACCCTGCGCCTAAATCATACCAAAACGACCACCGCTAACCAAAACACGCCCCAATGGGGCGTGTTTGGTCAGGATTTCCTTCAGGCCTTTGAAGATGCTCATCGCGGAAGGGTCCGTTGAGACCAACTCACTGAGCGGGAGACCAACCACGCACTCCATCCCGTCTTCGCCGTCGATAGACACCTGCCTGTTGGCGAATCGCCAGACGACTTTGTACCGCTTGCCCTCGTAGAGGGACGCTGCGTTAACAGTGTACTTAGCCCCGCTTTGGATTGCAGTCCAGCGGCGACGGCTGACCAAGACGCTCGACTGGGCATCCTCATTGCCCCACACCGCCGTCAGTTAGATGCGCGTTCGGGTCATCACCTCGAATTTAAGTGTTTTGACCGACCTCCCGTCGGTGACAGCCACCGTTGGCCCATCTTAAGGTCCTGTGGCGCCGGTGAATCCGCCGTTAGCTTTCTTTGCCGAATCCGGTAAAAGCGTTGGCTGAGCAATACCGATTCACCGTCAATGAACGCGCCAAGGTGGCCGGAAGTGGTTCCTGACCCCACCACCTCCCACGAATTCAGATCTGTGGAAGCCTCCACCTCCCAATCCAAATCAAACGAAGCGCCAAACTTCATTACCGGCCAATCACAACACGAGCGCTGGATATCCAAAAAGCGAACCAAACCGGCTGTCCTCGGAGATGATTTCAGTTCGACCGTGACATTTGTCGTGGTGATGTCCGCCTTGGCCAACAAGTTGGTCTCGGCCACCGTAAAAACTTTGCTCCCAAAAACCCATAGTCCCGACACTCCTTGAGGTTTTGCCGGGATGGCCAACCAAGCTTCCCCCTGCTTGTCCGTCCTCGCCCAAGCCGACCAAGGAAGATCGGTCAACGGATCTTGGGCATTTAACACCGTAGGAACACTAAAAGCCATTGCCCCAGGCAACGGTTTCGAGTCGGGCCCGATAACAACAACGCGCACCATGCGTTCCGGACGTTGGAACCGCACGGGAGCATCCAGAAGAAGGCCACCCGACGAAACCTGGAACGGCTGAGTCTGCGCGATTCCCTCCAGCAGTGACAATTTGCCCATGCGACCACCTGCGAGGAGCGGGTTGTATACCAACCAGTCACCAGCCACCACGCGTGAACGCCAACTTCCGCCGAGTCCAATTTGACCGTAGCTAATCCCCTGATTCCCAATCAGAAGCACCAGTTCCTCCTCGGGACCCGACCCGCCTCCTGAAAATGCCGCTTGCCCACGGATCTCGGCATCGGCCCGGACCATCCGTAGCTCCTTGGTGGTAAAGCAACCCGGCAAAACGAGAGAATCACCACCCACATCGCCACTAAGAATTGGCCAAGGATCGATTGGCGCGACGAATCCGTCCCGCATAGAAAAAACCCAATATCCGCCTGAAGGGCAAGGCATGCGGAATCGGCCTGCCGAATCGGTCAACGCTGCGGAAATGGGTTGAAGACCTTCGGTTTGGACCGCGACGACCACTGCAAATGGAATCGGTAGTCCAGACTTGTCATCGACCACCTGGCCCTCAACCCCTTGAGGGTCAGCCCGACCTTCAGGTCGCACCGCTTGAATTGCACGACTCGATGGTGAACCAGGCACCTCGCATTCCACTAAGTAAGGCAAAGGAAGCGCTTCAAACTCCGTGGGCAGTGACCATGCAATCCTGCAGTCGACCACACCGTTGGTGGATTGATCCTCATCGCCAGGACGGGCCGGATTGCGCACTCCTGCCAACCTAGGGAGAACGCCATCCTTGACTAAGAACGACTCGACCACCGGTTCATCAACACCGCGTCGACCGTCACCATCCAGATCGACCGATACCCGGATCCTCACCTCGTCCGACGTTTTCAAACCGCCGACCCTCACCGATAAATCGGAACCAACCGGCAATCTCCCGCCAGGAGCATTGAGGGTGACCTCCAACGGAGCTTGCTGAGGCGGATTGAATCGGAAAGGCCCCACAGGGACCCCGCCTTCCGTCCAACGCACCACTAACCACACCCAAACACCACTGCCGACCGCTGAGGCAGGAAGTTGCAGCATGGAACCAGTAGCCCCTGGCACAACCGCTCCATCGACCCACCATTCGAACACTAATCGGTCCGCAGACAAGACCGGCACCTGAATCTCCGCTGTTGGCGAAGTCACCGAAGGGAGTCGGAGCACTGCATCACCAATCTGAGGCACTTCAACCCGATCAAGCGCTTGCGAGGTTCCCACGATACCTTCGCTCCCGATCAAGCGGAATGTTCCGTCGACCCAGGCGACGTCGGCAAAACTCTCTCCGGGAGCAGGACCATTCCAAGAGCATCGCTCCCACCGATCTCCGTCCGCACTCCACAAGACACCACCTCCGAGATTTCCCAGCACGAAGAGGCGGTCACCTCGTTGACGGAGCACGTAGGCGTCCAATCCCAACGCGCCTTGCAGCGTCCAATTCGTTCCACCGGTGGAAACCCAAATCTGGCCTTTGCTGGTGACCGCGAAAAACCTGCCGCGAAAGTAGGCTATAGAGTAGATGTCACCATCCGAGGGAATCTTGAGCTCCTGCACCGAACCGTCCGAATGGCACCTCAACATCGAACCGGACATACCTCCGAAAACCAACACGTTGCCGTCTGTGGCTCCGCCGAACCAAAAGGTGTCCCGACTCCAACCCGGAGACTGTGCCCAATGGATTCCATCGGCCGAAGTCCACACGACCCCTCCCTCTTCGTTACGTGCACCGAAAGCCGCATACCCTCCATTCCAACGAACCACTCCATAAAACTCATCGTCGAGAGGGCCACCACCGGGACCAACACCTATTGTCCAATTCAAACCATCGTCCGACTTGGCTATCACCGATTGCCCTACGGCAAAACACACCCCACCGATCCGCTCCAGCCAGTAGACCGGCCGATCGACCTTCGGTACCAGAAACCAATCCACACCGTTAGTGCTAGTTCTGAGTCCGGAATCACCACCCAATAACCATCGACTCCGGTCCAAGACCAACCCAGTAAGAATGTTGGAGAAGCCTAGGGTCGTACCGGGTTTCGACCACACGATGCCCGGGCGTGGCTCCACTACCACCTCCACCTTCGCGGCAACCAATACAGAACCGTCTGCGAAACGCACTTCCGCTTGGTATAAACCTGCATCGGCACGAGTGACCGCCGGTTTGGCGAACCAAGTGGCCGAACCCGGTATGGGCAAGCCCTCGGCCACAGCCGCTGTGCCATCAAGCATCCACCGCACGGCCTGAATCGGCTTGCCAGGCGGGTCGATGTCCAGCTCGAGGAACAACGCATCCCCCTCACTCAAGCGCTGCCGCGCCGGCCGAATCGAAACACCGGTCACGGGAACTGGAGGCAAATTCGTAGTGACCCTTCGGAACACATATCCCCTGTCGGTGACGGCGACCACGCCCAAACGACCAGAAGCGGCATCTTGGAAATCCCCGACCGACTCCCCAGGCAGCAGAATGTTCTCGAGCCCAGGAAATCGCCCAATCTCATCGTAGCGCAACAACCCTGAACTTCCGAAAGCATAGGCTTGGTTTCCGAACGACCCGACCCCCCGGTATCGTGCCGTCGATTGGAGGAAAGGAAGCACTTGGGCCACCCACACTGCAGCCGGCGGATTTATGTCCATGAAACGCCCATCCCAAGACTTCGGACTGCCTTCTCCAAAGACCCAGTAGTACCCCTGAAACCACTCCAAGCCGGTGACGGGTAATGATGACGCCACCGACGCGAGCTGGACCCATCGTCCCTGAAGGTCCCTACACACGGTCGTGCCATCAGCAGCGACAGCCACAAATCCGGGCCAAACACCCTGTTCGCCCAACGAACCACCGTCCGAAACCAGAAAACGCCAAGCCTTCCCGGAGACCGGAGCCGAAACCTCGGACCAGGTGGCGCCAGCGTCAACGGACTCCAATACTATTCCCTCTTCGCCGCAGGCCACCAACAAGGCTCCCCTGGAGGCCACCTGATTAAGCCTTGCCCGCGCTTGAGCCACCGGAAGCCAGGGGCCATCGGGAGACAAAGTGCGAAGGATAGCTCCGGAATCATCCAGAGCGATGAAGTGGCGTGTCCCTGCTAGGTTAGTGGCGCTGGCGATCGACAAGAGTGTTCTGGCCTTGTCGAGTGCCACCTTGGTCCAAACGACCCCGTCGACCGACCTGAGAATGGCGTTGGTTGAAGGCCCGCCACCCGCCAAAAAACCAAAGTCACCGGCGACCACGGTGTTCAGAGGGAATTCAGATTCTCGGGAACTTACCCATTGCTGGGCCGAGCCGCGAGGAACAAGGGTGATGGTGGCGACAAGGAGCGCTAGAAGTCCCAAAAGACCGGACATTTTTTACCGATGTTCATAAAATTTTTACAAGTCAAGAATTTTAATTCAGCCCACGCCTGTTCCTCAAAACACAACCTCTGTCTTCACCCCACACTCACATTTAGGTTCCTCGCTGTTTTCAGTGGGTCATTAGCACGGGACAGTGAATCCGTTCCTCATGGACGATGCACTATTAGAGGTTGAGTGCTTCAAAGAAGAGGCCAGCTTGTCGGGGGCGGTCTTGGAGGACGTTGAGCTTCAGGATTTTTTGGAGGGCTTTGTCCTTCTTGGCCGTCTCCAAGCGGTTGCGAGTTGGACCGGGTGCGCTGCGCTTGATGTAGGCGTCGATGACATCGAGCCAAGTGCGGGTTTGTGCGTCGGGGTCTGTTTCGCCGAGGTAAGCTAGGGCGACCCTGTAGGGGAAGTTCGGTTTTTCCACCGCAGCTTTGTGGCCTCGGACGATTTCTTCGGCAGTGGCTCGGTCTCTGGTTCGGAGGCTGACGCGCTCCTTGTGCCTGTTCTCGGCGTAGAAGATTCCCGAGGGGCGTTTGACGACGAACAGGTTACCGGTTCCAAGGGATTTCAGATCAGGGGATGCTTTCATGGTTTTTAGGCCATTAGGTTTGCAGACCCAATCCCTTGACCCTCAGCCCAGTGTTGGGGCCGATACGTGGAAGGTGGAGGAGACTCTCCGCCTTCAAGTTTACCGGTCAGTTTTCCGGTCAGTTGAGGGTTTTGCGGGCGTTTAAACGCTCAAAAACCCTGTATTTGCTGGGGAAAACTAACTGGAGCCGGTGGTCGGGATTGAACCGACGACCTACGGTTTACGAAACCGTTGCTCTGCCACTGAGCTACACCGGCGATGCGCGTTGCGCGAATGAGCCTGTTAATTACGGGGACGGGGAGGGGGCAGCAAGCGGCAAGTTGGCTGCTTGTCGATTTTTCCGGGAATGCGGGCCGGGAAAAGCGCCCAGGATGGGTTCCTGCCGAATCTTCTTGGGATGCTCCCCGTTGTTTCCAGGCGGGCCTTCGAAGGGGCCCCGTCCGCAAACAGCATTTCGGAAGCTGGACACCATGTTGCCCGGGAGGGGATCCGGCGGCGGGATGGAATTGGGCCCTCCTCTGTGTTCACGAAATACCTGCGTGGAAGGGACTCGAGCGGTCCGCTGCAAAATAGGGCTCGCGGTTTTTAAGGTTTTGGTCTATTGCGCCTATGACTTTCTCACTCGAGGTTAAGTTTTTTTCCGATGGACACCGTGTTCGTGTCAAGGTTGGCCGGTGACGCAAGGTGACCGGTTGTCTGTTGAAGGGGGGCTTGCCTTCAGTGAGCAGTCAAACCTCGGGAAAATTCTATGATCAAACGTTTGTCCGTCCTCGCTTGGTTCGCTTGGATCGTCTCCGCTCTCGGCCAAGGTCAGATCAACCTCAACAACCGGGGGTTGGCTCTGGTCAATGACTCCACCGGCAAGCCGCTGACCGGCACAAGCTTTGTGGCAGCGGTGCTGTACGGATCTTCCGAGGCCACTCTCAACAAGACGTTTCTCCCATCGCCGTTCCGGGCCTCGAACACCACGTATCCCGGCACTTGGAACCCCGCGGCGGTCGGTGGGCCCGGATCCATCGCCGTATTTTCCGGAGTCAATCCGGGCACTACGGTGACGCTCAAGGTGGCGGTGTGGGACACGACTGTATTTGCGACTTGGGAGGCGGCGGCGGCGGCTTTGCAGGCGGGCAAAAGCATGGTGCCCACCCAAGCGGGCCTCTCGGCGGCTTTCACCTACACGATTCCCTCCGATCCGCTGGCCATTCCGGGCGGTCTGGAGAAGTTCGCTGGCCTGAAGCTCACGGCCTTGAGCAATACAGGGCCGGTCAATCAGGCACCGACGGCCGTGGCGCAGTCGCTGAGCGTGAACAGCGGGCAGACACTGGCCATCACGCTGGCGGGCTCCGATCCCGAGAAAGCGCCGCTGACGTACACCGTGGTGACCCAACCGGTCAGCGGGACGTTGGCGGGTACAGGAGTGAGCCGCGTCTATACTCCGAAGGCAGGGTTCTCCGGGTCCGATAGCTTCACCTTCAAGGTCAACGATGGTTCGCTCGATTCCGCCGTGGCGACGGTGGCTATCACGGTCAAGCCGGTGACGGTCAATCAGGCACCGACGGCGAATTCACAAAATGTCAGCGTGGCGTTGGGTGAGGCCAAGGACATCGAGTTGACGGCCAAAGACCCCGAGAACTCGAAGCTGACCTACACGATCATCACGCAGCCGGCCAACGGCACGTTGACGGGAATCGCACCGGCGCTGAAATACACCCCGAAGGCGGGGTTCAACGGTTCCGATAGCTTCACCTTCAAGGTCAACGACGGCGCTCTCGATTCGGCCGTGGCCACCATTGCGATCTCGGTCTCGGAGGCTGGGGCCCAGATCAACCTGAACAATCGGGGATGGGCACTGGTGACGGATGCGGCCAACAAGTCGCTGGTGGGTGTCACCTATGCGGCCAAGGTTTTCTATGGAGCCTCCGAGGCGGCTCTGAGCCAGTCGTTTGTCGCATCGCCATTTCGGGATGCCAACACGGCCTATCCGGGAACTTGGAATCCGGCCGCGGCCGGTGGCCCCGGAGCGATCGCCACCTTGGCCGGCTTCAAGCCCGGAGCCACGGTGACACTCAAGGTGGCGGTTTGGGACACGGCGGTGTTTGCCACCTGGGAGCTCGCCGAGGCGGCTCTCAAGGCGGGCAAGAGCGCGGTGCCGACTCAGGCTGGCCTCTCGGCGGCCTTCACGTATGCGGTCCCGACCGATTCGCTGGCCATTCCCGGTGGCATGGAGAAGTTCCCAGGCCTGAAGCTGACGGCCTTGAGCAACGCCGGACCGGTCAATCAGGCACCGACGGCGGATTCTCAAACAGTGAGCCTGGCAGTCGGTGAATCTCGGGACATCGGACTCACGGGTCGGGATCCCGAGAACTCGAAGCTGACCTACACGATCATCACGCAGCCGGCCAACGGCACGTTGACGGGAATCGCACCGGCGCTGAAATACACCCCGAAGGCGGGGTTCAACGGTTCCGACAGCTTCACCTTCAAGGTCAACGACGGCGCTCTCGATTCGGCCGTGGCCACCATTGCGATCTCGGTCTCGGAGGCTGGGGCCCAGATTAACCTGAACAATCGTGGATGGGCACTGGTGACGGATGCGGCCAACAAGTCGCTGGTGGGTGTCACCTATGCGGCCAAGGTTTTCTATGGAGCCTCCGAGGCGGCTCTGAGCCAGTCGTTTGTCGCGTCGCCATTCCGGGATGCCAACACGGCCTATCCTGGAACTTGGAATCCGGCCGCGGCCGGCGGCCCCGGAGCGATCGCCACCTTGGCTGGCTTCAAGCCCGGAGCCACGGTGACACTCAAGGTGGCGGTTTGGGACACGGCGGTGTTTGCCACCTGGGAGCTCGCTGAGGCGGCTCTCAAGGCGGGCAAGAGCGCGGTGCCGACTCAGGCAGGCCTCTCGGCGGCCTTTACGTATGCGGTCCCGACCGATTCGCTCGCCATTCCCGGTGGCATGGAGAAGTTCCCAGGCCTGAAGCTGACGGCCTTGGGTAATGCCGGACCGGTCAATCAAGCGCCGACGGCAGCAGGGCAGTTGCTCTCGGTGGTCAGCGGTCAGACTCTGCCGATTGTGCTCGCGGGTAACGATCCGGAGGGCGCCTCGCTCCTCTTCACGGTGGTGGTCCCGCCGGCCAATGGGACTCTGTCCGGGATCGGTGCCAATCGAGTCTACACCCCCAATGCGGGCTTCACCGGCTCCGACAGCTTTACCTTCAAAGCCAGCGACGGTGCTTTGGATTCCGCCGTGGCCACGGTGGGTATTACGGTCAAGGCTTCGACTGTGGTCGTCACTCCGCCGGAATTTCCGACCGAGCCCCCTCCTTGGGATATGGCTCCCTGCATTTGCGGTCCGCTGGTAGGCAACTACCAGACCAATCAGATCCATACCTGGCATGTGCTGGCCGACGGCGGGTCCTTGGACCTGCAGTTGACGACCGTCACGGTCAACACCAACGACCCGCAGACCACCATCGTGGATGCGTTTGATGGCACCAATCGCATCGCCTCGGTCACGGTTTCCTACACGGCGGCCGATGCTCGGGCCAATGGCCTGCGCTGGGAGAAGTCCGCTTCGGTCAATCTGGGGACCTTCGCCCGCGGCAAGGTGATCCGATTGGAATCGCGCATCGGAGGCACCCCGGTCACCCAGACCCACTACACGCTGCAGTTCTGCGGAGCCCGATGGCTGGCCATCGACCTTCCGAGCTTCAAGGCCCTGGAGGAGGATCACGCCGCGTACCGCTTCAATGTGAAGTCGGGCGAGTCGCTGGTCTTGGACCTCGACAATGTCGGCATCCCGACACCGGCTTCAGCCTTCCGGTACCGCCTGATCAGCCCGCTGGGTGTGATCGTCAAGTC
>Ga0315907_10008958_pt1 | contig 10207 bp, 4 predicted proteins | sample LakEriMetagenome_3_FD_203525 | JGI IMG/M metagenome (GOLD analysis project Ga0315907, IMG submission 203525) | Freshwater fungal communities from buoy surface, Lake Erie, Ohio, United States - Buoy 12 MA123 | ecosystem: Environmental > Aquatic > Freshwater > Lake > Lake biofilm | place: USA...
CCGATCCTAACCAATTTGAAAGACTTGGAAACGGTCTACCAAAAGGTGAATTCGGTTTCAATAACAGCTTCATGTATGGTCAGTGGACTTTGAACATGTTCCTTAGAGGTGCATGGGGACATGACTTGTACAACTCTTACAGAGGTTTCTATGAGAATGGTGACACTCCATCCAACACATGGAACTCTGTAGTTACGGACAAGACTCCTACTAGCCCGCTAGTAACTTCTCCTCCTACATTCAACAGCTCTGTAATTGAAGATGCTTCTTTCATCCGTTTGGACAACATGGAATTGGGTTACAACTTCAAAACCAAGTCTGCAAACTTGTCTAACTTCAGAGTATATGTTGCTGGTCAAAACCTATTTACATTGACTAACTACACTGGTATCGATCCAGAAGTTCGTGTGAATGACTCCGAAAATGGTGACTCATTTACTACCTCTTTGTCTCCAGGTATCGAGCGTAGAAATACCTACTTCCAGACACGTTCATTCACTGTAGGTGTTTCAGTAAACTTTAAATAACCAATCAAATTCTACAGATATGTTTAAATCAATTAGTAAAATCTGTTTAATGCTCCCATTGGTTTTTGCCATGGGTGCATGTCAAGAGCTAGAGCAGGACGTTTTGGATGGGGTGACCGCAGAGGATATTGCCAAAAGCACTAACCCGAATTTGATCAACGTCCTTAAGGCTTCTGCTTACGCAAGAATCGTAGGTTCTTGGGGTGGACACAACAGCATTTGGTCCATTCAAGAAGTATCTTCCGACGAAATGTCTATTCCTCAAAAGGGTGCTGACTGGGAAGATGGTGGCCAGTGGCTACGTATGCACAGACATACTTGGAACCCAACTGAAGAGTCTTTCAACAACTCTTGGGCATACTGCTACTCTGCAATTGGTGAGATCAACAACTTGTTGGTTCAGTATCCAAACGTAGTTGCATTGAATGCTGAATTGAAAGTATTGAGAGCGTTGGTGTACTTGTGGCTAATCGACTCGTTCGGTAATGTGCCTATCATTGATGAGAATTCTACTGGATCAAGCCCTGCCAATAATACACGTGCAGAAGTATTTGCTTTCATTGAGAAATCTATCAAAGACAATGCAAATGCCCTTCCTAAAGACGGTGGCAAGTATACCTTGAACTTCTACAGTGCACACGCTATCCTTGCTAAGTTGTACTTGAATGCAGAAGTGTACACTGGAACTGCAAGATGGGCTGATGCAGAAGCTGCAGCAGATGTAATCATCAACAGCGGTAAGTATTCTTTGTCCAGCAACTTCTTCTCTAACTTCTCTGAGAGAAATAGCGGCTCAACAGAAAACATCTTGACGCTACCATACGATCAAAACAACGCAGGTGGATTCAACATCGCTCAAATGACGCTTCACTATTCTAGCCAGGCTACTTACAAATTGCAAGATCAGCCTTGGAATGGTTACGCTTCTTTGGAAGAATTCTACAATTCTTTTGATGACAAAGACGCTAGAAAGAAGTCTTTCATCGTAGGTCCACAGTTCTCTGCTGATGGGACTCGCTTGAACGATATCTCTGCTGAAGCTAATGATCCAGATGGCCAGCCACTTACATACACTCCAGCAATCAACATGTTGGCGCCAAACGCCTTCAGACAAGCTGGTGTTCGTGTAGGCAAGTTTGAATTTGCTTCTGGCGCTGCAAACAGCTTGAACAACGACTACCCACTTTTCAGATTGGGTGAAATCATCCTTACTAAAGGTGAGGCTGCACTTCGTCAAGGTAAGACTGCTGCTGCTTTAGCTGCAGTGAACCAAGTAAGAACAAGAGCGGGCATGCCTGCTTACACTGCACTTACATTGGACGAATTGTACAATGAAAGAGGTAGAGAAATGTTTGCTGAAGCAAGCAGAAGAACAGATGCGATCCGTTTTGGAAAGTGGAGCCTACCTTGGTGGGAGAAGCAAACTTCTACAGCGGTTAGAAACATCTTCCCTATCCCTCAAAACCAGATCAACGCCAACCCTAAGTTGAAGCAGAATCCAGGTTATTAATCTTTCCTGAATTAAATTTTAAAGGAAGTGTACGCAAGTACACTTCCTTTTTTTTACACTTGTCTTGTGAAAAAACAGTACGGCATTCTCTTTCTTTTTTACCTCCTTTTCTCCTGCAAGGAGGAAGGCTCCGACCCCTTATTTTCCTTACTTTCGGAAAGCGAAACCGGCATTTCCTTCCGAAATGAGTTGACCTACAACGAAAAAATTAACCCCTACACCTTTCGAAACTTTTACAATGGCGCAGGCGTAGCCATTGGCGATATCAACCAAGATGGCCTGCCCGATATCTTTTTGGCAAGCAACCAACAATCAAACCGCCTATACCTCAATACAGGCGAACTAAATTTCAAAGACATTACGGAAACGGCTGGGCTAAACTCCAGCGGTTCCTGGTCCACAGGTGTCAGCATGGCTGATGTCAATGGAGATGGACTCCTCGATATCTATGTCTGCAAATCCGGTCCCATGCAAGGGGTACGCAGACACAACGAACTTTTTATCAACAATGGCGACCTGACTTTTACCGAACAAGCCAAGGATTATGGACTTGCTGAAATAGGCCTTAGCCAACACGCCGTGTTTTTTGACTACGACAAGGACGGTGACTTGGACATGTACTTGCTTAGCAATTCCGGACGCTCTGTAGGGCTCAATGACCTTCGACTCGGTCAGCGAGAACTTCGAGACCCGGATGGAGGCAATAAATTATTCAGAAATGATGGGGAGCGATTTACCGATGTGTCTGCTGAAGCCGGAATCTATGGGAGTGCCATTGGTTATGGGCTTGGCGTAACTGTGGCTGACCTCAACCTAGATGGCTGGCCTGACCTCTACGTATCCAATGACTTTTTTGAGCGAGACTACCTCTACCTCAATCAAAAAAACGGAACCTTCTCTGAAGTCCTTCCCCGAGCCATGCCTGAAATCAGCATGGGCTCTATGGGAGCGGACATTGCGGACCTAGACAATGACCTTTTGCCGGATCTAGTCATTACAGAAATGCTCCCCAAAGACCTGGCGCGTGTTAAATCCAAAACACCTTTTGAAGAGTGGGATAAGTTTCAAGCCAATCAAAAAGGGGGATACCACCGGCAGTTTACCCGAAACACCTTACAAAGGCACCTTGGAATCCAGCCCCAGGATAGCACTCCTGTTTTTGCTGAGGTCAGTCGCTACGCAGGCATTGAAGCCACCGACTGGAGCTGGGGAGCCCTGATCTTTGATGCAAACTTGGATGGCAAGAAAGACATCTTCATCGCCAATGGCATCGTCAAGGACCTGACAGACTTTGATTTTGTGGATTTCTATGCCAACAACCAAGGGAACATCTCTAGCTACCGCAAAGACTCCGTTCTCGTTACCAAAATGATTGATGCATTCCCTTCCGTGCCCCAACAAAACTTCTTTTTCAAGAACAAAGGAGCAATGCAGTTTGAAAACCAAGCCCCATCCAATGGGATGGAACAACTTACCTTCAGTACAGGTTCAGCCTATGCAGACCTCGACAATGATGGCGACTTGGACTTGGTGGTCAATAACCTGAACGAACGCGCCTTTGTCTACCGCAACAACAGTAAATCCGAAACCTCAGGCAACTACCTCAGCCTAGACCTAGGGAGTGCCTTTGGTGCCAAGGCGATCCTTTTTGCCGGAGGCGAAACCCAAATGCAAGAATACCAGCCAGTCAAAGGCTATATGTCTTCGGGAGATCCACGGCTTCACTTCGGGTTGGGTACCCACACCAAAATTGACTCCCTCCACATTCTTTGGCCTTCTGGTAGGCAGAGTAGCTTGAAAAACATTCCTTCCAACCAAGTTCTTACTCCCAAAGAAACGGAAGCCACCAATACGATTTATTCGGCTCCTATCCCTACCTCCTATTTTACGGGTTCTCCAACGCTTAACCTTCCTTTCAGCCATCGAGAAAGTGATTTTGTGGATTTTGACCGAGACAGGCTTCGATTTTGGTCCATCAGCAACGAAGGACCTCGTGCCGCGCAAGCCGATGTTAATGGAGATGGCTATGAAGACCTAGTTGTTCCCGGCGCCAAAGGCCAGTCCTCTCAGCTCTTGTTGCAAAGCAGCTCAGGTACTTGGAAAGCATCCCAAACGACGCTTTTTGATCAGGATAGCCTTTCCGAAGATGTGGTGAGCCACTTCTTTGATGCGAATGGAGACGGTGCTGTTGACTTACTTGTAGGCAGTGGCGGTATCGAGTTTTCAGACTACGCCCCCAACTACCAAGACCGGCTGTACCTCAACGATGGAAAAGGGAAATTTATCCGCTCTGCACAGCAGTTTTCCCCCACTCCCACTTCCTTTATTTTGAGTTGGGATGGAGACCAGGATGGAGATCTAGACTTAATTGTGGGTCAACGAGCAATTCCCTTTGGTTATGGAATTCCTGTAGGCGTACAATTTTGGCAAAATGACGGCAAAGGAAATTTCACAGATCAAAGCGCTACCTGGGGCAAAGACTTTACGGCACTAGGCATGCTTACAGATGGTGCCTTGGCTGACCTAGATGGAAATGGAAAACCCGAACTGGTCCTTGGTGGAGAATGGATGCCCATCCGTATTTTTACTTGGAATAGCGGATCTTGGACTGAAACCACTACCCAATTTGGCTTGGGAAATACCAGTGGCTTTTGGAAGCGCCTCTACCTGGGTGATATCAATGGAGATGGAAAGACTGACCTCCTCGCAGGAAATGCAGGAACCAACTCGCGGTTGCGCAGCAGCAGTACGAAGCAGCTCCGCTTGGCCATCAATGATTTTGATCAAAACGGGGCCATTGAACAAATCCTCTACCAGGCTGAAAACGGAAAAAGTACGCCTTGGGTACTCAAAAATACGCTCGTCAAGCAAATCCCTTCCCTGAAGAAACAAGTTCTTACTTACGCTGCGTACAAAGACAAAACTTTGGAAGAACTCTTTCCTGAATCGGTATGGGCAAAATCACTAATTTTGCAAGTAGATCGAATGGAAACTACCCTTTGGATCAACCAAGGAAACGGGAAAATGGAGATAGAAACGCTACCCGCAGAAGTTCAGTATGCTCCTGTTCATGCTATGACTGTTCTTCCTAGACCTGGAAAATCCGCATTAATTCTTCTTGGGGGAAATGAAAGTCGGATTAAGCCTGAACTTGGAACCCAATTGGGAAGTTATGGATGGGTATTGGAAAAAGATGCCAACAACAGATGGAAAGCATTAAAGCCCCAAGAAAGCGGCATCTTTGCACCCGGAGAAATTCGAGATTTTCAATGGATTCAATCCAACAAACAAACGCATTTATACGTACTTCGAAACCATGACAAACCGTTGGTGTTTACTCTTCGCTAGTTCTTTCATTTTATTTATTTCTGCTTGTGGCTCGGAATACCAGCGCCTCGAAAAGCGCGAATTGGCTTCGGGTAAAGTAGTGAATGAGTTATTCTTTGGAATAGAACTGGGAATGACTCAAAAACAATTTTTCGAGGCCTGCTGGACCCTCAATAAAGAAGGCGTGCTTACCAATGGCCCTTCCGAGCTATCCGTCGAACATAGCCTGGTATTCCCTTCTGGTAACCCAGGAAAAATGCGCTTTTACCCTGAATTGGATGAGGAGGGAAAAATCTATTTGATGCCCATCGAATTCAGTTACGATGGCTGGTCGCCTTGGAATAAAGATCTTGCTGTAGAATTGTTGCGTACCGATGTGGTACAGCTATTTGAAAAATGGTATGGAGAAGGATTCATTGAGGTAACCAATGAGGACAAATCTCAAATTGCCTTTGTGAAAATGGATGGCAATAGACGCATTCGTGTATTCAAAAAAACAATTTCTTCCATACGTGCAGAGATCTCCGATCTGCCGATCCAAAAAAAGCTTAGCCAAAAACCCGAATGAAAAAGCTCCTTGGTGGTTTCCTTTTCCTTGCCCTCCTAGGCTCAGCCTGCAGCACCGAAGAGAAAGCTCCTCCCTTGTTCGAAGAAATCCTTCCCGAAGCATCTGGGGTGGACTTTAAAAACGACCTCAGCTTTGACGAGAAGTTTAATGTCTTTACCTACCGTAATTTTTACAACGGGGGTGGGGCGGCCATTGGTGATGTAAACAACGATGGGCTCGCAGATCTGTATTTTACCGCCAACCTGGGTCCAAATAAATTGTATCTCAACAAAGGGGATTTCAAATTTGAGGACGTCACTGCGACGGCTGGGGTAGCTGGTACACGCGCTTGGAGCACAGGAGTAGCCATGGCTGATGTCAATGGCGATGGCTGGCTAGATATCTATGTATGCAATTCAGGGGATGTGGAAGGAGACAACAAGCAAAATGAATTGTTTGTCAACCAAGGCAATGGAACCTTCAAGGAAATGGCAGAAGCCTATGGATTGGCTGATCAAGGGTTCTCCACCCACGCAGTATTTTTTGATTACGACAAGGATGGAGATCTGGATGTCTACCTCCTCAACAATTCCTACCAAGCCATTGGCACCTTCAACAAAATGCAAAATGAGCGTCCGGTTCGTGATCCGGTGGGGGGGGACAAGCTATTCCGGAACGACGGAGAAAAATTTACCGATGTCAGCGAAGCAGCAGGCATCTACGGCTCAGTCATTGGTTTTGGATTGGGCATCACCATTGGCGACGTAAACCAGGACACCTGGCCCGACATCTTCATTTCCAATGATTTTTTTGAGCGGGACTACCTCTACATCAACAACCAAGACGGAACCTTTACCGAGTCGGTGGAATCCTCCATGCGCTCACTCAGTGCGGCCTCTATGGGTGCCGATATTGCCGACCTCAACGGAGATGGTTTGTTGGACATCTTTGTGACGGACATGCTCCCAGAGCCGCCTACACGTCTCAAGCAGGTAACCACCTTTGAGAACTGGGACAAGTTTCAGTTCAACAAAACCCATGGCTACCACTACCAGTTTTCACGAAACATGCTCCACCTCAACAATGGAGATGGCACCTTCAGTGAAGTAGGACGACTCGCCAATGTGGAAGCCACGGACTGGAGTTGGGGAGCATTGCTCTTTGACATGGACAACGATGGCAAGCGCGATATCTTCGTGGCCAATGGAATCTACCAGGACATTACCGACTTGGATTACCTCAACTTTATTGACGACGAGGAAACCAAAGCCAAAATCATTTCCCAGGATGGCGTAAACTACAAGGCTTTAATTGACCCTATTCCGGTCAACCCCATCCCGAACTATGCCTACAAAAACCTAGGGGATCTCCGCTTTGAAAATGTAGCCGATCAGTGGGGCCTCGGAAAAGCCATTCACTCCAATGGTTCTGCTTACGGAGACTTGGACAATGACGGTACCCTGGATCTTGTGGTCAACAATGTGAATGCAACCGCTCAAATTTTCAAAAACAAGGGCAAAACTTTGCTTCCAGAAAACCATAGCATCCAGCTGCAACTAACTGGAAAGGGGAAAAATACCGGGGCCATTGGCGCGCAGATTCAAGTGAAGGTTGGGGAGGAAATATTTTACACCGAGCAGATGCCCAACCGGGGATTCCAATCGAGCGTAGATCCCAAAATCACCATTGGATTGGGAAAAGCAACGGTCATTGACGAAATCAAGGTGCTATGGCCCGATGGAGCCTACACCCAGCTTAGCCAGGTGAAGCCAGACCAGCTCCTCAACCTCAAGTGGACAGAAGCTGGAGCCCTGCCTGAAGGATCTTCTTTCTTTCAAGCCCCAAGTGCAGCGCGATTTGTGAAGTCTACGGCTGCCGTACTTGATTTTACCCACCAGGAAAATGAATTTGTCGACTTTGATCGAGACCGTCTCACCTACCTGATGCTCTCTACCGAAGGACCCGCAGTGTCCGAAGGAGATGTCAATGGAGATGGACTGGCGGACCTATACTTTGGGGGATCCAAGACCTTTGCAGGCAAACTCTACCTCAAAACAGCCCAAGGAAAGTACCGCTACCTGCCTCAAGAGTCCTTCGAATTAGATGCACTTTCCGAGGATTCAGATGCTTTATTCTTTGATGCGGACCAGGATGGGGACGCAGACCTATTTGTGACCTCAGGCGGCAACGAATCTGGCTTTGGTAGCCCGGATCTAGCAGACCGCCTCTACCTCAATGACGGCAAGGGCAACTTTACCAAAGGCTTCCATACGGGCCTAGCCGGAGTTTTTGGGAGCAGTGCCTTTGTAGTTCCAATGGACATCAATGCCGATGGGGCACTCGACCTAGTCGTGGGAGGCAGATTGGTTCCCTTCACCTACGGCGCTCCTGCCGATAGCCAACTTTGGATCAACGATGGAAAAGGGAATTTCACCGAACAATCCGCCACCTTAGCGCCCGAACTGAAAGCTCTAGGAATGGTTACCGATGCCAAAGTTTTGGATTACGACGGAGATGGTCTCCAAGACTTGGTAGTTGTGGGCGAATGGATGGCACCTACCTTCTTCAAAAATACAGGCAAGAAGTTGGAAAAAATGACCCTTCCAGGTATGGAAAACCTAAAAGGTTGGTACAGAACCCTAGAAGTGGGGGACTTCAATGCCGATGGCAAGCCTGATCTAGCCCTTGGAAATCAAGGATTAAACACCCGAATGAAAGGCTCAGTAACAAGCCCAATCCGCATGTACCTAAATGATTTTGATCAAAATGGTTCCATCGAACAGGTATACACACAACTATCTGACGGGGTAGCCATTCCCTACACCCTCAAGCATGAACTTGAGAAGCAGGTACCTAGCATCAAGAAAAAATACATTCGCTATGCCGACTATGCCAACCAAAGTCTAGTCGATATTTTTGGTAAAGAAGTGCTAGATCGATCGATCATTCAGGAGATGAACCACCTCGAGTCGGGTATTTTACTCAACCAAGGCACTGGAAACTTTACCTGGAAACCCTTTCCCATCTACGGGCAAAAGTCTTGGGTATTCGCGATTCATGTGTTTGATGTGAATGCCGACGGCATCCAAGACTTGATCTTGGGAGGCAACCTGTCCCATGTCAAACCTGAACTCGGAAAATACGATGCGGGCTATGGAGAAGTGCTCCTTGGAAAAGGAGACGGAACCTTTACGTTCTGGCCCAATAGACAACATGGCCTAAAGTGGGAAGGAGATATTCGGGCCATAAAACAAATCGGTAAAAATCAACTGCTACTTGTCAAAAACAATGCCCCAGCAGAAATTTGGACCTATTGATGCAGCGAATCAAATTCATAGCGCCACTCTTCCTACTCGCTATTTTTCTTGGCAGCTCCTGCTCCACCGAGAAAAATGCACCTGACAATCCGCTTTTTCTACTAAAAAATCCGGAGGAAACAGGCATTCGCTTTGAAAATCGACTGCAATCCACTGACTCCTCAAACATTCTGGAGTACCTCTACTTTTACAATGGAGGTGGCGTAGCCGCAGGGGATCTTGACAATGACGGCCTGATTGATCTGTACTTTACCGGCAATCAAGTCCCCAACAAACTCTACCACAACAAGGGGAAGTTAAAATTTGAAGACATCACCGAAACTGCTGGAGTAACAGGCGATGGAGGCTGGTCTACTGGGGTCACTATGGCCGATGTCAACGGGGATGGACTATTGGACATTTACGTATGTCAAGTCAGCGAACAAGGCAAGTCCAAGGGGAAAAATAAACTTTACCTCAACCAAGGCAAACTTCAGTTTACAGAAGTTGCTGCAGACTATGGAATCGACTTTGCAGGCTATTCCACCCATGCTGCATTCTTCGATTACGACCGAGATGGCGACCTAGACCTCTACCTGCTCAACCATAATGTGAAGTCTCCAGAGGTCTTTGCCAAGTCTGAAAATCGAGATAAGCCCGATCCAAGTGGAGATAAATTGTATAAAAACTTACTGGCTGAGGGCAAAGCAGGCTTTGAAGAAGTCACCCAAGCCGCAGGAATCTATTCCAGTATTTTGGGATTTGGGCTGGGGGTATCCGTAGAAGACTTCAATGCAGATGGCTGGCTAGACCTCTATGTGTCCAATGATTTTACAGAAAACGACTACCTCTACCTCAACCAGCAGAACGGCACCTTTCGAGAAGCCCTAGCTGAAATGATGCCTTCCACCAGTCGCTACAGCATGGGCAACGATGCTGCGGATTTGACGGGCGATGGCTTGCCCGAACTCTTCACCACGGACATGCTTCCCCAAGATCC
>Ga0315907_10008961_pt1 | contig 10203 bp, 8 predicted proteins | sample LakEriMetagenome_3_FD_203525 | JGI IMG/M metagenome (GOLD analysis project Ga0315907, IMG submission 203525) | Freshwater fungal communities from buoy surface, Lake Erie, Ohio, United States - Buoy 12 MA123 | ecosystem: Environmental > Aquatic > Freshwater > Lake > Lake biofilm | place: USA...
GTAAATCCAAGCGCGCTTAAAATACCTACAGTAAATAATAAGTTTAAGATAAGTGCAATGTTTGCAACCCATCCTGCAGTATTAAAGTAAAGTAACATAAGGGCAAAAATCACCAAGAAAGAAATGAAGAATGATAAACCACCACCCATAATAGATTCTTTACCTAGGGTAGGACCTACTTGTTGTTCTTGAACAATTTTTGCAGGTGCAGGTAATTTACCGCTCTCTAATATTTCAGATAAATCTTGCGCTTCTTTTAATGAATAGCTACCGCTAATTTGAGAGTTACCAGTTGTAATGGGTTCATTTACATTAGGCGCAGAGTAGACGAAATTATCGAGTACAATAGCAATTGGTTTACCCGCATTTTTAGTGGTCATTTTAGCCCACAAGTTGGTACCAATTTTATCCATATTCATTTTGATCGCAATTCTTCCACGCTCATCATAATCTTGAGAAGCACTAGAGATATGATCACCTTCTAATTCGGCTTGACCATTGTCTAATGTTTTGATTGCATATAAAGTAAGGATGTCTTTAAATTTAGGATCTGTACTTGCTTCTGCTTTACCATACATGAATTGTAGGTTAGCTGGGAATTTTGTTTTCACAAAATCAAGTCTTAGATAACCATTTAAGGTACCGGTATCTTTAGATTGAATATATCCAATAGCAGCAGGGAAAACTGGTTTTCCAGCACCATCGTTATAAGGTTGTGTGAACTGAACCAAACGTGCTAATGGGTTTGCGTTGGCGCTATCCTTTAATTTAGCAGTAGCATTTTTAGCAGTAGTATCTTTTGCTGCAGCTGTATCAACTACAACAGGAGCTCCTTCAAGCATGTCTTGTACTGCTTTATCTGCTGCTACAATTCCATTTTGTAAGTCGGTACTTTCAAAAGTATATACTTCAAAAAACTGAAGGTTAGCGGTAGACTGTAAATAAGAACGTACACGCTCTTTATCATTTACACCGGCTAATTCAATATTGATAATTCCTTTTGCTGGATCAGGATTAATACTTGGAGAAGCAACACCAAAGCGGTCAATTCTCGTACGTAAAATGCGGTAGGTATTGTTAAACGCAGCAGTAGCTTGCGCTGTTAAATATTCGTTTACAGCATTATCGGTAGCGTCAAATTTTACTTTACCATTACTGCGTGCAGCGAAGAAAGGAGCTAGTTTACCAGTTGGGTTTACCTTTTTAAATTCTTCTTCAAATAAAGTAATAAGGTTCGCGCCACTGTTGGCTTTACGCGCTACGGCGTTATCCAATGCTTTATTAAAGTTAGCGTCTTTGGTATAATTGGCTAATGATTTGATTAAACCATCTAAACCAACTTCCATAGTAACACTCATTCCACCTTGAAGGTCTAGACCTAACATCAATTCACTCTCTTTAGCACTTCGATAGGTAACAAGGCCAAAAGCTAATTTGGTTTCTTTAGTACTGTCTAACAAACGAAGTACTCTTTCCTTTTTAACTTCCGCTAAACTATCGGCATAAATAGCCTGCTTATCTTTATCACCAGGATATTGTTGCTCTGGCGTTGGAAATCTTTTCATCCAGGCCTGTGCTTTTTCATCCATTGCTTTTTCGTGACTACGAACAAACCAGGTAAATGATAGCTGGTACAAACAAATCAAAATCAGTGCTATCGCAAAAAATCGAACTAAACCTTTCAGTTGCATATGGGTAAGGGTTTACATATTTTTTTAGAGCGGCAAAGATAGGGGAATGCATATAATATAGGCCTAAACACCGCTCTTTTCGTCTAACTAATTAAAAATCAATTATTTATCTCACATCTGTTAGAGATACCTCAAAATAAAGAGGGCTATTGGGTGGAATTGATCCTGAGCCATCACAACCATAGGCCAAAGAGGATGGAATGACTAATTTAATCCGGCCACCTTTTTTTATAAGTGGAATACCTATTTGCCAACCTTTAATAACACCATTTAATATAAAGCTTACTGGATTGGCACTTGCGTCAAACTGAGTGCCATTTAATAATTTACCAGTATATACAGTGGCCACGGTACTTGTTAGCACTGGAGTTTGAGTACCTAGTCCTGGAGCCATGATTTCATATAAAATACCACTTGAATGCTCCGTATATGTGATGTTATTGGCGGTACAATAGGCCACCATGGCAGCTTTTTCAGAGGCAACCGTAGCAGGAACACATGGTGTATCGGACTTTCCGCAAGCAGCGAACAAAAAGGGGGCTAATATTAAAGCCATCCAAACATTTCTTTTCATAAGTACAGTTTATAGAGTTATTGCAAATTTAATGAGATAAAGGCCACGGACCTTAATTTTCTTGATTGGGTTTATGAATTGGGGTTTTCGCGCTTTTGTTTGGCCAACAACTCTTTAAATTGCTGTTCTCTATTCTCCCAACTAAAACTTCTGTATAGGTAGGCCATAAAAAAAGAAACGATTAAAATGCCTGCAAAAAACACGAACCCATTTAATTTGCTGTTGGCTTGCATATTGGCCCTGGTATACCAGCCAGAATACAAAACAACAAGTACCACAAGGCCAAATACAAGTCCTGCGGAAAGTCCAATTAAAAATGGACGCTTGCTTGTTTTTTCGGCAATTCTGTTTTTTGCCCAATAGTCTACAAAGTCTTTTTCTGGTTTGGTAAGCATGTTGCAAAAGTAATTGATTGAATCAAGTTCTCCATCATACATTTGCAAATATATCAACCCAAGGTTTGTGAAAGAATTAGCAGCAGTCAATAAATATTTGTGGAAGTATAAAGAGCGGTTTTTGCTCGGTACTTTCTTTGTGGTGCTCTCTAATTTTTTTGCCGTTATCGCCCCTCAAATAACAGGTTATGTGGTAAGTCAGGTACAACAGCATTTACCCGGCGCAACAAAATTAGCACATGTTCAAACCCATAGTTACCTCGTTAATATTTTAATTGATTGGTTGGATTCCCAACAAATTAGTTTTGCAAAAATCGTGGCTATTTGTAGTGTTACCATTTTGATTTTAGCCCTACTAAGAGGCGTGATGTTGTTTTTTATGCGCCAAACCATTATTGTAATGAGTAGGCATATCGAGTACGATCAAAAAAACGAAGTGTATGCAAAGTATCAAGCACTTGATGCAGGGTTTTATAAAACGCATAACACTGGCGATTTAATGAGCCGTATTACAGAAGATGTTAGTAGGGTTCGTATGTATACAGGGCCAGCCATTATGTATTTAATTAACCTGGTAACACTGATTGGGCTTGCACTTTATTATATGCTCAAAAAAGACGTAACCCTTACGCTATATGTGTTAGCGCCGCTTCCATTACTTGCTATTACTATTTATTTTGTAAATAGTATCATCAATAAAAAGAGTGAAAAAATACAAGGGTTATTGTCAAATTTAACAACCAATGCTCAGGAAACCTATGCGGGCATCAGAGTCATTAAATCTTTTGTACAGGAAAAAGCCATGCTATCTTTTTTTGAAAAAAATAGCGAAGACTATAAAAAAAATGCCATCGATTTAGCTAAAGTAGAATCCATATATTTCCCATCGATGGCGCTACTTATTGGACTCAGTACCATTGTTACTATTTTTTTAGGCGGACTACAGGCTTTGCAAGATCCAAGCCGAGTAGGAGTGATTGTAGAGTTTGTGATTTACATTAATATGCTCACGTTTCCAGTGAGTGCTATTGGTTGGACGGCTAGCATGATTCAGCGCGCAGCTGCTTCTCAAAAAAGGCTCAATGAGTTTTTAGACATTAAAGAAAAAGTGTCTACTCCAACAAATGCGGTGCAACCTTCAACCAGTGCTGATATTGTTTTTGATAATGTAAATTTTGTATACAACCATACAGGCATTAAAGCAATATCTGATTTTTCGCTCACCATTAAAAAAGGCCAAAAAGTTTTAGTGCTTGGTAAAACGGGTTCGGGAAAATCTACACTTGCACAGTTGTTACTTCGTTTTTATGACCCCACTAGTGGGCAAATTACCATGGGTGGCATTCCGCTACCGGATTATGATGTGCAGGCACTTCGTCATCACATAAGTTATGTGCAACAAGATGTGTTTTTATTTAGTGATACTGTAGCTGATAATATTTCGTTTGGAAGCAAAGAGCAAGTAGTGTTAGACGCCGTAAAAAATGCCGCGTCTTTAGCAGCCGTTGACATAGAAATTGAGGGTTTTGAAAAAGGATATGATACGCTTATTGGAGAAAGAGGCGTGACGTTAAGTGGTGGACAAAAACAGCGTATTTCCATTGCTCGGGCACTTTTAAAATCACCAGAGCTACTTATTTTAGACGATTGTTTGAGTGCTGTAGATGCCAAAACAGAACATAAAATATTAAACAATTTGGCAGGCTTTTTAGACCAAAAAACGGCCATTGTGATTACCCACCGTATCTTTTCGGTACTTCATTTTGATACAATTATAGTGCTAGAAGAAGGACGGATCCTCGAAATGGGTACCCACGAGACACTCCTGGAAGCCCAGGGTTATTACGCCGAACTCTACCGTTTGCAGCGGACCGAAAACGACGTTTAAGTCCTATTGGCATGCGTTTTTCACATGTTATTCATAGTTTTTTCTAAAATTTTGCTTGTTCCCAAACAATCTTATATTTGTTTAGAGATCATTATCTAAAAATTTAAAACTTACAACTGTGGCGTACGAGAACAACGAAAGGAAAATGGAAAGTGTTTACAGCAAAAGAATAAAAGCTGGAAAAAGAAGAACTTATTTCTTTGATGTAAGAGAAACTAGAGGTAGTGATTATTATTTGACTATTACAGAAAGTAGAAAGCGTGCCGATGATTCTGGCTACGACCGTCATAAAATATTTTTATACAAAGAAGACTTCAACAAATTTGTAAAAGCTTTAGGTGAAGCAGTAGATTATGTGAAAACAGATTTAATGCCTGATTTTGACTTTGATGCTTTTAACCACGAGTATGAAGAAGGCGAAGGTCAAGAAGGTGGATACACGCACGCTGCTCCAGCTGCTAGTGCACCAGAAGCGCCAGTTGTATCAGAACCTGCTGCGCCTGCACAGGAAGAAGCACCAGAAGCTCCTGCCCCAACGCCAAGACCGGATGTTAGTGCTGGTGACAACTTAAGTACCGAAGAGGTAGATAAGTGGTAATTATAATTTTCAATTAAATATCTTTTAGCATCCAAATGTCACATCCATTGTGACCTGTATTTCCCATGGGTGCATCTAGGTAGGTGAAGCCAAATTTTTCGTAAACACTAACGGCCTTTTTTAATTCGGGCATAGTTTCTAAATACACTCTAGTGAAACCTTTTTTTTTTGCTTCTTCTAAACAAGTAGCAATTAATTGTTTGCCGAGGCCAGTTCCTCTAGCACTAGGTGTTAAATACATTTTTACAAGTTCGCAAGTAGTGTCTCCAAGCCCTTCGGTAGGAAATATACCAGCGCCACCCAAAACCTTATCACCATCCTGTGCTACAAAATATAAGCTTTGAGGTGTGCCTGAAAACAGTTCGTATAAATGATCGGTACTATCATCAAAGTAAACGGTACCAGGCTTATTAGCCCCAAACTCTTCTAGTGCCGCCCTAATAATAGTTGCAAGCGCTTTGTTGTGCTCAGGTGCAATAGGTTTAATATTAATGTCCATTTCTAAAGGCCTTGTAAGCATTGATAAGACCGTTGGTAGAAGCGTCATGTGAACTGATGGTATCGTTGTTTTCAAGTTCAGGTAATACTTTATTGGCTAATTGTTTACCTAATTCTACGCCCCACTGATCAAAACTAAACACGTTCCAAATAACACCTTGAACAAAAATTTTATGTTCGTAAAGTGCAATTAAACTTCCTAAATTAAACGGATTAATTTCTTTTAATAAAAAAGAGTTGGTGGGTTTGTTGCCTTCAAAAACTTTGTACGGCGTTAAACGTTTTATTTCTTTTTCATCCATTGACGTTTTCATAAATTCAACCATCACTTCATTTTCAGATTTACCATTTAGTAAAGCTTCTGTTTGTGCAAAGAAATTACTCAACAGTTTTACGTGGTGGTCACCAATGGCATTGTGAGAAATTGCTGGTGCAATAAAATCGGAAGGAATTAATAAAGTTCCTTGATGAATGAGTTGGTAAAAAGCGTGCTGACCATTGGTACCAGGCTCACCCCAAATGACTGGGCCTGTTGCATAGTTAACCGGGTTACCGCTTCTGTCTATACTCTTACCGTTACTTTCCATATTGCCTTGTTGGAAATAGGCAGCAAAGCGGTGCATGTACTGATCGTAAGGTAAAATGGCTTCACTTTGTGCACCAAAAAAGTTGGTATACCAAATGCCAATGAGCGCCATGAGTACTGAAATATTTTTATCAAATGGAGTAGACGCTACATGCTTGTCAGTTGCTTCTGCACCTTTTAGTAAGCCTTCAAAATTTTTATAGCCAATAGTAAGTGCAATCGACAATCCAATGGCGCTCCATAAAGAGTAACGACCACCTACCCAGTCCCAAAATTCAAACATATTTTTTGGATCAATACCAAAAGTAGTCACTGCTTTTTCGTTGGTACTGAGTGCCGCAAAATGAAGTGCAATATGTTTTTGGTCGGTAGCTTGTTGTAAAAACCAATCTCTTGCCGTTTGGGCATTGGTCATGGTTTCTTGGGTAGTAAATGTTTTAGACGCAATTAAAAATAAGGTTTCGTCGGGTGTTACTTTTTTTAATGTTTCTGCAATATGTGTTCCATCTACATTGGATACAAAATAGGTTTGAATACCTTCAACCCAGTATGGTTTTAAGGCTTCAGTTACCATTACAGGACCTAAGTCGCTTCCACCAATGCCAATGTTTACAATGTATTTGATTTTCTTACCGGTATAGCCTGTGTGCGATCCGCTATGAATAGCCGCGCAAAATGACTCCATTTGCGCACGTACTTTTTGAATGCCTGGCTTAATATCTGCACCATCCACTATAATAGGGGTAGGGTCAAAGCTTCTTAAGGCGGTATGTAAAACGGCTCTATTTTCTGTTTCGTTTATAGGAACACCTGCAAACTGGTCGGCAATGGACTGCTTAACATTGCAGTCTTCAGCTAGTTGTAAAAGTAGCTTGAGGGTTTTTTCGTTGATGATATTTTTAGAATAATCAAAAAGAATGTCGCCTAGTGTAATTGAGAACTTTTTAAATCTATCCGGATCAGCAGCAAATAAATCGCGCATATGTCTGCGGTTCATTTCTTCTTCATAATGCTTTTGTAAAACAAACCAAGCTTGCGTGTTGGTTGGGTTAATTCTCGATAACATAACGCTTCAATTCTATAATTTATGTAATACAGCTATCGTTTCTTCTACCATAGCTGGGGTAATATCTAAATGGAGTACAAATCTAATTTGGTGATCCGACACTGTAAAGGCTAAAATGTTAAATGGTTGTAATGCCTTAAGAAGTTCGGTGGCGGTATATCGTCCTTTCACTTCAAATATGATGATATTGGTTTCAACTGGGAGTATTTCTCCCACAAAATCAAGTTCAGATAGGGCAGTGGCCAGTTGCTTGGCATGTATATGATCCTGTGCTAAACGCTCAATATTATTTTCTAGGGCGTAAATACCAGCCGCCGCTATAAACCCGGCTTGGCGCATTCCACCTCCAAATACCTTTCTAAAGCGCTTGGCTTTTTTGATAAATGGGGCGTTCCCGAGTAGCAAACTTCCAATGGGGGCGCCCAGGCCTTTACTTAAGCAAATACTGATACTGTCAAATGTCTCACCATAACCAAGGGCAGTGTCTCCGGTGGCGACAAGGGCGTTAAAAAGTCTTGCACCATCTAGGTGAAATGCTAAATTTTTAGTTGAGCAAAGCTCTTTAATAGGTTTAATATCAGTTAGTTGGTAAATGCTACCGCCAGCTCTGTTCACCGTATTTTCGAGTGAGACAAGGGTAGAAGGTGGCTTATGAATGTCGTCAGGATTAATAGACATGGCCACTTGGGTTGCCGTTATTCGCCCCCTGTCGCCCCTTAATAACCTAACCGACGCGCCAGAATTAAATGCAATTCCACCGCCTTCGTACTGGTATATATGCGAAAGCTCGTCACAAATAACTTCGTCGCCGGCATTTGTATGACACTTAATGGCCAACTGATTGGTCATCGTGCCGCTTGGACAAAAAAGGGCAGCTTCCATTCCAAATAGGTTCGCAGCCATTTTTTCAAGGGCATTTACGGTAGGATCTTCGCCAAAAACATCGTCACCCACGGGTGCACTAGACATGGCAGCCAACATTTTGGGGCTAGGTTTTGTTACAGTATCGGACCTAAAGTCTATCATCGGTGCGAAGATAAGATTCCAAATCGTAATAAAATCGACATTTTATGCGGTTTTTGTAGCCCAATTTTGTATCTTCGCACACTTTATAAGCTATTCAAAGAACTAATTGTAAGACAGCATGAGGCAGCTCAAAATCGCTACACAGATTACCAACCGTGACTCGCAAGCAGTTGAAAAATACCTTCAGGAAATTTCTAAAATTTCAATGATTACGCCAGAAGAGGAAACGACTTTGGCGCAACGCATTAAAATGGGAGATCAACGTGCACTCGATAAATTGGTTCAAGCCAATTTACGTTTCGTGGTTTCGGTTGCTAAACAATACCAACACCAAGGTTTGTCCTTATCTGATTTAATCAATGAAGGAAATCTAGGTCTTATAAAAGCAGCGCAACGTTTTGATGAAACAAAAGGTTTCAAATTCATTTCTTATGCGGTGTGGTGGATTCGTCAATCTATTTTGCAAGCATTAGCAGAGCAAGGTCGTTTGGTGCGTTTACCTCAAAACAAAATCGGCACCTACAATAAAGCCAACAAAGCATATATGGCTTTTGAGCAGGAGCATGAGCGTGAGCCTTCTACCGAGGAGTTAGCAGAAATTTTAGAAATGTCTGAAACTGAAATCAATAATATTTTCCAATCAAATACACGTCACACTTCACTTGATGCACCAGTGCACGAAGCAGAAGATGTAGCCATGGGTGATTTATTGGAAGGTTCTGATGATACGGACGAAGACGTTATGAAAGATTCTTTACGTGAAGAAATCAGACGCGTATTAAAATCTTTAAGCCCGCGTGAAGCAGAAATAGTAAATGCATATTTTGGTTTAGATGGCGAAAATGGTGTAACCATTGAGCAAATAGGTATGAAATACGATTTAACCAAAGAGCGGATTAGACAAATTAAAGAGCGTGCAATTAAACGTTTGCAAAAAGCACGTTATAGCAACGCCTTAAAAGCATATTTGGGCTAATTAAAAATAATTAAAGAGAAGCCCCTGCAAGTAATTATTGTTGGGGCTTTTTTGTAAAATATATGTTTATGTCTCAAGAAATTTCAGAAAAAGTTCACGTACTTATTGTTGGTTCTGGCCCTGCTGGTTACACAGCTGCCATTTACGCGGCACGTGCCAATATGAAACCTGTTTTATACCAAGGTATTCAGCCAGGTGGTCAATTAACCATTACCACCGAAGTTGAAAATTATCCGGGTTATCCAGATGGTATTCAAGGCCCTGAAATGATGGTGCACTTTGAATCGCAAGCAAAGCGTATGGGTGCCGATATCCGATATGGCATGGCTACAAAAGTAGATTTTAGCAAACGTCCTTTTCTAGTAGAAATTGATGAGGAAAAATGGATTGCAGCAGACACAGTTATTATTTCTACCGGTGCTTCTGCAAAATGGTTAGGTATAGAAAGTGAACAGCGTTTAAATGGTTTTGGTGTGAGTGCTTGCGCGGTGTGTGATGGATTTTTCTTTAAAGGGAAAGAAGTAGCAATTGTAGGTGCTGGTGATACTGCCGCTGAAGAAGCGGTGTATTTATCTAAACTATGTACGACCGTTCACATGTTTGTTAGAAAAGAACAAATGCGTGCAAGTAAAGTAATGCAAGACCGTGTACTTAACACGCCAAATATTAAAGTATACTGGAATACCGATACCGACGAAATTTTAGGTGCACAAAAAGTAGAGGCTGTGCGTATTAAAAATAATAAAACCGGTGATACACAAGAAATTCCTATCTCTGGATTTTTTGTTGCCATTGGCCACGAGCCTAATAGTAAAATATTTAAGGACTTCATCGAAATGGATGAAACCGGATATATCACAACCATTCCGGGTACGACCAAAACAAATGTACCAGGTGTTTTTGCA
>Ga0315907_10008962_pt1 | contig 10202 bp, 17 predicted proteins | sample LakEriMetagenome_3_FD_203525 | JGI IMG/M metagenome (GOLD analysis project Ga0315907, IMG submission 203525) | Freshwater fungal communities from buoy surface, Lake Erie, Ohio, United States - Buoy 12 MA123 | ecosystem: Environmental > Aquatic > Freshwater > Lake > Lake biofilm | place: USA...
ATCTCTGCCTCTAGCAAGCCACAGAAGCCGATTACAGCCGTTTTGACTAGGTCCATAAGGGAATCATCCCATTCGACTGTAAAAGCCCTCAGAGAGCCTCCAGTGACCGCATAGAGGGTTGCAGGATTTTTGAGCCCTGTCACGAACATATACCAAAGCACCTGATACTTGTAATGCTGGGGAATCTCGGTCCAGTATTGACTGGTGAATTTTATTTCTAGGATGCTTAGGTTGCCTGCCTGGTCTTCAATAATGGCATCAGGGTTGGCTCGAAACCTCGGGTCTTCTAATGAGGCAAAAGTTAGATTTTCATAATGGACTCGGATGGTCGGAAACTCTTGCTTGAATGCCTCGATGATTGCAGGCTCAAACAGGTTGCCCAGTTGCATTGCCGTTGTCGCTGGTTTGTTTTCCAGCATCCCTAGCTTTTCATAGAACAGGGTCACTGCTGACTTGAATGGTGAGACTCCAAGTATTGAAGCAATCTCGCTGCCCCCAATTCCAGACTGTCTCTGCTCAAGCCATTCCTCAGAGCCTGCTGGATGTGTGCCAATTAGGCTGCAAAAGCCTAAATTTTCAATTCTCTGTGCAATATTCATGCCTGCAGCTTAGTGCAGACAGAAGACTATTTTCCAGGGATTTCTGGAGTTTCTATTTGCGTAAAGTCTTCATCCTCAAACTCGCCCTGGGGGTTGTTTGCCTGAGTGTTTTGGGCAGCCATCATGGTTGCCAGGAATGTCAGGAATGCAGCGGTTGAGGTCAGGATTGCCTGAGACTGCTCATCTGTCAAAAGCCCTGCAATGACCAGCAATGGAACAACTCCAGCAACTGCAGCATAAATAGCTTTTCTGACTTTGGGGGTGAATCTCATTAGAACTCCAACACTTTCAATGGGTCGATTGTTTTGCCTGCAAAGACATGAGTTGCCTCAGTGCCAATAGTTAGATGGTCATGGGCGCCCCTGCTGCATGACCCAGTATTACCAACTAGCCCTGCAATGTCACTTGCAGAAATCTTATCGCCTGACTTCCATTTGGGTTTGCGCTTTAGGTGAGAATGCGCTCCAAACAAAATCTTGCCATTGTGCATGAATCGAAAGCTAATTACCCAGCCCAAGCAATCACTCCAGCGAACAAACATGACAGTTCCATTGACCCCAAATTGGATTGGGAATCCCGCTGGAACACCGAAGTCAAGTCCTCGATGAGGGTTTGGTCGGTTGGCTGTTTCGCCATAGAGAGAAGTGATTGTTCCTTTTGGGAATGGAGCTTTCATCATCCCACCTGATTGACAGTCAGAATGACACCTGGAATTTCTGGTCTTCCATCGGTAGCAGCTCGAGAGTCAATCTTGACTGCATTTGCTTGGTCAACCCACCAATAGAGTTGGACATAATCATTTGCCTCAGCCTCCACGAACCAATTCCAAGCTGTTACTAGGGCAGTGTTGCTGCTTCCAGATATTGAGACAATAGTATTGCTATGAGGAACTGCCTCGCCATTTTGCTGCAACCAAATTTCAGCAGCATGAGTTCCGCCTGTTAGTTTGACTAATTGAGCGGAAAATTGGACATTGTATTTGCCAGCTTTCCTAAAAGTAATTGTTCCACCCTCACCGATTTCAACATATTTCTGAAAGTTGGTGTGATTCAGGGGAATGGGTGAAGTTGTTGTCCAAGTTTGGTCTGAACCCCTGAACTCGAAACTGCCAAAATTGGGATTGAAACAACCTAAAATTCTCACCCGATTGAGATTAGGTCTGACAACAACTCTGGTCACTTGACTATCTCCTGATTGACCATGACAGCTCCATGAGTCAGAGAATAAACTTCCCCAGTGCTGTCATTGTAAATTTCTAATCCATAGACATAATTAGATTCTTTGAGAAGCTCAGTTTGCTCTGCTGTCCAGGTCATAGTGATTACCCAAGTTTCCTCGTCAATCACTGGAATTGAGGCAAAGACCAGCTCTCTGAATGTTGACTTGCGAACTTGCGCCCTAGCCTGAAAGCTGCTGATGTCAATTGGAGTTCCCTCATCGGTTAGATATTCAAACTCTCGGACAAAGGTGCTTCCTGCATCCACTGTGAAATCATCTCTCACGCTCATCATATTCCCCTAACTATAAATGCAACAATTGCTGCTGTAATGCCTGCAGTCATGATTGACTGAACTAGCGCATTGCTCCAATGAGCTTTCTCAAGCGCTCTAATTCTTGTCTCGAAGTCATCGAGTTTCTTTTCAATCTCAGTCACAATGCGAAGAATAACAGCCGTATTGCTAGGGGGTCGCTGGTCACTCATGATTAAGCGCTCAGAGCCTGAATCTCTGCCTCGGTTAGACCCAGAGCTGCTAGCTTCTCTTTTGCTGATTGGCGAGCTGCTTCCTTAGCTGCTTCCTCTTTTGCTCGAGCTGCTTCTGCTTTTTTAGCTGCTGCTGCATCTGCTTGATTTTGAGCAATTTCTTCCTCTGTCAAAGCAACAATTTGTTCACGCTCGCCCTCTGGCTTTGACAGGTCGACAACAATTTTCACTGGGATATCGGTCATGGTTTCCTAACTTATCAGGTAGAGGGATGCAGTTGAGTTTTGGGCAAAGGTAAAGTCAGAAAGTCTGAGGTCGGTAATAGCAGCAGTGCCAGTCCAACCCCAAGCAGCAATTCTCATGTTAGGAGTTGAGGAGGCATCAGTACTAACACACTCAATCAAAGCTCGCTTGAGGAAACTGCTTGTGTAATTTGGCACAATAATTGTGGTCACGCCAAAGCTATTGGCAACCATAGAGCTGCTATTCATTACACCCGCAAGCGCATTATTAGCAACTGCAGTAGTTATTGCGCTAGCCCCATTGAAGAAGACATTATTGTAATTGGTCGCTGTGAAGTCAGCATTGGCAAACAAACTGAAATTTGTATTTGTAGTAGTTGACCTGAGCGACAACATTAGCATCAAATCTTTTGCCGTTTGAGGAATGTTATTGAAGTTGATTTGAGCAACTCCGCCCGCACCAACTGTTGTTGTTTGAAATAAAGTAATCATGCAGCTGTCACCCCATACAAAGTAAATGTCGAATTGGCCGCCATGTTACCAGTGTCTAATTTGAATTGCAGGCTGTTGATTGCAGCAGTCATTGGTAAATTACCATAACCATGAAGAACTATTGGTGCTGCTGTGGTCGGGTGTCCTGCTCTTGTCATGACTTGTTTTCTTTTCGATTCTGTGTAATCCATTACCTGAATGTAAGCAGCGGTATTAGAGGTTGTGCTTATCGCCTGAGCCATAACTACGAAACCAGTTCTCAAGCTTTCGCTGCCAGTTGAAGTAGTGCCATTAGCAGAAGCAAAGCCGTCAAAATAGGTTGAGGCTGTGTCTGCATTTGCTATGAGATAGAGAGACCTGCCCGAACCTGATGCTGAATTTATGTTGGAGCAAACGACAATCAAATCTTCATAGGTTGCTGGAATTGAAGAAAATGTCACGCTTGCAGCAGCAGCCCCAAGAGTAGTTGACTGAATCAAAGTCCAAGTGCTGCTTGGCATTACGCTTTCACCCCATAAAGTCCAAACCTCGATGAGGCTACAAATTCATTAGTGGGAGTGCTGAGTTCAATTGTGCTAATTGCTGTAGTAGCACTCCAAAGACCCGAACCGATAGCCATTCTACCATCGGGCAAAGTCGAATCATAACCAGCAGTCGCAATAGCTTTCCAAGATTTTCTTTTCGCTGTTGAGCTGAAATCGAGAATGTCAATCACGAAAGTTCCCCAAAGGTTGCTCGTAGAAGTAGCAGCAGGCAGCCCATTAGGTATCAGCATAATGTTCTGTGCGGTGTTGGCTGTAGTTTGTGAAGTCGCTGCTCCGAGGTTGAAGAAATTGCCATCGTTTGAAGTAGCGGTGATATCGTAATTGAATCTCATTCTTAGGTTGGCAGCCAAAGCAGCTGGGGTTGTTGCTCTTGCACTAATTCTCAATTGCAAGTGCTTGTATCCAGTCAAAGATTCAATGCCTGTAAAAGTTACAGTTTGAACTGGGTTTGCCAAAGAAATGTTTTGAATCAAATCATAAGCGCTGCCAAGCCCAGACCCCGATGAGGCTAGAATTCCCCAATGCCAAGCCATTTACGCTAGGTCTCCAATTAGCGCATAAACACCAGAAGCCATGCATTGAACAGTTGCTCCAGTGTATTGAGCGTTGGTCTTAACCTTTGAATCCTTAGATTGTAGCGTGACTCCAGCACCAGCTGCAAAAGTAATTTGACCAGAGCCAGCCTGATAGAAGTCTATCTTTTGACCAGGGGTCATGACATTATCCAGAGTAATGGTTATTGCTGACCCAGTTGACCGAATCATAGACCCAACATCTCCAGCAACAATTGCATAATTGGCAGACTTGTCGCTAATTGTTTGAACTGCTCCTGGTATTAGGTCAGCCCATGCAGAGCCTGTATAGTATTGAAATTTATTGACATCCTGTAGCCAAGAAATCATTCCTTCTACTGGGTCGGTAAGTTGAGAGCTTCTGTCTCCAGACGAGGCAAAGACTAAAACAGTTTGCCTCATGAAAAAGTTATTCAAATCGCTTGCTGGGAGTGGAAACCCATTAGCAAAAACCTTGTAAGCCATTTACGCCTCTTTCCAGACCTCTAGTGTAGTGAGCCAGTTGTCTGGGTCAATGTAGTGACTCACCTTTGTAGTAGTGAAGTAGTCATCTATGTCGATGATTCCCTCGCTGTATTTGACTCCAACCAGTTGACCTGGAGTGAAGAAAGCTGCCTCAGTCAAATTGCCTAGTCGGTCTAGGGTCAATGTTTCAACCTCTTGAACTAGCGCTGTCGCCGATTGCTGAAAGACTGCATCTGCCCAGCGGTTTAGTTCATCGAGGTCTGTAGTGTTTAGGGTAACATCCTGAGCATACTTACCATAAAGCTGGATGCTGTCGGTGTTCTCCCTAAGTGTGTCAATTGTATCATCCGACTGCAGTATCACCTTGAGCGAGTTATAGACAGTATTCTCAGAAGCGTTGGCTCGAATGTCTGTCATGCAAAGATGATTAGCCTCACCATGATTGTTACCAATGACTGGGGTGCTGCCAGTTGCTGTCACTGTCGTTGGTCTTGGGATAATCACAAATTCACCAGTTGCTGGGTCTAACCAAAACAAACCCAGTCCAACCTGGATTGCATCATAAACCAATCGACTCGGGATGACATCGGTTAGGATTGTGCTTGGGATTTCTCCACCTGGGTCAAGCGATGCTGCATTCATTTGAGTTCCAAAAGCTGTTGCCACTAGCTCGAGCTGCTCATATGGGGTCACATAACCAGGGAAGCCAGTGGTGCTGTCGAAACTTTCAATTCTGGTGTTCATAAGGCGCTTGAAGCTGTCGAAAGCTGTCAGCCTCATTATGTTGTTGCCATCTTGGTCAAAGGTAGTGTCTATGCTGTCAATCACGCCTGACCAAATAATCTCATCGACAGTTGACTTATTTAGTCTGACCCTAACTGGAACACCTGGTCTGAAACTGCTGTTGTAAGTAGGGTCGTATTCGAGTGATTGCAAAATCAACTGAGCGGATGCTGGCTCTGGTTGAAAATACAGCTGGTCTTGAACTGAGCCTCCAATTGAAAGCTGTGCCTGTGAAGTGATGCAACCGAGGTCTTGCCAGGTGAATGCAACAAATTCATTGTCTCCCAGCAGGTCATCTCCACCAATCAGCGATGCTCCAATTGTGAACAACCCAGCACCAGCCAAAACATCATCTCCACCAATTTTGCTGATACCGATGATAAATAGATTGCTGGCTTCATCGGGCAAATAAAATTCAACCTTGAGGTCATTGGCTATATCAAAGTTGGAAATCGTTGTCACTTAAGTGCCTTTGCAGTCAACCCTCTATCTTTGAGAGCCTTGTTTATTTCATCAACTATTTGACCTCCGTTGACTTGTGCTCTGTTTATGTTTATGTTGATAGTTCCTGGCTTGGCTGGAACTGGGGCTGGAATTATTTGCTGGGGGGTTGGAGCTTGAACTTTGCCAATAATTCCAACCTTGCCACCTGCAGCACTAATTGGCGAGCCAGCACCAAGAGAAACAGTTCCACCAGTTGCACCTGGAGCGCCTCGCTTGAACTCATTTTGCTTGTCAATGACTTCCTGAATGTCGCTGCCCAGTAGTGAGTAAGCACCCGCAACTAATGCAATACCAGCGACAACTGCAGCAATAAAAGGGTTGCCAAGTGTCATGAATGTCATGGCAATCTTTAGCAGACCCAGACCAATAACTAGGTTAGTGACTGCAGTTATTAGAGCCCCAATACCCTTTTCTCCAGTTATTGCCTCAAGCCCTGGCATCACTTTGGTGTCAACATATTCCACAAACTTTGTGAACTCTCCAACCATGTCAACAATGCCGTCAACAATTTCTTGCAGCTTTTCCTGACCCTCAGGGGTGCTCAACCATTCAGAGAATTCCTCCAAGACTGGCAGTAGTGCAGTGCCAATTTGTTCCTGCATTTCGCCAAAGATAATTTGCATCCTGGCATAAGGGTCAGTATCGGCAGCAGCCTCGGCAGCACCCCTGAAAAGCCTCTCCAGTTCTGCAATTGGGTCGGCTGCACCTTTTACGCTTGGCACAAGTCTATTCAAGGCAGTGTCGCTGCCAGCAAGCGAGCGAGCCATTGCCTGGACTACAACATCAAGATTCTTGCCAGTTCCTGCAGCAACATCCGTGGCAATTGACATCAAACGCATTGCCCTGTCGGTATCTTTAGTTGCAATTGCTAACTTAGCAAAGGCTGGTCTTAGCTGGTCATCTGTGATTGAGGTTGCGATTTGTGTCTTGCCAATATATTGCTCAATTGAGTCCACCTGGGCATCGCTGACAGCCAGGTTGTCTTTGAGCGCTTTGGTGAGAAGCACTTTTGACTTCTCATCCTCGATGGCAGCTTTGGTTGAATCCTTGAACTCGTTGACAAGGAAGTTGAGTGAGAAGCCAACTCCGATTGCACCTAGTGCAGTGTTGATTCCTCTTGAAATCTTGGCAGCATTCTTCTCAAGACCAGTTAGGGATTTCTGTGAGCCAAGTGTTGCATCAGCAAGTTTCTTGAACTCACCAATAATTTCAACACCGAGAACCAGGCTACCTGCCATTGTTCCGCTCCTCTACTAGCTTTGCAAAAGCTTTATATTCTGCAGCAGTCAGAGCCCTTGCCTCGCTGGGTTGGACTCCAGTTGCTAAACAAAAAGCTGCTAGCCTCTCGGCGCTCAGCTCAATTATTCTTTTTTTGAATCATCCCCAGTCAGGAACTTTAGAGCTTCTGCCTGAGTTAGTTTCTCTGTTTCTTCAAATTTGAATCCTGGCACTTCACGCTTTTTGGCAACAAAATAAAGCACTCTAAGCGCTCTACCTTTTGGCTTGCCATCTGCAAAAGCCTGGTCAATTGAGGTGTTGAGCATAAGCTCGACCTCTTCAATTTCTCCAAGTGTTAGCTCTTCAAACTTAATCATTATCACTCCTGAATCTTGTCCATTGCGTTATGAGCTTGTCCATGTTCCTGAAATAGGTGTCGAGGACTTGCTGTCTTGTATAGCCTAACGCTTTATTGAAGAATGGATTAGGTTTGATATTCTTTTTTATGAAGTTGTTGCGGTCATAGAACCAACCCCAGTGAATTGGGTTAGCGTATGGAATTCCGCTTTTGCCAGTTCTGTTGTTACCAGCTTCAACCCGAACAGACCCATTGGGGTTTGGTTTGACTCGGATTGAGTCTCTTAGTTTTCCAGACCTAACAGGGGCAAGACCTTTAGCGGTGTTAGCGACAATGTCTCCAGCCTCTTTTCCAGCTTGCTTGACTTCCTCTTTTGGAGCGCCAATTGCTTTCAAGGCTCTTGAAACTTGCTTTAGACCAACTACCTTGACCCCGTTAGGTTGGACAGCCATGCTAGGCGGTTACAATCTCCACTCCATACCAAACATCATTGGCAGGGTCGTGAGGAGTGTTGACAACTGTTAGAGCAACCGAGAATGTTGAGGTCTCATTGCTGGTCAGTGATAATGGAGGCAGTGCATCAAACTTCACTGTTCCAGTGTAGTGAGGCTCATCGGCAGTTGCAGTTGCGTTGCCGTTTGGAGCAATTGTGAACACTGCAGTTGAGCCGAAGTTAGCCCACAGCACTCGGTAAAGAGAAGTGTCATCGCCAGAGGTAATTCCCTCTAGGGTTAGAGTCCACTCCTGACCGACTGTCATTTCACAAAAAGTCTGCACATCGCCAGGGGCATCCTGGGAAGCGAGCTCAATGTTTGTTGCATCACAAGCATATTCAGTTGCTCCAATTAGGAACTTGATATCTTGTGCCTTGATTCTAGTTGAGGTTGCCATTTGTATTCTTTCTAAATAGTGATTTCTAGTTCCACGCTGATTGAGGCGGTGAGATAGCTTGCATTGTTTGTCTGCATCTCATATGGCTCATTTACCTGCAAGACTCTTGCATATCTTGGCATTGCCTTGAGAGCATTCTCAATTGCTTGGTCAAGATTCTCAGAGGCTTGCTTATTTGTTGCAGTCGAAGCAACCAGAACCAATTCGAGATTTAGGAGGTATTCAGTTCCTAGCCTGCTCGGAGTGAGATAGGGAGTCCGATTGTTGATTATCACAATAGGCGGAACAATGCGCTCTGGAATGTAGTCCAGAACAGTTAGTCCAGCCTCTTCAAGGTCGAGTTTGAACTCAGCCTTAGAAAGTGTGATTTCGTTTGTCATACACCATACCCACAGAATGGGAGCAGCAATGGGTAGACAGCAGCCAGAGGGTCTCTACCAACTCTGACTGGCTGTCCATCCATGCTTGCAAATTGAGCAATGCCATTAGGAGCACTACGGCGGTGAAACAACTCGCTTGCAGCAATCAGTTCAGCCTGGAAGTGAATGTGACTAGGAACTTCTGCATCACCAACATAGTTGTTGACCAGAGCTTTCCCAGCATCCAAACACTCCTCAATGAATGTGCCTGTCTCATCAGTGCCAATATAAGCCTGTAAGTCAGCGAGCGTAACATGTGCCATTTATTCTCCTAATTAGGCAGCAACATCCAGCTTGACAATTGCAGCAACTCTTGGAGTAGCAATTGCCATATATCCGTAAACAGAAACGCTGTCTTCTAGGGTAGTAATGTCACCCGAGGTCAAGCGAACTGGAGCGCCTGCAGACTCCCAGCTGATAACAGCAGCGGAGTTAGCTAGGAATACATTGTCACCAGCGATTGCTGGGTCAACGATGATTGGTAGACCGAACACTGAGCCAGAAAGACCTGGAATGTTAGCAGAGCCAACAGTGTTCATGCCATCGCCGTTAGCCGATAGAGCAAGTCTGCCATCGGTAGCTGCAACCTTTACCATCTTCACATAACCAGAAGTTCCAGTCAGAATGAATTCTGGACGGAGACCAGTGTTGGTGAAAATGTAAGCAGAAGCGTTAGCAATACCCTCAGCAAGTGAGCTTGGGGTCTGTCCGTCTGCATCGAAAGTCTTTCCAGTGTAGTCAAGACCCTCAACAACATCAACAACAGCCTTGTTGGTTGCGTTTGCATAAGCAATGGTTAGACCCTGGAAGACCTGGTTTAGAGTGTCAACAGTTGCTCGCTCAACATACTGGCGTGAGAAGCTGGTGTATCCACCATAGGTCTTGACATCTGCAGAAACAGTCTCAAATGATAGGTTGCCGAACTCAAGAGCGGTGTTCTCAGTTGCCTGCACATCTACTGCAAGGGTGTTGCTGTCAATCTTGACATATTCAACCGATAGACCAGAACCTGGAAGAGCTCCTCGAGAGAATGCGCTTGCAGTTGGTCGGTTGTTGTTGATTAGGGTGTCAACATATCCAACGAATGGAGGGAGGATTGCTGCATCTGCAGAAGTAGAAGCTGCTCGAGCAAGTGCCTTTGCATCCTCGTCACCCTTTAGAAGAGCCTTTGCATATTCACCCTGAGAGCGAATCTGTGAGCCAATTACGGCTGGGGTTGATGGAGTTAGTCCTGCCTCAACGACTCGGCGCAATTCTGCAACCTCATCTTGAACAGAGCGAACATCCAATTCAATGTTTTCAGACATGGATTTTCTTTCTTGTTCTTGAGGCAGAGCTGCAGGCTCATCTTGAACTTGCTGTTCTCTTACCTCGGTTATGTTTGCACCTGCAAAAGCAGGAATCGCAACAAC
>Ga0315907_10008964_pt1 | contig 10201 bp, 9 predicted proteins | sample LakEriMetagenome_3_FD_203525 | JGI IMG/M metagenome (GOLD analysis project Ga0315907, IMG submission 203525) | Freshwater fungal communities from buoy surface, Lake Erie, Ohio, United States - Buoy 12 MA123 | ecosystem: Environmental > Aquatic > Freshwater > Lake > Lake biofilm | place: USA...
TTCGGCCATATTCCAACCCTTTGGGGTAGAAGCCAAGTCTAAAGAAGTGAGACGATTGGCGCGAATTAAGGTCCAAGTTGTGAAGGAGATCTAAGTGAAAATCACTCGAGTCCGCCAATTCTTGGCCGCTTTTACCCTTATTAGCGTTCTAGGCATGATGCCAGCGAGTGCAAACTCACTTATTACTACATCACCAATAAGTGGTTCAACAGTGACCACTGCTCCTATGTCTGTAACTCTGACAACTCAGAAGGCATTACTTCCTGATGCAAATGAAATAGTGGTTACAGATCCAGCCGGTGTACGCGTTGATGATGGAACTTTAACTCTTACTGATGTTTCAGCAACTATTGGGTTGAAACCTCTTGTTGATTCTGGGATTTATAGAGTTTCATACACACTGTATTCAGAAGGTGAAGTTCCGTTAGAAGGATCATTCACATTTAATTTCTCTGCACCAACCGTGATCACACCTACTGAACCATCACCCACTCCAACAGAATCGCAAACACCTGCAAGTAGTAGTTGGGGCACAAACGTATTTATCATTTTTCTTTTGATTATGGCGTTTTTTGTATTGATTGCACTCGCGCTCTATGCGCGAAAACTCTTTAGGGAACGATGATTGCTTTAAGCACAATTTTTAAATATCTATCCCTTATTGGCAGTTTTGCAGTAGTTGGATCATTATTGGCGATGGGCTTCCTGCTTCTTGATTCCCATGGAAAACTTTCAACTTCAGCTAAAAAGCTTCGCACAATGCTCTGGATTTCAGGCCTTACTTGGACCATAGGAAGTATCGGAGTAATTCTCTTTACGTTAGCAACCATTCTCGACCAACCTTTATCATTTGCCTTAGATTCAACAGTTCTGCGCTCTTTCCTCACGCAAATCACTTTAGGCCAGTACTTACTATTTCAAACACTTGTTGCCCTAGTTATCACCTTTGCAGCAATTCGAGTGAACAAAATCCTTACAGTTATCGCCTTACTTATTCTTACCTTCATTGGTTTGATCGCACCTGTATTTCAAAGCCACTCAGCATCAGGTGGTTCACATGCACTAGCCATTGGCTCCTTAGTTATTCACGTAGTTGCGCTATCTCTTTGGGTAGGCGGAGTAATTACCTTGGCGATTTTGGATCCAGAGGATAGGGCAGTAGCAGTTCCACGCTTTAGCCAATTAGCTCTATGGGCCGCCATTGCCGTTGTATTAAGTGGAACTGCAAATGCTTGGGCCCGCTTGAATTTCAAAGAGGCCTGGAACAGTGCATATGCATGGGTAGTAATTGGCAAAGTAGTTCTAACGATTACCTTAATTATTATTGGATATTTACATCGTAAGAATTTGGCTTTGCGCAGCTCTATTAATTGGAAAGGCTTTGCGCGCTTAATCTTTGCAGAGAGCTTGATAATGGTTGCAACCGTTGCAATGGGTGCATGGTTATCTTCAAGTCAGGCACCATCAAGACCAGAACCAGCCAAGTTTGATCCAGCATTAGCCATTGCAGGAATTTCTACTCCTGCTGAACCCACATGGGGTCGAATTTTGCTTGGTTACGAGCCAGATGCATTAATGATTGGAATCTTGGTTACAGCCGTTGCACTCTATATAAAGGGTGTTGTTGTTCTAACAAAGCGTGGAGATAAGTGGCCTGTAGGCCGAACAATTTCATTTGCCCTTGGAATATCAGCAATAGATTTTGCAACAAGTGGTGGCCTTGGTTTGTATGCAAACTTTGCTTTTTCTTATCACATGGTTGCGCACATGATTCTAGGAATGATTGCACCAATTGGAATTGTGCTTGGAGCGCCAATCACATTAGCGCTTCGCACTTTGCCACAGGGTAGAAATAGTGAAGAGCGCGGTGTGAGAGGTTCTCTACTTGCTGCACTCCATTCCAAATTAGCCGTGTTTTTTACCAACCCAATAGTTGCATTAGCTTTCTTTGACGGCTCACTCTTTGCCCTTTACTTCACAGATCTATTTGGCTCGATGATGCAATCGCATGTGGGCCACTTGGTTATGAATATTCACTTCCTTCTCGCAGGAATACTTTTCTTTCATGTGGTTATTGGAATTGACCCAAACCCTCGAAGAGTTCCACATTTAGTTCGCATCGTGATCCTCTTTGCGGCAATGAGCATTCATGCTTTCTTCTCAGTAGCTTTGATGTCGACTACAACACTCATTGATGGTGGATACTTCGGATCCCTCCAATCACCATGGCTCACTGATCTACTTGCCGATCAGCGCATGGGTGGATCAATCGGTTGGGCGATGGGTGAGGTTCCTATTCTTCTCGCTTTGGTTGCCACCTTTATAAGCTGGGTTAAGGATGATTCACGCGAAGCAATCCGAATTGATAAAAATGCCGCACGATCTGCAGCAATGGGTCAGCCAGATGAGTTAGCCGCCTATAACAAGTATTTGCAAGATTTAGCCCAACGCGATAGAAATGAACCCTAATGGAAAACTTATTTGATATTGCCAGCGAATATAAAGATCTTCGTGCCAGCGTTCGTGCTTTGGCAGAAAAGGAAATTGCTCCTTTTGCAAAAGCTGTTGATGAAGATCACCGCTTTCCACAAGAGGCAGCAGATGCCTTACAAAAGGCAGGTCTAGCTGCAGCCCATGTTCCAACTGAATTTGGTGGAGATGGTGCAGATGCACTTGCTGTTGTAATAATCATTGAAGAAGTTGCACGCGTTTGCGGTGCTTCATCACTTATTCCAGCAGTTAACAAACTTGGTTCACTTCCATTGATGCTGGGTGGAAATAAAGATCAGAAGCAACGCTGGTTATCACAATTGGCACAAGGTAAAGGTTTTTCATATTGCTTATCTGAATCTGATGCAGGCTCTGACGCATCAGCACTTCGCACAAAGGTTGAGCGCGATGGTGATAGTTGGATTCTCAATGGAAGCAAGAAGTGGATTTCAAATGCCGGAATTTCAGAGTTTTACACCGTCATTGCCCAAGGCGATGCATCCCTTGGCTCTAAAGGAATCACTGCATTCGTAGTTGAAAAATCTGATCCAGGTGTCTCATTTGGTGCACCAGAAAAGAAAATGGGCTTTAGAGGATCACCAACCCGTGAAGTTTATTTCGATAACGTCAAGCTTGCAGATGATCGCCGTATCAGCGAAATTGGTGAAGGATTTGCACTAGCAATGAACACACTTGATCACACACGCATCACTATCGCGGCGCAAGCTCTAGGCCTTGCCCAAGGCGCACTTGATGTTGCGACCAAGTATTCACATGAGCGCAAGCAGTTTGGAAAAGAGATTTTCGATTTCCAAGGCGTTCAATTCATGTTGGCAGATATGGCGATGAATATTGAAGCTGCACGTCAGTTAACTTATGTTGCTGCATCAAAGAGTGAGAGCAATGAAAAAGACCTACGCTTCTTCTCAGCGGCAAGTAAGTGTTTTGCTAGTGATGTGGCAATGAAAGTAACAACTGATGCGGTCCAGATTTTGGGCGGCTATGGCTATGTGTCAGATTATCCAGTTGAGCGAATGATGCGAGATGCCAAACTCACCCAGATTTATGAGGGAACTAATCAAATTCAGCGAATAGTTATGGCGCGCAATCTACCTAACGCTTAAATCTGACGATGAGTGAAGGTGTTGCTGCAGCATCTAGCGGTATGTCATGAGATTCTCGAGGCAAAGTTTCACTCGTTAATTCACCTGCATGAACTAAACCAATCTTCCAACCAGGCAAAGTTGGTAATGCGCGATCATAAAACCCGCCACCTTGCCCCATTCGATAACCTTCTTGATCAATACGAAGTGCAGGTGTGATCACTGCACCCACATCACTCGTGTCTGTAACAGCTGGTCCGGTTGGTTCAGTCAGGTTTTTGGTGGTCTTCAAATTTGTTGGATTTCCATCCCATTGAACCCATTCAATGACTAATCCATTGACTCGGGGGAGTAAAAGTCTTTTGCCATCTGCCAAGAAAGCTTTGTTGATTTCATCTGTGCTGGGTTCTTGGGCATATGAAAAGTATGAGCAAATTGTTGTGGCACTGACTATTTCTGGAGCTTTCAGAATTACATTGAAATTGGTAGGAATGAACTTTTGAACCCGTTCACGGCGATAGCGATCTCGCAACTGCTTCTTGAGTGTGTTCTGATTCATTGCTTCCGCCCTCCGCTTTCCACGCCTAAATCCCAAAGATTGATGACTACAACAAGTATGGTGTGATTATGGCAGAGCACACGCGGGTAGATGAGTTTTTGACCTCACTTATAGCGATTTGCAAACCGCTTGATTCTTTTGAAATGCCATTACTTGATGCCCATGGCGCGACGTTGTCACAAGATGTCTTTGCAGGAGAGCGTTTAGTAATGAAAGCTGGATCTAGAATCCGCTCAACTCAGATTGGCTTAGCTGCATCAATCGGGCTCGATCACTTACCAACAAGACCACACCCACGTGTTGTGGTGATGTCAGCTGGTCCAGATTTAGTTGAACCAGGTAAGACACTTAAAGGTGATGAAGAATTTGAGACTAACTCGTGGATGCTTACAACTGCTGTGCGTGAAGTTGGCGCAGTAGCTTATCGCGTGCACTCAATCCCAGATGATGAAGCCCAGCTACAGAACTTGATTGAAGACCAATTAGTACGGGCTGACTTAATAATTATTAGCGGTGAGCGCCATGATGATTCATTTGATTTGATTACACGAACTATTTCTAACATGGGCGAAATTACTACCGTTGACATGGCAATAGAGATGAGCGGTCGACATAACTTTGGACTTATTGGTCCTGACAAGACTCCGATTATTACTCTTCCTGGAGATCCAATCGCGGCTTATATTTCATTTGAACTCTTTGTTCGCCCAATGATTCGAACGATGTTAGGGGCAGCAACAATCCATCGTCCAAGTGTTAAGGCAAAATTAGAAAAAGCGATTGAATCTAGCGAAGGCATGCGCTCCTATATTCGCGCCACCCTATCTGAAGATGGAAAGTCGGTAACTCCACTAACGCATCAGGAGGAGATCTCAACACTTTCAGATGCATCTGCTTTTATCGCCGTGGGTGAAAAAGATGTAAGTTTAAAAGCTGGCGATGAAGTAACTGTTGTAATTTTAGAGCGCAGATACATTTAAGTCCTCTGATGACTTATTCGTGGCCAGTAGTACTAAAGAGTGAGGATCTAACTCTGCAGGCATTGAGATTTAGAGATCGTCCTCGTTGGAATAATGTCCGTGCTGAAAATCGTGATTGGTTATCTCCCTGGGAGGCGACAATTCCCTTGATTCCTGGGGATGCAGCAGAAAACGCCAGCCGCCTGCCTTCTTACTTTGAAATGGTGCGAACCCTTAACACTGAGGCTCGAAGTGGCCGCTCATTTTCATTTGCTATCTGGCATCAGCGGAATTTAATTGGGCAGATTTCACTCGGGGGAGTAATTCTTGGCGCAATGCGAGGTGGGCATATTGGATATTGGATTGATAAGAACTATTCAAATAGGGGCTTTACGACGCAAGCAGTAACGGCTCTAACAGAGTATTCATTTTCTGTGCTGAATCTTCATCGAATTGAAATCAATATACGGCCAGAAAATGCAGCATCAAGGCGAGTAGCTGAGAAAGCTGGCTACATCTTTGAAGGTGAACGTCCCCGTTATTTACATATCGCTGGAAATTGGCGAGACCATGTCGTATTCGTAAAAGAAAATCCTGCCATTAAGTAGGCTCTAAATCCCAAGTTCTGCAGGTCCAATCCTTTATCTTTGTCCATCATGGCTTCCGGACTTATCTATTTAGCGATCATCGGTATGTGGGTCGCATATTTTGCACCCCGTTGGATCCATGACCGCAACGAGTTTTCTGGAAAATCTGTTGAGCGTTTTAAGAGTGCATTGATTGTTGTTGCAACTTCATCGCCACATGGAACTTCTGGAAGCGGATCAATTCATATTGATTTAGATCGCGAAGCAAAGATTGCACAACTCCTTATGCGCAGACGCATTATGTTTTTTGTTTTAACTGGTTCCCTAACTACAACACTTGTGGGTGGTTTCATGAATACGATGCCTTTTATTTACTCATTGGTTCCTGCAACTGGAATTTTGATTTATGTTGCAAGCGTTCGTCGTCAGACAATTGCAGACAAGATTCAATACCGACGTGTGCAGCAACTTCACCGTCGCACAACTGGTGTTTCAGCAACAAACTTGGCTGAGGTTGTAACACCTAAGGCTTCACAAGAACATTGGATTCCACTCTCAGAGCGTGAACTCAAAGGTGTTGTTATATTGCCAAAGGGAACTGCAGCGGTTCGCCAAACGTGGGAACCTTCAGAAGTACCAGCTCCAACCTATGTCAGCGCACCTAAGGCAATTATTCCTAAGCGCGTTATTGATTTAACTATTCCTGGGGCTTGGAGTGAAGAACAAGAGCGCTTAGAGCGTGAAGCGCTAGCCGCTGCTTCACCTTCACGTGATGAAATCTTTGATCAACAACTAGCTGATGAAGCAGTTGAGCGTCTTAAGCAAGCCCGCGCTTCTAACGAATAGCTATATCCAAGAATTCATCCACATACGTTGCAACCATGCTTCGTATGTGATGATTTCGCCTGTGAAAATTGGGAAGAAATAAACAAAGTTTAAAAAGACTACTGTTACAAAAGCAGCAACTAACCCTTGTGAGATACCTGACTTTAAAGAGCTATCAAGCAATAGTTTTGCGCAATACACAAGAGCCAGAATCATGAATGGCTCAAAAACTATTGCGTAGAAAGTAAATACTGTGCGGGATTGGAAGAAGAACCATGGCAGGTAACCAGCAGCCATTCCAAGCACAATCAAATTTAAGGCAGGCTCAGTCGTACGCTTAAACAGGCTGCGTAACCAAAAACCAATAACAACTGAAACAGCAATTGTTCCCGCCCACCATAGAAGCGGTGTTCCAATTGCTAACACTTCCTGTGCGCAGTTATCACTGCCGCAACCCTTTGGTGATTCATAGAAAAAGGAAGTTGGTCTTCCCATAATCATCCAACTCCATGGATTTGCTTGGTAAGAATGTTTCTCAGTCAAACCAGTATGAAAGCCCAACATCTGTGAGTGGTAGTGAATCCAAGATGCAAATGAATTTGAAGACCATTGACGATCCCAACCACGATCACTGAGAAACCAACCAGCCCATGAAGTGATGTAAACAGCGACAGGGAGGAATCCGTATTGAATGAATTTCATTACTGTTGGTCGAATTAAATCTTTGGAAGGGTGCTCCGAAAAAATCTTGTAGAGAGAGACAAAAACCATTGCGACCAAGAAATAGACTGCACTCCATTTACAGCCCATCGCCAAACCAATTGCAATTGCTGCCAACCAATGTCTTTGTTGGTGCCAGAGATAGAGTGCCAATAGAACAAAGAAAGTTAAGAACAAATCAAGTAATGCAGTTCTTGAATGAACAAGCACTAATCCATCACACGCCATTAAGAATGCACCTATGGCAGTTAATAGCGGCGAGTAGAACAAAACATGTATTAAGCGGGCAAAGAGCAGAATGAGAAGTGTTCCAATTATTGCAGTGGCAAATCGCCAACCAAATTCATTATCGCCAAAGAGTTGGATGCCGCTTGCTATAAGCCATTTACCAACTGGGGGATGCACAATGAACTCCGGCTTAGAGCCACTAACTTCCACGCCGTATTTCAAGAAATCTCTAGCGCCATCAACGTAATAGACCTCATCAAAAACAAAGCCCTTAGGTGTTGCCAGGTTGATTAATCGAATCGCAAGGGAGGCAATCGCTATAAGGATCGGGGCGATGGCGGCAATCATGTGTGTAATCGTATGCGCAAATCGCTGCGAAATTACTGAGATGATGGACCCATGGCATTGATATTGGCAGCGACCCCGTTGGGTAATCCAGCCGATGCAAGCGCGCGCTTAAAAACGGCCATCGAAGATGCCACAATTATTGCCGCTGAAGATTCCAGAAGGTTTCACCGTTTGTGTTCAGATCTTGGAGTTACTTTCACGGCCCGCATACTTTCCTTCTTTGAAGGCAATGAAGATGAGCGAACTGCTGAACTATTAAATGAGTTAGCAGCTGGCGCTCATGTTCTAGTTGTTTCAGATGCAGGTATGCCAACGATAAGTGATCCTGGTTTTAGGTTGATGCGTGAAGCAATTGCTCGAGGTCTTGAAGTCTCTGTTATTCCAGGACCGAGTGCTGTAACGATGGCTGTTGCTCTATCTGGATTACCTACTGACCGATTTACTTTTGAAGGTTTTCCATCACGCAGCGCTGGAGCACGATTAGCAACATTTGAAAAACTGCGCCATGAGGAGCGCACGATGGTTTTCTTTGAAGCTCCACATCGTTTGGCTGATTCTCTCTCAGATGCGCAATCTGTTTTTGGCTCAGAACGCAAAGGTGCAATTTGTCGCGAGATGACAAAACATTATGAAGAGACAATCCGTGGAACACTCTCTGAACTTTCAACGTGGGCAGATACCAATGAAGTTCTTGGTGAGATCACTCTGGTAATTCAAGGCGCAGTCCTGGATTCAGCAGCAATGACTGCTGATGAAATGGTGGCCCGAGTTCGTGAATTTGAAGCTGCAGGCATGGATCGCAAAGGGGCTATCGCCTCAGTTGCCGCTGAATTCTCAATTGCAAAGCGGTTGGTTTATGCCGCAGTGGTCGATGCGAATAAGATGAGCAAGTGACTAAGTCCTTTTATCTAACGACGCCGATTTATTACGTCAACGATGCACCGCATATTGGCCATGCCTATACGACGGTTGCCGGTGATGTGTTAACTCGTTGGCATCGTCAAAAAGGTGAATCAGTCTGGTTTTTAACTGGCACAGATGAGCATGGCCAAAAGGTTATGCGCACGGCAGAGGAAAATAACACTGCTCCACAAGCCTGGGTTGATCGCTTAGTACAAGATGCATGGAAACCTAATTGGCAAGCACTCAATATTGCTAACGATGATTTCATTCGCACGACTGAAAAGCGCCACACTGAACGTGTTCAAAAGTTCTTGCAATCCCTTAAAGACTCTGGTCATATTTATGCAGGAAAATATGAAGGTCCTTATTGTGTTGGTTGCGAAGAGTTCAAGCTTCCTGGCGACCTCATTGAAATTGATGGCAAGAAATGCTGCCCAATTCATAGTAAGCCAATCGAACTAGTCAATGAAAATAACTGGTTCTTTAAGCTTTCAGCTTTTGTTCAACCATTACTAGAGCACTACCGCAAGAACCCAGATGCTTGCCAACCTGAAAGTGCACGCAATGAAGTTGTTTCATTCTTAGAAGGTGGCGTTACAGATCTTTCAATCTCTCGTTCCACTTTTGACTGGGGAATTCCTGTTCCTTGGGATACTGATCAAGTTGTTTATGTTTGGTTTGATGCACTTCTTAACTATGCAACTGCAGTTGGTTTAACTGATGCACCAGATAGTGAAGGCGGCAAGAAGTTTGCACAGACTTGGCCAGCAGATGTCCATTTAGTTGGTAAAGATATTTTGCGCTTCCACGCTGTTATCTGGCCAGCAATGCTTATGGCTGCAGGTTTAGATGTTCCTAAGAAGGTATTTGCTCACGGTTGGCTACTAGTTGGCGGCGAAAAGATGAGTAAGAGTAAGTTAACTGGCATTGCACCAAAAGACATCACAGATCACTTTGGTGTTGATGCTTTCCGCTATTACTTCTTACGTGCTATTCCATTTGGCACTGATGGCTCTTTTTCATGGGAAGACATGTCTGCCAGATACACATCAGAGCTAGCAAATGACTTTGGAAACCTGGCATCTCGCTCAGCAGCTATGGTTGAGAAATACTGCGGGGGAGTATTACCAGCTAAAAGCAATGATGCTGGGCTTGAGAGCGCGTTAAAAGAGGCAGCAGCAAAGGCTGATGCCGCAATCTGTGACTTAGATTTCCAAGGTGGAATCCTTGCGATTATGGATTTTTGTAAGAAAGTAAATGGTTATGTAACAGAGAAAGAGCCATGGATTCTTGCTAAAGATCCTGCTAACCAGCAGATTCTTGAAGATGTTTTATACAACACTGCTGAATCTCTGCGCGCACTCGCGGTATTGCTCAATGCAGTAATGCCACAGACATGTGAGATTTTATGGAGCAGTTTGGGTGCTCAAGCATCATTAGGAGATCTTGGTGCGCAAAAGATCTCTGATGTTGCAACGT
>Ga0315907_10008965_pt1 | contig 10201 bp, 9 predicted proteins | sample LakEriMetagenome_3_FD_203525 | JGI IMG/M metagenome (GOLD analysis project Ga0315907, IMG submission 203525) | Freshwater fungal communities from buoy surface, Lake Erie, Ohio, United States - Buoy 12 MA123 | ecosystem: Environmental > Aquatic > Freshwater > Lake > Lake biofilm | place: USA...
TTGCCTGCCTCGGCCAGCACCCGCTGGTTGAACTGGAGCCACGAAAGCTCACGGTTGAAATAGCGCGATTCGTCGGGGCCGAGCCGGGCAAAGTCGTGTGCGCCCGCAGGTTCGCGCTGATCTTCGCTGGTGGTCGGTGACGTGCTCATGGCTTCCCTGTTCCATCAGCGCCGCAGACATTCCGCGGCGTCTTGCGCGCATGTGTTCGCTGGCGCGCACGGTGTAAATCACCATGCGGGGGCTGTCATGCAAATGTCAATCAATACGGAGCGCTCAGCGGCTGCCGCTTTCGCAAACCTGCCAGTTAAAGCAGCGACTTGCTATCCGCGATCTGGGTGATCCCGCGCCTGCCATTGGCGTCGCGGCCGAGCTGCACGAGCACGTCGATCACGCTCGCGGCATAGGCGATGGTGTCCGAACGGGTGAGTCCGATGCCGGTCTGCATCACCATCAGCGAGAGTTGCTCGAGCGCGCCGCGCAAGGAGTTGGCGTGAATGGTCGAAAAACTGCCGGGGTGGCCAGTGTTGATCGCGCGCAGGAAGCTCACGCTCTCCGCGCCGCGCAATTCGCCCAGCACGATCCGGTCGGGCCGCAGACGCAAGGCGGCTTGCAGCAATTCGTTGGCGGTGACCTTGGCCTCGCCCAGCTCGCCCTTGATCGCGACCAGGCCGACCGCGTTCTCGCCCGGGAACTTCAATTCGGGCGTATCCTCGACCAGCACCACGCGTTCGGCGCGCGGGATCTCGCCGAGCATGGCGTTGAGGAAGGTCGTCTTGCCGGTGCTGGTGCCGCCCGAGATCAGAATCGTGCGCCGCGCACGGATCGCCTCGCGCAGGTAAGCGATAGGCTGGAACTGGGAATCGGGCAGCTCGATCACGCCCTCGCCCACCAGCGGGCCGGTGTCATAGGCATCGAGCGGCAGATCGAGCCGGCGGTGGCGGCGGATTGCCATCACCCAGTGCTTGCGGCTGGCGGGCGGCCCGCAGAACTGCACGCGCGCACCATCGGGCAGCGTCGCGCCCAGCAAGGGGTGTTCACGGTTGATACCCTGATGGCTGACGCGCGCGACCTGTTCGGCAAGGCGCTGCACCAGCCGGTCGTCAATCTCCGGGGTCTCGATCCGCTGCATGCCCGGATTGGAGGCATCCTCGATCCACACCTCGCCAGGACGGTTGACCATGATCTCGGTCACCGTGTCGCGGTCCAGCCAGCGGCGGAACGGCGCGAGATAGGCGTCGAGATAGACCGAACGCTCGGCGGAAAGCCGTGCGGTTTCCTCGTTCTGGCCCTGCTCTGCCATCAGCCGGTGGATATCCGCGCTCATGCGCTCACTTGCCGACCGTGCTGAAGTCGAGATCGCGCGCGGTGAACACGCGGATCGGCTCGCCCATGCGCACGCGGATGGTGGGGCTGATCTGCCCCTGCGCTTGCACGGCCGAACTGGCCGCACTCTGCGCGCCGCCAGCGACAATCACGCCGCCCACGCCGCCGGTTGCGAGTGCGCCCAGCCCGCCGACCACCGAGAGCAGCAAGCCCGAGCCGAAGCGCTGGAAGAAGTGGGTATTGACGTCGCCTTCAAGCCCCGTCGTCCCGTCAAACCCGACCGCGGGCGAGGCGAGGCTGACCGAGACGCCGTCAGGGCGGATCAGCCGCGTCCAGATCACATAGGCGCGCTTCTGGCCCTGCTGCACCCCGGCCTGATACTGGCCGATCAGCCGCGAGGAGCGCGGGACAAGGATGCGCTTGCCATCGAAGCTGCGGACATCTTGGCTCACCACCGCGCGGACATAGCCCGGCACATCGGTGTTGATCGCGGTTTCGAGGATCGCGGGGATCAGCGTGCCTTCAGTGACAGTGGTCGAGGGATTGAGCATCGGACGCGCCTGCGCCGGACCGCCGCCGACACCGCCAACGCGGCTGGCAAAATCCCCTGCACCGCCGGCACCGGCCATCGCGGCGCCCGCAGCGGCAGGCGCGGGCGCTTCAGCCACACGCGGGGCGAAGGCACCGCGGCTGGCGTCGAACACCATCGTCGGGCTGGCATAGGGATTGGCGGCCGGCACCGCGGTCACCCCCGGCTGGTTGGCGAGGATCGGCGCGGGCGCCGGATCGACCGGCGGCGTTACCGGGGCTGCGACCGGTGCCACTGCGGGCGCCATCGGCGGGATCGGCGTCGAGGGCGCGACCACCGCGGGATTGCCCACGCCCGCCTGATCGGGCAGGCGCGCGGAATTCATCGCCCAGAAGGTCACCGCGCCGATGCCGGCGACCAGCGCCACCCCGGCAGCGAGCCCGAGGCCGTCGCCCCTGGCCTTGCGGTCAGTGACAGCCGGAAAGGCCGCGCGGCTTGCCAGATCGATGATCTCGGCCGATTCCTGCTCGCGCGGATCACCGCTCTCGGCAGCGTTCTTTTCGCCCTTCTTCGGCGGCAGACGCATGGCTAGGCGCATCAGACAAACTCCCTGACAGGATCGATGGATGAAGGGTTCATTTCGCCTCCTTCTTGCGCGCGGCGGTCAGCCCGGCGCTGAGGGCCGAAGGCGCGGCAGGCCCGGTATTGGTCAGCGTGGCGGTGTCGCGCCCCGAGCGCAGGATGATCTGCGGCGGCACGCCGTCGACCACCACTGTATCGCCGCGCACGGTGAAGTTGACGGGGCCTTCCTCGCCATCCTCGTTGGTGACAAGGATCGCCGGGATCGCGATTCCGGTGGTCCAGGTCAGGAACACCGCGTCGCCATCATCATAGGCGCGGCTCGGAAGCAATTCGGACGCGCCCGCGCTGGCCCATTCGAAATTGAGGCGGGCGGGATCAGCCACCGCATAGGGATCGCCGGCCGCGGCACGCTCGATCGGATCAGCGGCGGCGCGCAGGGCTTCGGCCTCGGCCTCGGCAGCGGCGGCAAGGCGCGCTTCCTCGGCGGCTTTCTCAAGTTCGGGATAGCGGAACTGGAGCACGTAGAGCGCGGCGTTCTTGGGGCTGGCGACGAGATCGAACAGATAGGTGCGCTTGTCGGTCACTACCGTCATGTTGGTCCGCGCCGACGTTTCGAGCGGCTTCACGAACAGGATCGTCTGCGCCTTGTTGGGCTGCACCTGCCACGCGGTCGAATCGCCGATCGCGACATTCTCGATCAGTTCGTCGGGGGCGAACTTGATGGTGGTCTGCACCATCACCTTGCCATCGATCCTCACCACCGCCGCATCGTTATAGACGCGGGTCTGGATACGCGCATCATCGGCCAGCACGGGGGCGGCAAGCGCGAGCGCGGCGGCGCAAAGAGTCAGCCGAAGAAGGCCGGCGCGGGTCATTGGTAAGTCTCCGGGGAGGTGGTTGCGGTGGGCTTGGGCGCGGGCGCCGCGCCGCCGGCCGAACGGAAGCGGTTGCCGATCCCGCGCGTGCGCGAGGTGGCGGGATTGAGCGGGGTCACCTGCGCGCTCCCGCCGCCGGTGGCATAGACGCGGGTTTCGCGCGCGCCGGAGGCCGGGCCGGTGTCATTGGCCGCGACCACCACCTGCGCCGGCGCAATCTCGACGCTGCGGGCAGCCATGGCAGCGCTGGCGGGCGCGATATTGGTGCTGCGCGGCGTGGTCGATGCCACAGCGGCTGCGGCAGGCGCCAGAGCGCGCGGGCCATCCGAGAAGCGCCCGCGGTCCTTGTCGGGCACGAGGCCGAACACCTGCCAGCCTGCCACCATGGTGGAGGCCACCTTCAACGACAGGAACATCAGCGCGACATGCACCGCGCCGATCAGGAAGAACGCCATCGCCGCCTGCTGGTCGATCGCGCCATCGGGCTTCACCAGAGCGACCAGCACGGGCACTGCCATTTCCAGCATGATCGAGCCGCCCAGCACCGCAAACAGCGGCGCCAGCGCGAGCAGCACCAGCCCCTTGAGCCAGCCGGTGAACAGCCCGCGGGTGCCCTCGAACAGCGCCATCACCACGAAGATCGGCCCGACCGCAAGCAGCAGCGCCAGCCCGATCCGCGCCGTCACCAGCAGGCCGACAGTTCCGAGCAGCAGCAGCATCGCGCCGAGCCACATCATGCCAGGCGGCGAGAAGGCGCTGATATCCTTGGTATCCCCGCTCGCCTTCTGGATCGCGAGGAACACCACGTCGATCTTCTGCGCGAAGGTTGCGGTGGCCGAGCCTTCGGTGCCAGTGAGCACGCCGGCGATCTGGTCCGGCCCGCCGATGAAGATGTTGTAGAAGATGGTCGAGAAAGCGACGAAGCTGGTGGCGAAGGTCAGCACCAGCCCCAGCGTCATCATCTTGGGAAGCAGCGCGCGCACCGACAGGTTGGCGCGGCCCAGCATCAGCGAGATGCCGAAGAAGCCGACGTAAAGCCCGAGCAAAAGCGTCAGTGCGAAGGCCAGCTGGCCCTCGGTGCCGAACAGGCGGTTGAAGGCCTGCTCGCTCATGCCGCTGGCAATGCAGTCCACCGCCGTCAGCGCGGCGGAGACCCCGGTGCCCATTGACTGGGCGGCCAGATCACACGCGGTGCTCATTCGGCGGCCTGCCACACGGGCTGACCGTCCTCGTCAACTGCTGCGGCACCATCGGGCCCCAGATAATCAGGCCAAGGCCGTCCGGTGAGCGCGGGATACCAGGCGGAAGGCTCGTCGCCCACCGCCTCGCGCAGCAGATCGAGCCTGCGCACCGCGCTCTCGCGGCCCGAGAGGATCGTCAGCACTTCGGGCGCTCCCGACAGATCGAGCCGCACCACCACCGAAGCATCGGGCTGTCTCACGAGGAAGCAGCGCGAATGCGCAGGCAGCGAGCGGATCAGTGCGAATTCGTGGCTAGTGAGCCCGAAGCCGTCGCAGTAATCCTCAGGGCGAGCGCGTGAGTTGGGCATGAACACCATCGTCGCGGTCTGCTCGACCAGCGCGGTCGAAATCCGACTGTCGAGCGCATCGCGCGCCGATTGCGTGGCGAAACCGACCAGCGCGTTGCGCTTGCGCAGCGTCTTGAGCCAGTCGCGGATGCGTGCGGCGAAGACTTCGTCATCAAGCGCCTTCCAGCCTTCATCGATCAGGATCATGGTCGGCTGACCATCGAGCCGCTCGTCGATGCGGTGGAACAGATACATCATGACAGGCGTGCGCAGGCGCGGGTTTTCGAGCAGCGCGGTCATGTCGAAGCCCATCACGCGGGTTTCGAGATCGAGCCGGTCGCGTTCATTGTCGAACAGCCAGGCGTGCTCGCCGCCGTCACCCGAAGGGCTGCCGATCCATGCGCCCAGCCGGTCCGCCAGATCGCCCGGTTCGGGGCGGCGCGCACCGGCGAGCAGTTCCTTGAAGTGCCGGAGACGGCGCAGGCCTGCGTCATTGGCGTAGGCAGCATCGACCGCGCCGCTGACGATGGCGTATTCCTCCGGCCCGTCAGCCTGCAGCAGCACCGCCAGCCAGTCGCGCAGGAAGGCGCGGTTGGCGGGGGTATCGGGGAGGCTCAGCGGGTTGAAGCCGGTCGGCTCGCCCGGGCTGATGCGGTCATACCGGCCGCCGATGCCGCGGATGAACAGCTCGGCGCCGCGATCCTTGTCGAACAGGATGGTGCGCGGCTTGAACTTCTGCGCCTGCGCGGCGAGGAAGTTCATCACCACGGTCTTGCCCGAACCCGACGGGCCGATGACCGAGAAATTGCCCAGATCGCCGTGGTGGAAGTTGAAGAAGAACGGGGTGGCGCTGGTGGTTTCCAGCAGCGTCACCGCATCGCCCCAGTGATTGCCGCTCGCCTGCCCCAGCGCAAAGCCATGGAAGCTGCCGAAGCTCGCCATATTGGCCGAGGAAATCAGCGCACGGCGCACGATATATTCCTCGTTGCCGGGGAACTGCGCCCAGAAGGCGGGTTCGAGATTGGTGTCCTCGCGCACCGCAATCGCGCCGGTATCGGCGAGCGCTGCGGCACACGAGGCCATCGCGTCGTCCAAGCGCGGGAGAGTGGTCTCGCGCACCAGCACGGTGAGGTGATGATCGCCAAAGCCGACCGCGCCATTGCCCAACGCATCGCGCGCCGCCAGCATTTCGGCACGTTCGGTCGCAGCTTCCTCGTCCACCGAGCGCGAGCGCCGCAGCGCCAGATCGATCCGCTCGCGCGCGGTGGTGCGCTCGTTGGGGGCGTAGCTTTCGGTAACGACCATCTCGAACGGCAGACGCAGGAGATTGTCGAGCAGGCCGGGCGAGGTCGCCTCGGGATAATCCTTGAGGCCGAGGATCGCGGCGAAATCGGGCGCGGCGCTGCCGCGCAGTTCCATCGCATCGAGACCGAAGCTGGCGCGGCGATAGGGCAGCATGTGGCCGATATCGGTCTCGGGCGACGGACGCCGCACCGGGCGCATCTCGCCATTATAGAGCGCCGAGAGCAGTTCGAGCATTTCCGAATTGTTGCCGCCCTTTGCCGAACAAGGCGCCTGGTAATCGCCCAGCACCGCCGCGCCGTAATTCTGGAGCGAGGCAACCAGCCCGGTGATCGCGGCCTTCAAGCTGCGGATGTCCTTGGGATCAGCCTCGGGCTCGTCCTGCCCTGTGCGCGAGAACATTTTGCTCAGGCGTTCCGGCAGGCCGGTCTTGCCGCGCGCGGGGCGGCGGATCAGGGTGACGAACTGGTCATTGATGAACAGCGATCCCCCCGCCAGCCGCTGCTTCCAGCGCGCATCGATATGGCGCGACAGCGCGTCAGGGAATTCGGCATCAAGCTCGACTTCCACCCGGCGGCGGATGACGTGGTGATACATCACGAAACGCGCATCCAGCGTCGAGCGCAGCATCACCTCGCGGGTGGCGGCGTGGGCGTTGAGCGCGTCGGAGTCTTCGGTCTCGAACAGCAGGCCCGGAACCTGGATCGCGCTCATCACCGAGCCATCGCGCAGCAGCACGGTGTTCTCGTCCACAAGGCGCGCATAGGGCAGCCGGTCGCCCACGCGCGCTTCCTTGGCGCTCCAGGCGGCGGCTCCGATCCATTTCACCATGTCCGGCCCTCCTTGTTGAGGCCACTCATACCTTGCGTCACGGGGCGTAGCTGTTGCAGCCCCAGCGCTTGAAATTGGGAACGCGCGGGCATTTGCTGACCTTCGTGATCCACAGGTCGAAAATGCGCGGCTCGCGCAGCGAAGCGAAGTAGCCGATCACGTGCATCACGATCGGCACGGGAATGATCCAGAAGCTCTTGAGCATAAGGAACGCGATGGTCGTCACCATCAGGTTAATGATGAAGAAATTCATCGTCACGCCTGCGAACATCTGCGGGCGGGTGAGCGCGCGGTGTACCGGGTTGCGGACGAGCTCGCTCATCGGCGCTTATCCGGCAGCCGACTGGATGCCGGCAACGATCGTGGTCGCGCCGAACAGGATGAACACGCCGATGATGACGGTCGCGCCAAAGCGCCAGTTCATCCGGCCAGTGAGCATCATGAAGCCGATTGCAGCGACCGCCATCACCGCCACCGCGGTGGCGACAGAACCGAGCAGCGTGCCTTGGAGCCACAGCAGCGCGTTGTTGATCGGGCCGGAACCCGCCGGATCGGCGGTCTGCGCGAAAGCAGCACTCGGAGCGAGCGCAAGCGTCAGGACGGCGGCAATGCGGGCCAGAGGACGGGCAGGCAGACGAAACAGCGACTTCATTTTGTTCTCAACACTTTCCCTTGAAGCGATCATCCGCCGGTTACTGGCCGGCGGGGCGCGAATGGTTGGCGAGGCGGCCCATGATGGCCGCAACGTAATTCTGGGTCTCGCGGATATTCGGAACGCCGCCCGCACGCTCGACCCGTCCGGGGCCGGCATTATAGGCGGCGAGCGCCTTTTCCAGATTGCCGTCGAACCGGTCGAGCTGTTCGCGCAGGTAACGCGCCCCGCCCTCGAGGTTCTGGAACGGATCGGCCGAATCCACCCCGAGATAGCGCGCCGTGCCCGGCATCAGCTGAGCGAGGCCCCGCGCGCCGACCGGCGAGACGGCATTTTCGCGCCAGCGGCTTTCCTGCCACACCAGCGCTTCAAGCAGACTGGGCGACAGATCGAAGCGCACGGCGAGTTCGGCGATCTTGGCGGTATAGCGCGGCGGCACGCCGGCGGCATGGCGGGCGGGATCGGCAATCGCCGATTCGGGCAGCGACAGGCCTTCGACCAGCACCGGCTGGACCGCCGCATCGGATTGCGAGGGCGACACAGCAGAGGCACCGGCCATTGGCCCTGTCACCCAGCGCGCGCCATCGGCACCGAGTTCGAGGACGTCGGCACGGGCCCCGGTAGCGAGACCCAGCAACGTGGCAGCCATAATGACGCGGCAAGCCGCGGCGAGAATCATTCCCGGTCCTCCAGAATGCTCCCCCATTGTCTAACCTAAATGACAGGCAGGTGACAGTCCTGCGAAAGCAGAGGCGCAGCGAGCCCTGACGGTGCCCAAAAAAGGGCGGGTCGCCAAGCTGGCAACCCGCCCGTTATTGCGGTGCGGTGCGACCCGAGGGCCGCTTGTCGGTGAGCGCTGCTTGCTGGCTCAGTTGCGATAGGTCAGCTGCTCGGTACGGGTGCGGAATTCGCCGCGCTCGAGCATCTTGAGCGCCTTGCGTGCGAGCCGGCGCGAATCGGTTGCGCTGCCATCGGCAGTGTCGAGCTCGACCACCTCGTGGCAGGCCAGCGCCGCTTCGAAGGCGGTGCGGGCCTTGGCGTCGTCGCCCTTCTGGGCATAGGCAATGCCGAGATTGATCAGCACCGCCGGATCATGAGGATTGGCTGCCGTGGCTCGGACCAGCGTGGCAAGCGCCTCATCCTCTTGCCCGGCAGCAAGCGTCTGCGCAGCAAGCTCGTTGCCATCAGTGGGAGAAACAAACCCGGCAACCGGTTGGGCGGGCATCGGCGTGGCGGCCAGCAGGGCCATCGCAAAGACGATTACGGACATGGGCACAAGCTCCTCTTCCAGTGTCAGGAGCATAATGACTCAGCTTGAAGGTGAATGCAACAAAACCGTAATAATGTAATTTTTCTGCAATCTTACGTCTTAACACATTGATTCTGCGTCACGCTAGACAGTCATAATCGCGATTCCGGCTCTCGCGGGTTTTGTCATCTTTGTCTTTCTTCGGTTATATTACAGTAAATGCCACACCGCTGTCATGCTGCAAGAATTCTGTCACGTAGCCACCCTAGCGAAGCGAAGCGTATCCAATTTCTAACGACACGCGCTTTTTCGATTCTCGGCTTTTCAGGGGACCGCTCGCTGTGAAAAACATTCAACGCACTCTCGTTCTGGGTTGCAGCCTGATGACTCTTGCTGGCTGCGGCGCGGACGAAATCGTCTCGCCCGGCACCGGCGGCAACATCATCATCAACAACCCGACGCCGACGCCGACGCCCACTCCGACCCCGACGCCGACCCAGACGCTGGTGACGCCGGCGGCCGGTTGTCCGACAATCGCCACCAGCGGCGGTCTGGTCGATGCCGGCACCATCTCGGGCCCGACCGGCACCTATCGCGTGTGCCAGCTGCCGGCGCGCATCACCTCGACTGACCTGCTGCCCTTCATCCGCGGCCTGGTCTACCAGATCCCCGGCCGCGTCGATGTCGGCACCGATCGTGGCTTTACGAGCACCGGCATCACCGTCACTCTGACGATCGAACCGGGCGTGATCCTCTTCGCGCAGCAGGATTCGTTCCTGGTCGTCAACCGCGGCAACAGCATCCAGTCGAACGGCACCGTCGATCGCCCGATCATCTGGACCAGCCGCGACAACATCCTCGGCCTCGCCAACGACAATAGCCAGCAGCAGTGGGGCGGCGTCGTGCTGCTCGGCCGCGCGCCGATCTCGGATTGCTCGACCGGCGTGTTCAATACCGCCGCCGCGCCGACCACCAACCCGACCTGCGAAGGCCGTCTCGAAGGTGCTGCCACCGCCACCCCGTTCGGCGGCGCCAACGGCGCGGACAGCTCGGGCTCGTTCCGTTTCAACCAGATCCGCTTCTCGGGCTTCGAGCTGGCGCCCAACAACGAACTCCAGTCGCTGACCACCGGCGGCGCGGGTTCGGGCACCGTGATCGAGAACCTCGTCTCGTTCAACAGCTCGGATGACGGCGTCGAGTTCTTTGGCGGCGGCTTCAATGCCCGCAACTTCGCGATCATCGGCGCTTCGGACGACTCGATTGACGTCGACACCGGCGCGCTCGTGAACGTCGACACCATGATTGCGGTGCAGCGTTCGTCGACCGGCGA
>Ga0315907_10008966_pt1 | contig 10200 bp, 10 predicted proteins | sample LakEriMetagenome_3_FD_203525 | JGI IMG/M metagenome (GOLD analysis project Ga0315907, IMG submission 203525) | Freshwater fungal communities from buoy surface, Lake Erie, Ohio, United States - Buoy 12 MA123 | ecosystem: Environmental > Aquatic > Freshwater > Lake > Lake biofilm | place: USA...
CCTTCGGCCTTGTATATAGCAAATCGCTTAGCAAGCGTATTTCCCTTGCCTTCAATAAACTTAACAAGTTCGGCAATAACATCTTCTTCTTTACGAAGGATATTTGTAAATACAATTTGTCCAAAGATATTCTTTTTGCCAATTGTATTCTGCAAATCAAGGTACCAGTTGAGTAGGTATTCTGGTCTATCGTAACGAATCTGAGAAAACACTGACTGGAACTTTGCATCTTTTAACATTTGCAAAATTTGTGGGTTCTCTGTAAGAGATGGTCCATACTGACGTAGGCTACTCATAGTCTCTTCTGCTACGTCCAACTTAAATTCTGCACGAGTTGCTGCGCCATTGATGGTGTCAGTAACTACTTGTCCATTGTTGCGAACAAAGTCTTCGGCATATCCTGAGATACGTGCACCTTTAGCAGTACGCAAGAACTCTGGCTTAAATCTATCGTTAAGAATAGCCTTACCTACGGCAATTGCCATAGCCTCAGGGTCATCTGCAAACTTAACAAGTTCATCTCGTGTGTACATTGTCTTCATAATTCTGTACACTTGACGCGAGATGAGACCAAGTGGGCTAAACTCTACTTCTTTTTGCCCTATGATAGTTTTCTTGCCGCTTGGCAATGTAGCCTTACGAATCTCTTGAGAGATAAGGCGGCCAGAAATGTAATCTGCTACGCCCTTAAGACCATTGATGAGTCCGAAAGTTCCGACTTCTTCAATGCTGGTACGAATACCTAGACGTGGGTACAAGTTAAGGAATGACCAAACATCAACTGTTTTTTGCGACAGTACAGATTCGCCAACTTTGCCAGTAATTGTTGAAAAGATATTTCCTCTAAGTTCAAACTGACGAAGTTCAACTAGGTTAGGAAGGTAGCGACGATTTGATAGTTGGTATGCACGAACAGCATACTGTGCTCCATCAAGTTCAGCGGCATTAAAAACTTCTAGTTCTGCTGGGCGAATGCCTTCAAGAATATCTTTAATCTCTTTTTTGGCCATCTTTGTTTTGTATAACATACCGCCAAGAATGGAGATTGATTTATCAAATTCTTTGATTACCGACTCGATTGTCGCTGCTTCTTCAGGGCTTACTCCAAGGTCTCTGCGAGCAATAAGTGCCTTTTTAGTTTCCTTGATTTCAGCAATGTCTGCAACAATCTCGCGCATTTCTGCGTTACTAGATGCAGCAAGACGTTGAGCAACACCTTCTGCACCTGCAGTTTCTGTTACTTCCTGAACAATTCTACGAATGCCTGCTGGAGCCTGGACCCCTCCTGCTTCTGTGGTACGCAAAATGCGAGTAAACTCACCTAGGTCAAGTGCTGACTGGTTTACTGAGTAGAGTTCCTTGCTCATTACATCAATGTTGTCAAGGAACCGTCGTCCGCCTTCAGTAAGGTCAAAGCCCATACCTACGCCAAGAGTCTTAAGCAAGCCCTTGTACATAAGAAGACGTTCGCCCTCTGTAGCACCAATCCAAGCAATGCGAAATACTGATGCGTTGTGCTTATCAATAACTGTACGAGCAAGGCGATAAACCTGGTCAGCAGATGATGCGTCATCAAGGACAATCATTCTGTCAAGTTTTGGAGCAATAGAAACCTGACGAGAGATTGCTCTATCTAGGACTGCATCTAGGCTTCTGTCTTTTGCAACAAAACCTTTTCCATCTGCACGTCCTGCAAGAACACGAGTGTCTTCTCTAAATCCAAGCCTAGACGCCCAAGCGTTTGGACCCTCTTCAATGGTCTTTGCAATGTCTGCAATGGTTTCTGGAAGTTCGCCAACGCGGTAGCGTTCAATTCCGATGCCTTTACCAACTGCATCTTTTGTCCAGTCTTTAATTGCACGAGCAATTGAGTAACGTGGAACTAAAGGGGTACGACGAATACCAGCGTTTCCACGCATCATATCGTCAACAATGTCTCCACTTACAAAGAACTTGAGAGCAGAGTCAGCGTCCTTGATGTTTGGAGCCATATACATAGCAACGTCTGTGCTAATTTCGGGGAAGCGTTCAGTAATGCGTGTAAGGGTATCTGCCTTTACAGCGATACTTCCGTTCTCATATGTCTGAAGTAACTTGCCTAGTCTGTCCCAATAGCGACGTACAGTTCTACTCTTCCAGGCTTTTTCAATGTTACGTGGGTCTTCGCCCATTTTAATAAGACCAAAGCGAGCAGTTTCACCAACACGCTTAAGTTTGCTTATACCAATAAGTGGGTCAAGTGCAAATGTAACAACAAAGTCAATTGTGCCAGAAATGCCAGTAAAGAACTTCTGTGATGCTCCATCGCCAGCAACAGCCTTCTCTGCATCAAATGGAAATAAACGGAAAAGGAATTCACGAGTGCTGTCACGACCAACAGAAATTTTTGCGTTTGAATACTGGGTTATGACCTTAGCAACTTCTTGTGCAAACTCTCTATCTTCTGGCTTGCCAGAAGTAAAGCGATTTACTACTTCAAGTTTCTTATCATCGGCTAGAATTTCTTCATAGTTGTCAAGTATGTTTTCTTTTCGAGCAAGAATTTTAGCAACGAATGCAATTTCAGGAGCAGTGTTTTTTTCTATGATTGCTACTTCATCTGAATTAAATACGTTTTCTTTATCTGCTGCTTGTTCCCAATACTTCTTCCAAGTTGTAGAAGCATCTGTTGGCAGTGCGTCGCGTCCGCCTGGGGCTAGTTCTTTCAAGCCCTCAAGAGTTGCTTGACCCCACACCTTAAGAGCATTCTCGCCAGCGTTGCTTGCTAATTCTGAAGCAGCATATGGTTGCTTTACAAGTTTTTCTTGTGGGCGGAGCAATTTTTCAAGTAGGTCACCTGCTGCCGTTGTTGTTCCAGCCCTTTGAAAACCAGCATAGGTAGACTTAAGTGGACCGATAACGCCTACAACATTCTGTAATTGCGTTGTTGCTTCTTTAAGTGTTACATCTTTTTTGCGGCCAGTTTCGATACCGACAATTTGCTTACCAAAGTCAAGCACGGTTCTATAAGAATAATTTGATGCACTTGTTGCACCTGCAAGAAAGTTTCCAAAGAAACCTTTATCTTGCTGTTGGTACTTTGGGTCGAAAGTCATAGCAAGTACTTCGCGGTACTCTTTTGGAAGAGCATTGAATGAGCGATAAGCGTCATTCTGGGGAAGTGTGCTTAAGTATTCGTGAGTCTTCTTTAACTCAGTAAATGCAGCAACCTGTGATTTTTCCTTTTCGGAAAGTCCTGCTTGGGCAGCAGCCACCGCAGTACCTGGCGAAACGTCAGCAATTTTATTTAATGGTTTTTTAATCATTAAAGACCTCGTGATGCAACGAAGTCGTATAGTTCCTGTACTTCTCCAGTAGGGTCCATATCAATCATTGATGCAAGAATCTCTGAAAGAGAACGCTCACGAGGTAGGTTAAGAGCCTCAGAACCTGCTCCTGGGCCGAAGTCAACGCCGCTTGTAATTGGTTCATCTGGACGCTCTGTAGGGGCTGTGAGAGGTGTAATTGGTGGCATACCAGGAACATTCATAGGTGCTTCTCTAACTGCTCCACGAGGTGTAGGGCCTGCCATAGGTGCACCCTGTTGCTGTTGCATTGTTGCCTGACCTTGGCCATAAGCCATTCCAGGGATGTAACGAGCAGCCTGAGTGCCAGCCTGACCATTGCCACCTGTTGCTGAGATATTAGCAGGGTTGTTCTGCGGTGCGGTAGGGCGCATTCCGCCTCTTTTTTCTGCCATTTATTTCTCCCTACTTAGTATGCTTGAATTGTACTTTCGATATATAAGGTGGAGCAGTAAAGGCTGAAACCTTCGCTGCTATCTCCATCGCTTCGTAGGCATCTGCTCCAGCGTGTAGTGCTCCTATAGCATACGCTGCGCCAGACCCTGTTGCATAAACTCCATCTGCATTTCTGGTAACCGATAGGTCATCATCAATGTCAAAAATTTCTCCGCATACTGCAATCAGAAACTGAAAGCGTTGCTCTGTCTTAGGCTCATCAAAGTTAAAACCATTTGATGATAAACATTTACGGAGAGAAGGCATAACCTTTACAATCATAAAGTGGTAAAGGTCTTCCTTGTCTTGCTTGGTAGGAACTGGAGGTTCCCAAATATGTTGTGCTACATCGCAAGGTAGAACCTCACCTGAACCAGCAACCAAAAATTGTCCTCGTTCAGAAATCTTCTTGACATCTGGATGTGTAAAAATCTTTCCACTGTCATCTGTAGTTTGGCTATCTGCAATCAGAACACAATCTTTTTCGTATTGTAATCCTATAATTGTTGTCATTGTCCCCAGCCTTTACTACCCTCTTGTTACTGCTCTTGCGTTTGCAGCACCTGATGCTGAAAGGCTTGAGAGAATTGTTTGAATATCTGGTGCTGCCTGTGGTGCTTCTATTGGTGCTCCACCTTGTTCTGTAGGAGCGCCTCCTGCTGGAACGCCTTCGGGAGCAGGGGACGTTTGCTCAACCATTTGTGGTGCCCCAGCAGGAGGAACTTGTTGCTGCGGAGCGAATGTGGCTTCAATGGCATCTTCTAATGCGACACCTTTTTGACGAGCCTTGATAACCGCAGCAATTTTACGGACCACCTCTGAAGCATCTTGTCCCTGAGTTGCCATTTGTGGAATAGCCTGTGAGAAGGCTGTAAGTGAACCAAGAAGCGAAGAACGCATCTGCTCAATTTCAATCTTCTCAAGTTCTTGTGTGACGTTGACTGTGAATGGAAGTTCACGCATAGCCATATCCTTAGAGATAAGACCGCCACCCAAAGCCTGGAGCATAAAGATAAGACCCTGTGCAGGGTTAAGACCAGCGAGCATTCCGTAGCGGACATCTGCTGAGTAGTCACCCTTGATGTCTCTGCCTGGTCGGTATGTGATTTCGTAAGGTGAACCAGAGTCAACACCACGAATGGTCTTCTCTTCTGGATAGATTACTTCATCTGCCTCAAAGCAGAGGCTAATAACATCGCGTAGGGCTGCAGCAAAGATTGCTTGAGCAGACTTAACTTGGGTATCGAATGCACCCATAAGTGCCTGTACGCCTTGTCCCGTGACGATAGAGGCATCAATGTTTCCAGTACGCGATTCTGGATAGCGTGAACCAACACGCAATTCTTGATTAAGTACTTCTTGTTCGGTGAATGCCCCCGCTGGAATGTTAAGTTCCACACGGCGAACACCTGCTGGGTTTGCTGTACGGATAACAGCGTCTCCACCAAGTTGTAGTTCCTGAACATCGTTAGGAAGAACAATTGGAGACTGAACAGATTTCTCTGCTGCTTCCATAGCAAGCAACGCAAAGCGGTTACGTAGTAACTGGATGCCAAGTACGTCGTCAAATTGTCCACGAAGTTCACCGTCAATAGATGGCTTACGTGCGACAACAATCATCATCTTACCTAGTGGGTTCTTAGCATATGATAGAACTAAGTCGCCCTTTGTAGGAAGATAGATAATTGACTGGTCTTTGTCATAATAGCGAATCATCTCAATCTGAGTGTTGAGGTCTTGCTTGTAGCCGTAGCCACCAAGAAGTTCTCTTTCATACTCAGGAAATTGTGAAACCAATTCGCCTAGTGTCATTACATATCGCTTAGCAAATGCAACGCAACGTCCGTAGCGGTCAAATTCTGGGTAAGCCCCAATAGGATTTTCTACGCGGATACGTGGCATTTTTGCTTCTTCGTCTAATTCAATAATGAAAGGGACGAAACCGTAGGTGAGATACCAGTCAGCACCTGAGTACATATGTACTGATAGGTCTGAGTGGTTGAAGTAGTTAGAGGCAATACGAGTACGCTTGTCAGCGAACTGGCGTGCCTTATCTGAAACTTGATTTGCTGCTGAGCAGTTTACTGCTGGCAGTGGAGCCATAACCTCAGAGAGGTCACGAGCAACGATGTCAATAAAGTTTGCTACTACGTTTGCATCTACGCCGTCGGGGAAGAAGTCTGGGTAGACCTCAGCGATTTTGCCTTTGCGGACAGCAAGCACGTCAAGGTTGCGAGCATCACGCTCATTGTTGCGATAGCGCATAGACAGGACTCGCGCTGCAACCTGTTCCATTGATAGTGCCATTGTTATCCTAACGTTTGATTGAAATAATTATTTAATTATCTGTTTGCGTCGTTAAATGCGCCGCCACCGCCGCCGCCGAAGCCGCCACGCATACCGCCACCACGAGGGGTGCTCTTAACTGAAGAAAGTTTTTTAGTACTTCTGCTACGAACTTTGACTTCTACTGGCTTGGCTTGCTTGGTGGGCTTATTTACTTTAGCCGCCCTAGATGCTGGAGTGGATTTTTTAATGGCGCTTACCACAGTAGCCTTAGTTCCTGAACCCATAGCATCTAAAACTTTTTGTAAGTCTCCTGGGTTGCCTGTTTTGTAAATATACTTTACATATTTAAGGGCTGATTTTTCAAGAGGAGTTAGTGGTTTATTTGCCATTATGGTTCCTAACCGTATTGGTCTGCCCATTGTGAGGCAAACGCTTCATCTAAATTCAGTGAGCCACGTGTGGACATCTGTGCCCGTGTAGCCCATCGGTTTGTCTGGTACTGACTGATTCTTGTACTCTGTTGCATTAACTCTCTTACGCGGATAACCGCAAACCAGAGAGCCATTACAGTATCTGTGGGGTTTCTAGTGTCAGGCTTCCAGGTAATCAACTGCTGTACCAAGGTCTTCAAACCTTCAGAGCCTTCGTTGCTTGGTAGTTCAATCAAGTTGTTATCTTGGAAGCGTCCATCTCTGGTGTTACCGAATAGGCTTGCCATAGATGCCACACCAAAAGATGTGTCCCACTTGTTCTTACCAGTGAAGTGTGAGTTCAACTGGCACCCATACTGGGCTAGAAAGTTTCTTAAGTTCTCATCCAGGGCGTAAGCCTTCTGGTGAGCGTTAATCTCAATACGCAGTTCTTGTGGACGGTACTTCTCCACCCAATCCTCAATCAAGTCTTGAATCTTTTGAGGAGTTGGCTCTGTCATATTGACAGCATCAAGAACATAAATCTTTCCATCGGTACGGTTGTATGTAATGACTACCGCACCTGTGGCACCTGCCATAGCAGGGTCAAGTCCGATTACCGTATATGTTGACTCAGCGTGCTTAGGGTGGCCAGGAATCCCTGGTTTGAGTGGCCCACGCTTTCGCATTCCGTTAACACTTCCTGCGACGCAGGTTGGTGAGAAGATTGAGTTTTCTTGGACATCCTCTTGCTGGTAGACCATAGCCCAAACTGACGGTGCGACCTCAGAGCGTCTTGTAAAGAGAGAAGGTCCATCCCACTTGGGAAAAAGTCCATTTTCGTCCGCCCCATCAATTTCGTTTTCTTGCATATTAGACTTAGGCCAGAGTGTTTTCCAGTTCTCTGGCTTCTCGTCAAACTCAAGGACAGCAGGTTGTGAGAAGTAAGTGAAGGGTGATTTGCCACCTGACCACTGGCCTGGGTCACGAATCATCTTGTAGAGGTCTACAGCCGAGATTCGGGTACCCACGATAACAAGTTTACCGTGGCGACCAAGACGGGTGATAACTTCCTTCTGAATCCACTCAAGTTGCTTTTCCCACTCGTGGGCGTTAGAACCCATCACGACGTCATCTAGGATAATCAAGTCGGCACGAGCACCGTAAATCTGAGAACCAAAGCCAAGTGCTTGAACCGTTGGGTCCTTCTCGCCTGAGTCACGGCCTGTACCTAGGTAAATCATATCGGCTGACCATTGGGTTGCATCTGCCTTGTAGCCACCATTGGGGCCGAAGGCCACCTGTAACTTGGTGTAGGCTGGGTGTGAAAGTCTGGTCTTGATAGCCCCTAGGAACTTACGGGCCATACCCTGGGTCTTAGAGACGATGATGACTCTAGCATTCGGGTTGGTAACAATCTTGTGGACGACGTAGTTGGTTGTGATGACTGTGGACTTGGCGTGCTCAGGGGGTACGTTGATAAGTACACGGTTGAGAGCGCCAGGCTCGTAGGTCATCGCTGGGTGAATCCATCTAGGTGTTCTGCCTTCGATGATGTCATACCAGTCAAGGTGATGGTCAAAGAGGGGTGAGTCTAGGAACTGCTCGCAGAAGTCGGGGAAGGAGATTTCCTTAATGTCCTTAAGGTCTGCTTTAACCCCTTTGCCCATAAGTCGGGCTTTCTCGGAGCGTTCTTTGAACTCAGGTGATTGCATCACCCATTGTCTAAAAGTTGTGTCGTTGCGGTTGACGGTGGCCATAGCCGCAGTAATGGTCAAACCCTGCTCAAGTTGGAGTAGTACCCGTTCCTGGGCTTCGACCTTGGAGAGGTCTTGCTTTCCTGCTTTGCGTCCCATAACATCCCATCCAGTCGCCCTGAAGGAGGGGCAAATATAACATCAATAACGCCTATAAATTAACGGCATAACTCTGGCGCATTCCCTACGAAGTAGGTTCGATATTTATATATTATATCGAACGAGCGAAGCCCTAGCGAAGCGAAGTTCGCTAGAACTTATTAGTTCTTGCTATATAAGATAACCCGTTCAAGTACCCAAAACCGAACATCGGTTTGGGATATATTTTTAAAATAGTTGCCCTCTGGGGCAAAAGTCCTGTTCAAGTACTATATGACCCCTAATATAACAGAAAATTTTAGAGTGACAGTACAGTATAGTACTGGCACATAATTAAACAACCCTGGGTCAAAATGTCTAACCCTTACCCTGACGTATAGACTTGGACACTTACCCCCTCGCGTGTCCAACACTTACCCTTACCCTGAGGGTTAAGGTTTAAATAGGTTACTCACTGGTAACTTATAAATGAATTACGCAACATTTGTGTATCTTAATTCGTGGCGAGTGACTCTCCAATCCGCCGTCAATATCTCGCCCCTACATTCCCGTGATGCGTACAATATAAATGGAATCCATCGCCTAATTTGGGAAGGTTCACGGGTTCCGAAAGTGTGACCGACATCACACGTTTATCTCTTGACACGCCTATCTCCCTCGTATATTGTTCTTCTTGTAGCCGAGAGAACTACCTCGAAGCACAGAACATCGAACAGATGTTCGAATAGAACAGGAGACAAGATTATGACCCGTAAAGACTTTCAACTCATCGCAGACGTCATCAAGGGGATGAATAAGCCCCACAATGATAGCGAGACAGTGGCCGAGATTGCCTACCAATTCGCCCTAACCCTAGCGGATACGAATGACCGCTTCAATCGTGAGATGTTCCTCAAGGCTTGCGGGGTGAACTAATGCTCACAGCATCTGCAACCATCCGCAACCAGTGGAACCGCGAAGAGATACGAGAGGAAGAACACGAGTTCGCCAGTATCGGTGCGCTTGAGGACTGGCTCGCCTATAACCGCGCTTATATCCTCACCCTATCATTCACGGGAGAATTTGTGAGGGATGAGGAATGAGCCTAACCCTACACCTAGGCGACTGTCTCAACGGGTGCGACATCTGCACCGCCAACCATCACGAGGGGCGCGAGTTCTGCACCGATTGCGGGGTGGAATTGTGAGCATCTATGAGATTCTTTCAATGCTAGGCGGAGACCTATCGGCAGACCCTGCCCTAATCTTGGAAGCATTCAACGAGAACCCCGACTATAAGCCCCTAGTAATTCAATGCTCACGGGGTGAGATTACCTACACGGCACTCTTGGAGAGGGTTAACGAGATAATCTAAATGTGACGAGAGTCACCGCCCTAAACGCTTGACGAGCGCGACATCTGCAAGAGATGATTAGGGCACAAGATACCAAGCAAGGTGCGAGGTATCGGCAAGAAACTAGACGGGAGATTAGCAAGATGTCACAATTGACAGAAGAGACACCAAGCACAGAGTGCAATTCGTACATCGTCGGCGGGTATCGTGTGAAGTTCACGAACTGGCAAGACGGCAGAAATGAAGAGTTCTTCGCAAGCCGAGAGGATGCAGAGAACTATCTCTTAAGCCGCAAGGCTTACGGGTACAAGGGCACAGTCGAGACGATTCATTTCAGAGTAAAGGATGAGAACTAATGAGCCAGCCAACAGGAATTGCGCTAAAGGTTACCAACAAGGACGGACACGTATCCTACCCCGCTTATGAAGCGTGGGGATGGGAGAAGGTAAACGCGGTTATACAAGGCACACTAGCAATCGAACACGTCGCCACAGTTGAAATCGTGGACGTCAACATCAGGGAGGGAATGTGATG
>Ga0315907_10008968_pt1 | contig 10200 bp, 22 predicted proteins | sample LakEriMetagenome_3_FD_203525 | JGI IMG/M metagenome (GOLD analysis project Ga0315907, IMG submission 203525) | Freshwater fungal communities from buoy surface, Lake Erie, Ohio, United States - Buoy 12 MA123 | ecosystem: Environmental > Aquatic > Freshwater > Lake > Lake biofilm | place: USA...
ATTCCTTTGCTGGACATATCAACGCCGAGTCCGATTGCGGCGGCGTAGTCCTCTGGTGAAGGGATAACTCCAGCCTTCGGAACGAACTGAGTTAGGTTTGCAAAATCATACTTCTCTGCCAAGGATGTATATCCATTGTGCATACCAGTGGTGATTGCCGCTTCCAGTATGCTCTCCTCTGTGCCGAGTTGTGCTTCAGCCTTTACGATGGAGAACTTTAATTCCTTTGCGGTAATCTCTCCTCGGTCAAACGAGAGGATGGCGCAGGCTTCTTCAAGCAATTCAAAGTGGTTTGCTGGAGAGTCCTCGTCAATCTCGTCGTCCTGCTCACAGCATTTTATGAGCTTGAGTGCCGTCTTTACATCTGTCTTGTATTTAATGGACAGCATTTCTGCCAAGTCCATGCGACTGACTATTCCTTTTGGGGTATTGAATGAACCCTTTAGTGTTTCTGTCATAGGTATCTAGGTTTTATTTTAGTTTTTTATTCAGGTATTGTTCGACAATAACTCGGACAAGACCGGAAACTGATCGTTGTTGTGTGCGAGCCAACCCCTCTAACTGCTTCTTGCAATTAGCTGGGATGTAAAGGCCAAGGAAAGTATTGTTATTCGACTTCTTCATTTGTGTGTTCAGCAATGTCCGTTAGTTCTACATAGGTATCCAACAAATCCTCGTCGTCGAAGTCTGTTGTCTGTTTGCAGTTGTCTCCAGAAATAACCCTAATGTCCCGTTGAAAGCCCTCGTGTGGAGTCTCTCGGATAAAACCGATTACTTCATCCTCGTCACGGAAGAACTTGGCGAAGTCGTAATGCTCTTTGTTGAGCGGCTTAGTCAGGACTAGGTATTCCATATTGGTTGTAGGTTTGGAGGAGGCTGGGGAACCATGAAAAACCAGCCTCCTCCTGTCGCCTATGACAAATTAAAATGCTTCCTCTTTAACGCGAGGCTCGGAAACCTTGAGCGAGTAGTAGCTACCCTGCTCGTTTGTTTTCTGCCAGCCAGCAATTTCGTAGTCCTTGCCAGCCACATTGATCTTGCCCTTGATGTCGGGGTGTTTGTCCTCTTTTTTGTATTTGTTTTTCGAGAGGAATCCGCTGTTTTCTTTAGTCATATTATTGATTTGGTTGGTGTTATTCTGCAATAGCCTTGTAAGCTATGATGTTGCGCTTGATGGCATCCATGCCGTCAAAGAGGAATAGAGATGCCGTGTTGTCTGACATCTTGTAAAAGTCTTTAGCCTTTAATGGAATGCGCTCGTCTTTAGCGAAGTGGCAAGCCCCGATGAACTCTTCTGGAGTGTATCCTAGCTTCATCAATTCTTGGAATAACGCTTGGTGATTCTCTCCGTTGAATTTGGATGCCGTTTCTTTCGCTTTAGGAGCCTCTGTAGCTGGCTTTTCTGCTGGCTTGGCTGGCTCTACCTTCTGGACAGGCTTCGGCGATTCTACGGGCTTTTGCGGAGCGTAGTTATTACGACCCATTGCCGCCTCCCCATCGTCGTCATCTGGGCATACCATCGTGACTGCTTGCAGGGCATACCGCCGAGCGTAACTGATGAGCGAACCGATTCCCTGTGGGTCATCCTTCGCTGGCTTCATGTATGTCCGGCTCTTGATCCATTGACCAGACCCGTGCATTAGCATGGTCTCAACATAATACCCAGCATCGTCGTGTGACGGAAGCTGAACGATGCTCAACCCATGCTTGGATAAAATGGGACGAGTGGCTTCCCATACTGCCGCTAGACTAGCATAGGATGACTTGAAGTATGGATTCGCTGAATCCTTGTGGACGGTTCCAACCTCCGCTTGCGCCTTTGCTAGAGCGGCTGCGAGGTCGCCGATGTTTTCAGATTGCGTGTTCATTGGGCTATGATTTTACTGCGTGTATCTGTAATGTCAAAATAAATTTTAAGAATTTTTTTCGTATTCAACACCATCGTTGATCGTGCTGAATCCAAAATGCAAATCCAATCGGACCCACCCTCCCTCTGGATTGTCATCAACTATTGCGGTGAATCCTCCAGTGCCGGAAGTCCCGTTGCATTCGATGGCAGACTTCATCGTTTGCCTTGCCGACTTGCGAATCTCGTATTCATCTGGGACTCCGTTAGAGGATTTCCACTTCCAATCTAGGTGCTGCATTACTGAAGCAACCTTGTCGAACTCGAAAGAGTCCATGATCTCGTCCACCTGCTCTTGTAGTGCTTGTTCTTTTGTCATTTTGTTTTCGGTTGGTATTTGTTTGCGAACTGCCAGTATTTGCAGACATTGGTGAAGGCTTCGTAGTTTGAGTCGAGAGTCTGCTCGTCATACCACGCTTCACCGATCCTGCCGGGTTCTGTTGTGCTGATGTAAAGGTTAACTCCACGCTTGGCTCCTGCGACCTTGGCGTATGCAGCGATCTGCATTGGTTCTTTCGACCAAGGTTCGATGTCATACTGCGGCTTGGTCTTTCTCGACTTGTAGTCCAACACATACAACACTCCGTCTTTTTCGATTAGTGCATCTGTCGTTCCTGCGTAGCCGATCTCTTGGTTGACCAATCGCAGTTCGTGTTGAAGGAACTTGACCCTGTTATGATCGACCCACTTCTTGACCGGAGCGACATACTCTTCCATCACATGGTCGTATGCCTCGCCTTGGAAATGGTTCTCTAGTGCCTTGTGGATTTGCGTTCCGAGGTCTGCCGCTTGCTCGACCTGCTTGAAGGCGTCAGTCATAATGCGCGAGCAGTAGTCTTCATCGCTCTCGTCTGGATTGCGAGGGAGTGTTAGGCTTGCCATCAATACCTGTTGTTGCTTCCATCGGTCCAGTTCTGGCGATGCTAGGCATTTGAAGATCGTCGTAACACTCGGGAAAAGACCGAGTGCTTTGCAATCTCGCAGCGTTGTAGGGCGCATACCGCCCTTGGATTTGTTTGGAACTTCAAAGACTGCTTTGCCGTTCTTGTCGTAGTAGTGTCCTGTGTCTTTCATTTGTTGCAGAGTGGGCAGAGTTGTGTGTTTGGTTGGGTTGCCACCCAAGCACAGCCGATCAGATAGAACGACAGGGCTAGGAGGGCATAGATTGCGATTCTGGTTTTCATTCCTTTGGCAGAATAGCGGAAAGGATGTTGTCCATTATCACGATTGTTATGAGTTGGAACATTAGCCACTCTCTCTTGAGGTAGAGGAGCGTCAGTTGTAGGTGGTATTTCATGGTTGGTATTTGGGTTCACTAGGTATTGAATAATTCGACAGGTTTTGGTGTTGGTCAAGAGAAAATATAAAAAAAGTTTTTAGAATAATTCCTGCTTGCTCTTGATGAACTCGACTAGCCATCTGTCTTCTACGCTTCCGAGGTAGTCACGCTCTATGTCGGTCCGGCCCTGCTCTTGGTGCAGCCATGTCCAGAAGTCATCGACCCACTCGTTGTTCTTGATCGTCTCGACTGGCGAGTTGGTCGGTTGTTGAAAGGTTGATTCTTGTTTAACAATAGTCTCGTCCTCCCACCTGCGTTGGTTTAGCCATGTCGCTGGGTAAGGAACAAACTGCGGGTCTTTCCAAGTCTTCTTGTGTTGCTCTAGTGCTGGTAGAACTTCTGCCAATACACATTTGTTTTTGCTCCACGCTTTCTTCGCTTGAGGTTTGGCTACCTTGCGAGGGTAGGAGGAATAGAAGGATTCAAATTCACTGTTGGTATTCCCACACTGTGGCTTTTCCGTAGGGTGGCTTTTATCATCATTCACTTTCTGAGTTTCTGATTTCTGAATCTCTTCTGTATGAGTCTTTGTTATATTAGAAATAATAGACGCGCGCGCGGATCGTCCATTTTTTGCCTGATGGTCTGGCAAATCTTGGAGCATGGCATCTGGCAAATCTTGGAGCATGCCCCCCCATGTGGAAGAATCTGCCTGATGGGTCAAACGCTCACTTGTCAGCACGGTTTTTGCCACTTGGCTGATGGTATAATACTTCATTGCCTTGCCCTGTTTGATGTCCAATTGGGAAGACTTAACTAGCCCCATTTTCTCTAACGCACGGAACACATCAGCTATCGTTCTCTCACTCCAGAACGGAAAGAACTCTTCCTGCCAACCCTTATAGCTATTGTATATCCATCGCTCGTCATCGACCAATCTTCCGCACCTTTTGTTGGAACACAGGTAGTGCATGCTCTGAAGGACGATTGCCTCAGATAGACCTATCATCTTGGCAAGGCTGGGCTGAAACACCAGCGGCGTTTCGTCAATTAACAAATTCGATTTACTCATAATTTAAAGGGGGCCACCCCCCACTACGGTGAAAGACCGATTGATTGTCGGGTAGAAATATTTCCGTAGCGGAGGATGATATTATTGTGTCGATTTAATCTTTCGTTTCGTCCGTTTCTACGCAGACGGCTGTATTGCTACAGCGATTTCAACCCTACACTCGCTCGGTGCAGTGTCAAACTTTTGTTTAGATTATATTCAGCAGTTCAAGCATGGCTTGATTTATTCGTCATATTCTAATCGTGAGCTATAACCTGTTGCGTTATACCTCAACTTTATTCTTGAGGAACTGATAGGTCGTAGCAGCCTTCTCAAACTGCTCCCAGCTTGCGGTCTTGTCCTTGCCAGCGCACCAGAAGAATTGATTCGCACATTCCTCCCAGTCTTCGGCTCGCTTCTTCGCTTGGTTAAGCTCAGTGATGAGCTTCCATTCTCGGTTCGCGCTGCGTCCAGAGATAGTGTAGTTCTCTTCTAGTTCTGATTGCAGGCGATCCCGCTCTTCCCGCATCTCTGCTAGTGTTTCGGAGAGCCTAGCGAGTTCGCGGTAAGACTCGTTTAGGTCTTTCAGTAGTTGTGAATCGTGGTGGCTCATAGGTCTGAATACTCTCGCGCAATTGCGTAGGCTTGCATTAGCTTTTCGTTGGCTAGGTCAATCTCGTCGGCGGCATAACCGATGTCATCTCTGTTCATATAGATCATTGCAGATTCGATGAACCGCATTGATTCTTCTAGGTAGGTTTTAATCTGATCTTCTGGTTTCATATTCTCTCGATAAAGATTGGGGTTTGTTCACCGACATACGCTCCCTGCGTATTGAAGTAAAAATATTCTTGCGCTTCTTCTGGAGTCATGCCTTGGGATTCTAAAATTTCCATGCACTTGTCCCGATCATACACCGCAAGCGGAGTGTTGAACTGCCAGCCGATGCCGATGAATGCTTCGTCTAGCCCGTCTGCAAGCAAAATCGAATAGTCGTCTCCGACATGCTCGTCTAGTTTTTCTTTGAGGCTCATTATTGTTAAACAGTAGTCAGGGTTTCAGCAAGGTTCAGGTCGATATATTCCCGAACGAAATCTTCCGCTCGGTCATAATCCTTAATGAACGAGAGCGTCATTATTTCTACCTTCGCTCCGTTCGGTTTTCTGATGACAACTTGGTTGCCGTCCATTGTTATTTCGCATCCGAGATGGATGAATTTTTTGTTCATAGAAATTCAATGTTGACACAACACAATATGTGGCGCAAGCTGATTTCTCAATGAACACATACAACACAGCAGAAGTAATAATGACAATGCCTGACACAAACGAGATGTCTGTCGGCTACTCCACACGCACAGCAGACGAGCCAGACTTGGCGCATCCAAGCCTGCTTGCCCTGCAAGAAATAGACTCGCTGCGTGATGAGCTACGGCACGAACGCTACAAGCGATTGCTCGCGGAAGGAGAGGTAGCAAGGATGAAGTTTGAGGAGGCTCGCCCAAGCGACCAGCATTTCCTTGGTTTTCCTCTCAGGTGCTACGATTCGAGCGACGACGACTGCATGCGGACTAGCTGGGAAGTAAAGATCGAAGGAGTGTGGCATGAAGTCATCACTTGCGGTATGAGCTTCGACAAGAAGGAAGCCGTCGAATCAATCATCCGCATTCTGAAAAGCAAAATATGATTGCCTCACAAGACGGTGATCCAACAAAGAGATTACTGGAAGAACTGCTGAAGATCACGGTTCACGATGTCCGTTACCAGATACCTTCCGCCTGCCCTAAGAACGAGCGGGTAGAAGCCAAGCGCACAGCGGAGGATTTCTTCAAGACGAAGTTTTATCGAGAAGTCTGCGACATATTCAACCTGCCAGCGAACAAGGTTGCCAAGCTGGTCTTGTCGCAGAAGAACCAATTCGTCCGAGATGAACGGGAGGATAGCGATGAACTGCCCTAAGTGCGGAAAGAAGACGAAGATCATAGACAGCAGAGTTGCTGGTGATAGAACAGTAGTCAGCAAAGAATACCAGTACTCCGGTAGCAAGGTTCGCAGGAGGCATCAATGCAAGTGCGGGACACGATTCAGCACGATAGAAATCTTCTGCGAAATACTGCCACCTCAATTTCCCCCTGAGAATAGATACAAGAAACCTAAACCTAAACATAAAACAAAGAAACCAAAGGCCAAACCAAACAACGATTGGCTGGAGAGAATAAATAGAAAGCTAGAAGAATGACATACGAACAATTTGTTAACGCATTAGTTAAGAACGGACATAAGATAAAAGAGGAACTAACTGGCGACGAATGCCATACAATCCACATGATTATGGGAATCTGTGGAGAAGCTGGCGAGCTGCTGGATGCGGTGAAAAAGGCAGTTATTTACCGCAAGAATCTGGACAGAACGAATGTCATCGAGGAGCTAGGCGACATTGAATTTTACCTTGAAGGTTTCCGCCAGTCGGTTGGAATCAGCAGGGATGAGACAATTAAAGAGAACATGGACAAGCTATCCAAGCGTTACGCGAAAATCTCCTACACCGATGAGGCCGCTCAAACTCGCGCTGATAAAGCCTGAGAACATATTGCTGCTGGCAGTCGTAACAGTATGTGCAATCTACAAGTTGTTTCTTGAATGACGCTGCATCCGTTCGTAGGCATGGACGAGTCCGGCGATCTGCACATCTACATATCACCATTCAAGTTGCATAAGTTAAGCCCGATGCACTCTCGCGGTAGACCATTCCCAGACGGTGCGGAACAAAACATCTCGTCTGATAAGGCAGAAGAGTTGTTAAATAAAATGCACGATTATTTTAACGAGTATGAAAACGGTAAGAGGTCTAAAAAGAAATAAGCCCATGAACAGGGTATCCGATAAGCACCGGAAGGAGCTAAAGGAATACTCTAAGATTAGGTATGATTACTTTATGCTGAATCACTTCTGCGAGATATGCGGCAATGCGGCAACGGACATTCACCACAAGGCTAGACGAGGAAAGAACTTGAACAACACAGAGACTTGGATGCCTGTGTGCCGCCTGTGTCACACAAAACTTCACGACAATCCGAAGTGGGCAAAGGAAAATGGATACTTGATATGACTATATTCGCAATAGACCCCGGACCTACAGACTCAGCATTCGTTCAGTGGGATGGGACGGTTGTCGATCACGGACATCTTAATAATTACGATATGCGGCAACTGCTGATCGGTAGGGAATACGACATCGTAGCCTGTGAAATGGTAGCCTCATACGGCATGGCGGTAGGTGCTAGTGTATTCGATACCTGTCGATGGGTTGGGAGATTTGAAGAGGTTGCCATGAAGGACACGCTCTTGTGCTACAGAAAAGACATTAAAATGTATTTGTGTCGCACGATGCGGTCAAAGGACAAGGACATCAGGCAGGCATTGCTGACGATGGTGGGACCGCAGGGGACTAAAGACAACAAGGGACCGACATACGGATTAAAATCTCACACTTGGTCAGCCCTAGCGGTTGCGGTGTATGCTCAAAACAAATTGACTACTGTTCAACAATAGTTATATTGCGACACACCGTTCTTTTGGTTCGGTGTTTTTGTGTGTTCATAGGTTGGGAAGGGGGCGCAAGCCCCCTTCTCATTTCATCTTAAAGAAGTTGACTGACCTTGTTTTGCCGTCATCCCAAATAATAGAGAACTTCTTTTGCTGTGCGCCCATCCTCTTCAAGCGTTCTGTTGCTGCCGAACGACCAATACCCATCTTTTCCGCTGCATAATGGGCATCAATCCAACCATCTTTAAACAACTGCTCTCTGCTACTTACTTTGTTTGAATCGAATAAAGCCTGCCAAGCATCAGCTACAGAGGCAACATCCACGGATTGTTTGGTTTTCTTTCGCATAGGTTTACGGTTATTTGTGTGTCAGTGTAGTAGCCGTAGCCGAAGCCTTGGCTCCAAGCCAATGTAGCGCGGCGTGTCTTTGCATAGGAAGCGTCGAACTTCATCAGCATTCCAACGCAGTAAGCGGTAGCGGATTGCAATGTTCTACCCGGCTCTTGTCCTACTCGGTGTAGGTGTCCCATGATGCAGTTACCAAATGTCTCCGCATGATCGCGGATAGCAGCCATGTTAAACATGTATCCATGTAGAAACTTATGACCACCAAGAGTGTAGTTTGAACGAATATCGTATTCGTATGTTCTAGCCTTGAGCTTCTTAGCGGTAGCCTCGATCTCCTGTATAACAATAGTCGCAGCGTGAGCAGCCAAGGCGTTAGGAGAATTCGCCAGCTTAAACAATCTATCCTCGTGATTTCCGTAAAGGATATGCTGTGGCTTTAGCTCTTGTAGAAAATCTACACCAGCAGCAAGGTCGTCAGCTACAGACGCAGCCCTATCAGCAGCGTTAGGGTCTGACATAGCTCCACCTCTAGCAGCCGCCATGTCCACGAAGTCTCCGAGATGAATGGTCGTGTCAGGGCGGAAGCGGGATTGGAACGAAAGCACAGCGTCCCTAGCTTCTGGGTCGATGTGATCTCCGTGAGAGCAGCTAACCGCCATCCACTTCTTCCACTTCTTCGTAATGTTGAACGGCTGGAACCGCTCGCTTGCTTTAGTTTTCATCGTGAATTTTAGGGCATTCAAAACCATCTTGACTAAAGATAGGATTGCCAGTCTCGTCCAAGTGCGGGAAGTGACGAAGGCAACTATAGGCCCTAGCTGAAATCTCTTTCACGGTCTTTGGACGGGTAGAGTGATGCAGTAAATCTCGGAGGAATTTACGAGTTTTCCAAAGCGAGTATTGTTGTTCGTGGCGTAAACTCATTTTAATTCTGGGTGTTGTTTGGCATCTGCTGGTGTAAATACTTTTAGGAACATATCTGTTGAACCTAGCCAGCTAAAGCCATGCCCCCATGTTATCGTCTCTTCTGGACTTGCCATACAAACCTGCTGGTCTTTACCGCAGCCTTGCTGGTCGCCTCGGAATGTCCACCAACTACCGGGTTTCGGAATTGTCATTTGTGTGTAGGAGTTCTTGTGGGAATTTGTTAATCAAGTCCATCAATGCAGCCTCCCCGTCTATCACAGCATCCTCGCTCAATTGTGGGAATACAGCGTGAAGGACTTCGTGTATCGCGGTAGAGAGAACCATGTCTGGGTCTGGATCAACAAATATCTTGTTGTCTTCAGCGACACAAAGGCCGATGTCGTCTTCCTCAACGCCGATGTAGTCATCCTCAGTAGGCTTTTTGAAGATTACCTTCCAAGGTTCGTCGCTGACTCGGACTGTTATCCGTTTGAATCGCACAGTAATAAGATCGCAGATTCTTTTAAGGAGTCAAAAGATATTTTTATATGCTTGTGTAAGTGGCTGAATTGCTACCACTTCACCTTCGACGACCAATAGGCCGCACTCGTCTTGCCCTTCTTAATATTGGCTCGATGCCTAGCTTTGAAACTTTCCCTGCGCTTGCGATATGATTCAGACTCTCCCTCTTTCTTCGGTGAACCAGATACCCCCTGTTGCCCAAATCGAATTGTCCTTGGTTTTCCATTATCACTTACGAGAACAACATGGCTCTTCGTTGGGTGGCTAGGCGTCCTTTTAGGCTTGTTCACACCAGACACACCGAGTCGCTTCATTGCTGATTTAATTGCTTCGCTCATTGCTTAATGCCTCCTTGATGATCTGCCTCACATGGTTAATCTGCCTAGCCTTTAGACACTGCCTCAGTATCTCTTTTAGTTTCTTGTTCTCTTGAATCAACGCTTCGGTATCACTCATAAAGGGCTAGTCTTGCAAACGCATAAAGGGCAGTTAGCGATACCGCCATTGCAAGCATCGCTAAGGTTAATAGTTTGTATTCTTTGGATGTCATTTAGAAACCTCTACTTGAAGTAGAGTATGCCTTATTAATCCTATCTGCATCACCAGATTTTCGAGCGGCATTCATTTCTACAACTCCACTAAC
>Ga0315907_10008970_pt1 | contig 10199 bp, 6 predicted proteins | sample LakEriMetagenome_3_FD_203525 | JGI IMG/M metagenome (GOLD analysis project Ga0315907, IMG submission 203525) | Freshwater fungal communities from buoy surface, Lake Erie, Ohio, United States - Buoy 12 MA123 | ecosystem: Environmental > Aquatic > Freshwater > Lake > Lake biofilm | place: USA...
ACTGGTTCCAACGCAATGTTTATGACAAGGCGAAGGCTGTGTCGCGTTGGACTTTCGCTGGGTTGCAGTTAGCGCCAGACCTAACACAGAACCTTGCGTCACAGATTTTCTCTGGCAACAACCCACAGGGCATCGACGGCTGGTTCGCATCCACCCAACTGGGAACGATGATGTCTCAGCATGGCAACGCTGGAAGCGGCTTCTTCTTTGGTGGTGAGGCCGCCAAGACTCAGGCTGAGCGTGCCCGCGAGTTCCGTGGAACCGTTGGCAACAGCGCGTGGACTATCGGGCGTGGCGCGGCAGACGTGTTCTTCACGCCAGGTTCGAAGGAATACAACATCTTGTCTGGCTTTGTTGACGCTTCGGTAACCATTTTTTCTGACCCAACCACCTACATTGGTCCAGCAATCAAAGCGGCCAAGACTGGTGAAGCCGCCAAGGGACTCATCGGAACCAGAACCGCTGTCCAGAAACTTGCTGATGTTGTCGCCGAGAAAGGACTGGTCGAGGTTGACCGCATCCCTGGTCTCGGGGACGATGCGCTGAAAGCCGCCCAAGCACTCGCCAAGGGTGAGGCTGGTATCGAATCTGCTGAGGGAATCATTTTCAACGGAACCAAGTTCGGGCAGTGGGTGCAGTCGAATACGAAGGCACAGCGTCTCATTTCTCGTAACGCTGAGCGTGCCGCCGACATCAGCCGCCGTGTCGCATCAGGCGCACTGAAAGCAGAAGACGAAGCAATCGAACGCAGTTTCCTTGCATACGAACTTGTTGAAGAGTTCAAAGGAAAGATTGACATTCCGACCGCGCTACGTTTTGCCGCCGCAGATGACACCACAAAGCAGATGGGATTGCTCGGTGAAATCTCCGCCCGCCTCGCCCAGTCAACCGACAGCGTTATCGGTCCCCGCGTAATTTCCGATGTCGCTGGAACTGGCGCAACCTACGCCGCACGTCAAGCCGCACGCGAACGAGTACCCCTCTACCGCAATCTTCGCAACAGCCGATGGTTCACCCAAATGCCAAAAAACGCCATCCTGACCAACGGCTCATCTCTCGACCAAGCACAGTCAGTTTTGAACTATGCCAATTACATGAAAGGCGCGAACCTTCATGTGGAAGACCCAGCAGAGTTCCGACAGTTCATGGGCAAAGTCGTCAGCGCTTTCGGCAACGAAGACCCAGCCGCACAAAAGAAAGCGGTAGATGAACTTTTCGATGACGCCATACTTGTGTCGTTCCGCAAAGCAGATAAGAAGAATGGTGAACGAATCGCAAAAGAAATCATTCAAAGCGCAAGACAAGAACTAGCCACAACCAGAGTGTTCAATGCCAATGAACTGGGCGAACTTGAGGACGCTGGATTTATTCAAAGGCTACGCGATTATTTCCCCGAAGAACTAATTAAAAGCAAAACTCCAGAAGAGTTGCGCCGACTGGTCCTGAGCGGACCTGGTTCGCTGGTCGAACTTCAGGACAACTTTCAAATTCTTCCAGACTTCAGGAAAATTCGTGCTTTGACCGCAGACCCGTACATTCGCCGCGCGTTCATCAACAAAAACAACGAGCCATACGCGGCCCAAAAAATTACTGAATTCATCCAGAACGACATCTGGAAGCCACTCGCCTTGGCGACAGGCGGTTACATCATGCGTAACATGATTGACGCCCAAACCCGTATCGCTCTCGCTGGACTGAAAGGATTTTTCAACCACCCATTCCAGTTCATCCACCAGGTCATTGGTGACCGTGCTGTCGGTGGAATCACCGAAAACGAAATGGGTCGACCAACCGAATTCACAGGAAAAATCAAAGACCTACTTAACAGTCGTGATACTCGCCTCGAAGAATTCCAAGACGCTCTAACTTTCGGTGCACAGGTCGGCCTTGATGACCCAGCACTAGAAATGGAACGGCTTATCCGCAACGGCAATTTCAGCCTTATCAGCAGACAGCAAGATGTTGCTTCTCACACCACTGGCATGGTCGACAACCTCGGCCTTATCGCCGATGACCCCATTCTCCGAGAAATTGTTGCGCGACGCAATCTTCCAACGGGTGAACGCAACGCAGAAATTCTGGACTGGTTCAAGACTGACCCGCGCGGACAAAAACAAGCCGAAAAAGTTATTAAGTACCTGCGTACTGGCGTGAAGGTGACTGACCCGCAAACCAAAACCTCGACTGTTATCAAGTTCACAAACGCACCAGAGGACGAACTGCTGGAACTGTGGGCAACCAAACTGTCCGACAACAAAATCAACACCATCGTCCGCGGCGACGAAGACCTGGCTTTCGTGGTCCAACACAACCGCGTGCCATCAAGCGTGGATGTTCTCGGACCCAACGGAGAAGTTGTCGGCAAACAGCGTGCCGCAATCCGCTCCATCCCAGAACCCAACGTCATCGTCAAAGGCGGACAGCCCATGTCGGTCGGTTCGTTCGTTGACCTTGGCCCAGACGAAGAAGGCATCATCGTCGCTCTGCGTGACGCCTCGCCAAGCGAAATCGACCCATTTACAGGCTCCCCATACACAGGCAAAGTCGCTGAAGTACAGCCCGTGTTCACTGGTGAAGCGTTCACTGGTGACTTCCTTGGTTCGCCGCAACTCCGTGACCTTATCGACCAGAAGGGCGCTGAGGGTATTTTGCCTGAAATCGTCAAACTTGCACAGCGCGGAATACCCAAAGAAACAGATAATGCTCGCAAGGCATTGGCGGCATGGAGAAAAGGAACCGACTTCTTTTTCAATGGGCTGTACGGTCGCGCAGTACAAAAACTTGAACGCTCTATCGTTTGGCGTCAATACTTCTACAAAGAAATCAACGATAACCTTGACCTGCTTGCACCAGCAGAAGCACGCCGACTGGTATCGAATGTTGAGAAGTTTGCCGCACAGTACGATTTGACGCCAGCGAACTACATCGGTGATAAGGACATTTGGAAGCGCATCCAGCAAACCGCCGCAGAAACCACCTCCACCGCCGAAGGCACCCTCGAACAACTTGAACAATACGCATCGGCGGTTGCTCTTGGCCGCACCAAGGACCTTTTGTACAATGCCGTAGAACGCTCCAACCTTGAAGACGTTCTCCGTGTAATCGTCCCGTTTGCTGGAGCATGGAAAGAAGTTCTCGGCACCTACATCGGATTCCTCGCCGAAGACCCCACCCGCATCCGCCGCGCCCAACTCGCCTTCACAGGAGCAACGAACTTCGACCCAGACAACGACGGCGAAGGGTTCTTCTACAAAGACCCAACCAGCGGCGAATACTCATTCAACTTCCCCGCGTCAGGCTGGATAGCCGAACACTTGACGGGAATCAACGCCCCACTCCAAGCACCAGTAAAGCGCCTCTCCATCGGCCTCGGCATCATCCCAAGCATCGGACCAGTAGCACAGTTGGGTGCATCCCAAATCATCCCCGACACCCCAGGCTTCGACGAAATCACCAACATCCTCATGCCATACGGACGTAAGGAAAACTTTCCTATCGCACCAACATGGTTGAGCCGCGCCAAAGACATCATCTCCGCCGACACCAAAAACACCCAAACCATCTTCGCCAACACCTACATCGAAACGCTCCGAGCCATGACCCTCTCAGGCGAATACAACCTGCAAGACCCGAACGACAAAGAAAAGTTGTATGCGGACGCCAAACAGAAAGCCCGTGTGCTCGCCGCGATGCGCGTGCTTGGCCAGTTCATTGGACCAACCAGCCCATCAGCGGAGTTCAAAGTGGCGACCGAACAGGGCGACATTTACGCCACCAAACTCGTTCAAGAGTTCTACAAACTGCAAGCCGAAAACTACGACACCGCAGTACAGCGCTTCCTCGAAACTTACGGTAACGATGCCATCCTCTACATCTCGTCCAAGAGCGAGGCGCTGATGGGCGGCCTTGAAGCCACCGAACAGTTCGGTGACTGGGAACGCGAAAACAGCGGCCTATTCGATAGGTTCCCTGAGATTGCTGGCTACATGGCCCCAGGTGGCACCGACTTCGACTTCCAGGTGTGGAACCGCCAGTTGACTTCAGGTAAGCGTCGCCGTCTGACCGACCGCGAACTGGTCGCTGAGGCAGAGTACAGGGTGGGTATGGCAAAGTTCCGTGAACAAAAAGCCAAAATCGGACCCAACCCATCCCAGGAGCAGAGGGAATGGTTGTCGGCCTGGAGACAGCAACTCTATGAGCAGTACCCAGGGTTCTTGACGAACTCGAAGTTTGACCCTAACGCTTTCACCCGCAAGGTTGAACAGATGCGCCAAATGGTTGTCGACCCGCAACTGGCTGGCAACGAGACCGCGCAGGTTTTGTCGCAATACCTGTCGTATCGAGATAAGGCTCTTGCTCAGGCGGAGGCAAGTGGGTTGAAGTCGTTGGAGTCGAAAGCGGCTGAACCGTTGCGTGATTGGTTGAGTAGTATTGGGCAAGCACTCTCTCAAGAGGTGCCAGAGTTTGCAAGAATCTATGACCGAGAACTGTCTTACGAGGTAGACCAATAATGTCGATGGACCAGAACCAGGGAGAACTCAGCCCAAACCCGCCAGCGGCAACCGTTGCGGCCAGTTCTGACCAACGCGGCATGGGCTTCGAAACACCCACACGCTCAATCACCGTACGCGCAGGAAACCGCTTCGATGTCAATGTCGGCGATGTTGTCCCAGGAAGCGAAGTTGAATACGCAACACCAAACGTCAAAGGCGGAAGAACACTCCCAGGAGTAGCACCATCCCCAGACTCACCAGTCGGCAGATACGGCTACATGGGCACCAAACTTGTAGACCGAAACGGTGCTATCGCCCGCGAACAATACGACCCGTCCAAAGAAGCGTACGGTTTTCTGGCGTCAATGGACTCTGGTGAGCGTGTCTCGTTTCTCCGCCAACTCCAATCCAGAGGACTCATCGGAAAAGGCGACGTTACCGCTCGCTTCACGAACGCCAACATCGGCGCCGCTGAAGAGTTCCTCATGTACGCGAACAGCCAACTCGTCACCGCAGATGTGGCGCTCGGGATGTTCCTCGCCGACCCAAACATTCCTGCCGTGTCAACTGGTGGACGCATCCGCACCACCCCAAAGGAAGACCTTCGTGCGGTGTTCCGTGAGGCAAGCCGCAAGTATTTGGGTCGAGAGGTGTCTGCGGCTGAGGTGGAAAAGTTTGTGAACTCGTACAACGCCAAAGAAATCGCTGAAGGTTCTGGTGGTGCTGTTGCTCCGTCTGCTACGACTGCGGCTGAGACGATGGTGCAACAGAGTTATGGCGAGGAGGCCGCGGCTGTGAAGGCGTTGAACTTTATGGACATTCTCGACCAGAAAATCAAGGCGCTTGCATAATGGCAACCATCGAAGAAAACATTGCAAACATCGAATCAGCCATCGCGGAGGCAACATCCGCATCGCGTGGGTTGAAGAACTACAGGTTCGAAGGACGCACCTACACCCCCCAACAAATCAACCAAGACCTTCTCCCCAGCCTTAATGCTCGACTGAGCAACGCTAAAAAACAACAGTCTGCCACTGGGGAAAAAACAAAAGCAGAGCAAAATCTTGCCGCAAGAACCCAACGCGGAACAAAGACAATTTTGTCGCGTATTGAACAAGCAATTAAAAGTGGTGAAAACAGCGCCAACCAGTATTTTGAGGCTTTTCAGAATGGTCGTATGGACCAAGCGACATACGCCGAATACTTGAACAACATGGAAAAGTTGCGTGCAGACAAAGCCGCAATCGAGAGCGGTGCCACTGCGGTGGCTACTGGCAAAACTGGCGGGACACACCATGCCGATGTTGTCAACTCGTACGAAGTTGTAACCCCGTCTGCCCCGCCCGCGCCTGTTACCGCCCCTGTTGACCCGAAAGAGACGCGCCGAGCAGTAACCAACACCAGCAAAGTTACGCCGACCCCTGGGAAACCAACTGTTCAAAGTAGCGAAATCCAACGTATCAACGATGAACCTGTTCGCGTAACCACATACACTGATGGGTCTAAGAAAGTCAGCAAGGACTTGTCTTCGCCAGCATCCGCGCCAGCCCAGCCTGCTGGTGGAGGTGGCGGAGTAACGACAACCCCTGCAACTAAGGGCGTTAAAGCACCGAAAGTTGTCAACTGGGAACCAAAATTCCGTGAAACATTCCCAGCAAAAGCATGGTTGCTTGACCTGGACCGAGACAAATACCCAGGCTTGTTCAACCTGCTCCAAAAGGCAATCACCGAGAACTACACCAATGAACGGTTCGCCGCCGAAATCGACGGAACAGACTTCTACAAAGAACTTGCCCAATCAGGCAAAGTCCGCGAAATCAAATCCATCGTCGGCGACCTTGGGTTTGACTCGACTGACTTCACCAAGTTTGTATCCGACTCCATTAACTTCGGTTGGACAGGCGACACCCTCAAGCAGAAGACATACGAGGAAGTTTTCCGCCGCAACGCCGACGGCACCTACGCCAACCCGACCGCCCTGGCCCGCGCCAAAAAATCCAACGACTTCCTGAATGTCCAGTTAGTTGCCACCAACTACTTCAACAAAGCCAGCGACGCAACCATCGAATCGGTGCTCACGGGAAAAATCATGATTGAGGACTTCCAGCGTCAACAGCGCGAAATCGCTAAAGCCAAGTACAGCCACCTTGCCCCGCTCATCGACCAGGGCGTCACCTTGGAAGACTTGTCGGCCAACTTCAAGCAGTCAGCCGCCCGCCTCCTCGAAGTCGACCCATCCACCATCGACATGGGTTCCGCTGACTACGAAATCGCCCTCAACTTTGGTGAGGCAGATAAGCGCCGTGTGATGACCACGGGCGAGTGGGAGCGTATGCTTCGCACGGACTCGCGTTACGGTTGGGAAAAGACCGAGAACGCCAAGGAAGAGGCGCGTGCGTTGGCGTCTAACATTGCTCAGGCTTTCGGGAGGATTATCTAATGAGCATGCCAAACGCGATGTCGCCAGACGATTTCATGGCACAAACATTCCCCGCCTCCAGCGGCCAGGGCACACTGGGCATTGTTGAAGAAACCGAACCGATGAGCGCAGAAGAAATCCGCGCCGAGGTACGCCGCTTCTACCAAGAGTTAAACGCCCGCGAACAGCAACAGCAGGTAGAAACCGCTACCACCATCCTCACCAACACCCTCCGCTACTACGGCATCGACGACCCAGCACTCATCAACGATGTCAAGAGCGCGCTCGCCGACCGTCGCATCACAGGCCAATCCACCCTCGACGACATCGGTATCCAGTTGCGTGAATCAGAGTCGTTCCGTAAGCGGTTCGCCGCTAACGAACAGCGCCGCGCCGCCAACAAGCCCGTATTTTCTGTTACCCAGTTGCTTCAGTTGGAATCCCAGTACCGTCAGGTTCTTCGTAACGCGGGTTTGCCAGACGAGTTTTATGACCAGCCTGATGACTTTCAACAGTTGATTGTCGGCGATGTATCCCCAGACGAACTACAGGACCGCGTCCAATCTGGCTACCGTGCCGTGCGGGAAGCAGACCCAGCGGTAGTCAACGAACTGAAAACCCTGTACGGGTTGCAGGACTCTGAACTGGCCGCGTTTTTCATTGACCCGACCAGGGCACAGGACACGGTGTTGAGGGCCGCCAGAGCCGCAGAGGTGGCATCTCAGGCACGCCGTCAGGCAGGCATTGAACTTTCCGCAGGAGAAGCCGAAACCCTTGTACGCCAGGGAATTAACCAGGAAGAAGCCCGCCAAGGCTTTGCCGCTATTGGCTTCCAGCAGGAACTATTCGGCACCCAACTCCCAGGTGAGGAAGCCATCACTCGACAAGACATCATCGAAGGCACGTTCGGCACGAACCAGGCCGCCGCACAGCGCATCGCTACCCGTCAGCGTCGCCGTCAAGCACGCTTCCAAGAAGGCGGGCAAGCCGCACTTGGCACTGTCGGCGAATAGTTGACACAGTCCTAATACAGGACTACTGTTCCTAACGATACTTCTAACAGTAGGAACCCTTGCGAGCGCCCCCCGACTCGCATGGTGCATACGGGGTGACCAATCAAACAGCCACCACAGTCCTCCGCTGTGGTGTGGGTAAAAGGAGAGTGCCATAATGTCAGACATTGACAACTACGACAGCGACTTCGACGAAGCCGAAAGCCGAGGCCAGAACCCAGTTCGGGCCAGGATGAAGCAGTTGGAGAAGGAAGCCGCCGAACTGCGAAAGCAGGTCGAGGCCGCCAACGCCGCCCAACGTGAACTTGCCTTCGTGAAGGCGGGTGTAGACCCGAACTCACCGATGGCCAAGTACTTCATGAAAGGCTACGACGGCGAACTCAACCCTGACGCAATCCGACAGGCCGCTGTGGAGGCACAGTTGATTAGTCCCCCCGATGCCACACCAACCCAGGTGGAGGCGGCAGGATGGCAGAAAGTCGCAAAGATTGCGGCGGGAAGCCAGACAGCCCAGCCACCCGTTGACTGGAATCAGAGACTGATGCAGGCTGAGTCCCAGAAAGAAGTTGAAGCAATCCTGGCAGAGGCACGACAAGCAATTCAATAACCACCTCTAACCAAAGGAAACAGAAATCATGGCAGGAGAGACCACTACCTCTTCGCTGTCTGTAGACCAGGTTGCATTTGACCGCCTCGCGTACTTCGCGTTGCGTTCGGAACTCCTGTTCGACCAGGCCGCAGACGTTCAGCCGACCCAGCAGGCAATGCCTGGTTCGGGCGTCACGTTCACCATCTTCGCCGACATCGCCGCCGCGACGTCCACCCTCAACGAGGTTACGGATGTCACCCCGACGGCTCTCTCGGACAGCCAGGTGACCGTCACCCTCAACGAGTACGGCAACGCAGTCGTCACCACGGCCAAGTTGCGCGGCACCGCGTTCCTTGACGTGGACAGCGCCGCCGCGAACATCATCGGTTACAACGCTGGCGATTCAATCGACCAGGTTGTCCGTGACGTGCTCGCAGGCGGAACCAACGTCGTGTACGGAACTGGCGGTGCTTCGGACCCGTCCAGCCGCACCACCGTTGCCGCTGAAGACATCATCGCCGCCAACGACGTCCGCAAGGTTGTCGCCCAGTTGCGTGCCGCGAACGTCGCTACGTTCAACGGTGACTACATGGGCTTCATCCACCCAGACGTGTCGTACGACTTCCGTTCGGCAACCGACGCCGCCGCGTGGCGCACGCCCGCGAACTACGTCGACCCGACGGGCATCTACAACGGTGAAATCGGCAAGTTCGAATCGGTCCGCTTCATCGAGACCCCGCGCGCCAAGGTGTTCACGAACGCCTCTGACGGTTCGGGCTCGACGGGCACGGTGGACGTGTACTGCACGCACATCATGGGCCGTCAGGCACTTGCCAAGGCGTTCAGCACGACGGATGGAAACGGCGCTGTGCCGAAGATTGTCCGCGGCAACGTCACCGACCTGCTCATGCGTCTCCAGCCGCTCGGCTGGTACTGGCTGGGTGGCTACGGTCGCTTCCGCGAGGCAAGCCTCCGTCGCATCGAGTCGTCTTCGAGCATCGGCTCCAACTAAGTAATCCTTAGTTACGGAACTGCCCCCCTGCTTCGGCGGGGGGGCTTTTCTGTTTTGGTATCATCTTCACACCATGCCCCAATTTCTGCCCCCAACCGACAACTTTGTTCGGTTCGCTGAAAGCCCAAACCGTTACGACAAACCAGGGATTATGCGCCGTATTCGCACAAACCCTCGGGGCCGAAACATCTACTGGCTAAACGATGACACAGTCGTAGAAATCCAGCCATCAGACGAATCCACCATCAAGTACGAGTTCCTTGGCGGGCACTACAACTACGTGACCGACGCACAAGCCGCGTTTCTAGAGTCGAAGGGATACACGATTTTGGATGGTGTATTTGAACTAGACTCCACCTATTCGGGTGAACTCGACTCGACCGCGGTTCTTGGAAGTTAGGTATGGCTGGATTCAAAAAGTTCACTAGCGAGACCATCGAGTCCGCAGAACTCAACAACTACATTGCTTCCCAGGTCGTCGGCGTTTTCGATACCGAGTATGACCGCGAGGTGTACTTCGGTTCCGCTGGAGCGTTCTCTGTTACAGAGGGCATGGTCACGTTCGTCAAGAGCCTGGACACCATGCAGTTCTGGAACGGCTCGGCATGGATGTCTATTGGTGCGCAGGGAGCCCAGGGCGCTATCGGTGCGCAAGGCCCACAAGGAGCGCAAG
>Ga0315907_10008973_pt1 | contig 10197 bp, 8 predicted proteins | sample LakEriMetagenome_3_FD_203525 | JGI IMG/M metagenome (GOLD analysis project Ga0315907, IMG submission 203525) | Freshwater fungal communities from buoy surface, Lake Erie, Ohio, United States - Buoy 12 MA123 | ecosystem: Environmental > Aquatic > Freshwater > Lake > Lake biofilm | place: USA...
AAACCAAGTCAATTAACCCCAGGGACAACTTTGATGTTGGGGCAGTACTGCAAAGATGCTGGAATTCCGGATGGTGTTGTAAACATTGTCTCTGGAAAAGGTTCCGTGGGAGCACGCATTGCCGAGCATCAAGATGTGGACATGGTCACTTTTACCGGCTCAACCGAAGTTGGTAAGAAGGTAATGGCCGCTGCCGCCGGAACTTTGAAGAAGGTTGGGCTTGAACTCGGCGGCAAGAACCCACAAGTCATCATGGCAGACGCAGATCTTGAGACTGCAGCAGATGCTGTTGTCTTCGGCGTTTACTTCAACCAGGGGGAGTGTTGCAACTCTGGAAGCCGAATCCTTGTTCAGAAGTCAATTGTGGATAAGTTCATGGCTATTGTTGTTGAAAAGGCAAAGAGAGTCAGCGTGGGAGATCCATTAGATGACAACGTGCTTGTCGGCGCAATAGCTAGCAAAGAACAGCTTGAAACAATTCAGAACTATATAACTGAAGGTAAGTCTTCGGGCGCAAATCTAATTCTTGGTGGCAATTTGATTAAGAGCGAAAAAGGTCGCTACCTGGAACCAACAATCTTTACAAAAGTTACTCCAGATATGACTATTGCTAAAGAGGAAATTTTTGGACCAGTACTTTCAGTCCTCGAATTTGATGACGTCGAGGATGGAATTGAGATTGCAAACTCAACTGTCTATGGACTTTCTTCTGGTATTTGGACGAAGAACATCGATGACGCCGTTAGGTTTGCAAAAGGTGTACGTGCTGGAACTGTTTGGGTCAATTGCTGGATGGATGGCTTCCCAGAAATGAGTTTTGGTGGATTTGGAGAAAGCGGCATTGGACGCGAGCTTGGACGTCATGCCGTTGAAGAGTTCACAGAACTCAAAACCATCGCGATTCATACCGGTCAGAGAAAGGCGTGGCTCGCATGAGTGTGCTCAAGAACGGTGTAGAAATACCAGAATCAACTATTGCCCTTGCCAAGCAAGCGATGGGTGTTGTTGATCAAAAGGTTCGCAATTTGATCACTAACCATCCAGATTACTTTCCTCTCTATACAGAGAACGGTAAGTGGAAGCATGGCAAAGAATCTTGGACTAATTGGTGTGAAGGTTTCCTTGGTGGGCAGATGTGGATCTTGGCCGACCACTTGGATAATGAATATTGGCGCCAGCAGGCTGAGCACTATTCGACTCTTCTGAAAGGTCGCGAATTAGACCGCGAAGTTCATGACCTCGGCTTCACATTCTGGCCAACCTGGAAGAAATGGTACAAAGAGACAGGCGATAAGGCGCTCAATGATGTTGTTGTTACCGCGGGAAAGACAATGTCATTACGATTTAATAACAAATCTAAATTCTTACGCTCTTTCTTGGCGGAAGACAGTACCTTTATCGACATTATGATGAATGTGGGCATTATCTTCTACGCGGCAGAACAGCTAGGAGATAAAGGGATTCGCGAGATAGTCGATACGCACTGCCTGCAAACTCGAAGATATTTAGTTCGCGGTGATGGCAGCACATCACACGAAGGAATTTTTGATTTAGAGACTGGAGTTTTCCTCCGACAGACAACCCAACAAGGTTGGCGCGATGACTCATCATGGGCTCGCGGACAAGCATGGGCGCTCTACGGTTTTGGAACGTGTTACGCATTTACAAATGATCAGCGCTATCTAGAGGCCGCTATCGCTACCGCAGATTTCTTTGTTAATCGCACGGGCGATCGAACAATTCCACCGAATGACTGGGAAGAACCAAACCCAGTAATGGCTGTGGAGTCCTCAGCAGGAGCAATTGCTGCAAGTGGACTTCTACAACTTAGCCAGCTAGTTGATGATTCAGCTAAGGCTAAGAAATATGCAGACTTCGCACTTCGATCAATTGAGGCTATGTGCTCACCAGAGTACTTAGCAATCAACGAACCGGAGTGGGAAGGCGTACTAAAGCATGGCAGCTATCACGAGCAGAAGAAGCTTGGGGTAGATGAGTCCGTGATGTGGGGCGAGTACTTCTTCACCGAAGCCTTGGACAAGGTGCTCGGTGGAGAAATGGTCGCAACAGATCGCTGATTGCTGTAAAGGAAAGTGTAAAACCTCATCTTCAAACTGAAGATTGAGTCGAAAAGAGGGAGATTATATGTTCAAAGCAAAAACTAAAGTTAGCGTTGCAGCATTTACAGCTGTTGCCCTAGCTTTTGCAGTCGGAACTGCTCCAGCAAATGCTGCTGCAACCGGTGAAATCGAAGTATTCTCATGGTGGACTTCAGGTTCTGAAGACGCTGCATTGCAGGCAATTATCTCTGCTGCACAGGCTGCTAATCCAGATCTAAAGATCACAAATGCAGCTGTCGCTGGTGGAGCCGGAACTAACGCTAAGCAGGTTCTAGCAACACGTCTAGCTGGTGGAGATGCCCCAGAAATTTGGCAGACACACCCAGGTGGAGAGCTTCAGAATTATGTAGAACAAGATGTTCTTACAGACATGACAGCTGTCTACAAGTCTGAGGGCTGGAATAAGGTTGTTCCTAAGGAACTTGTTGCAAGCATGACTTTCAACAAGAAGACCTACTCAGTACTCACAGGTGTACACCGCGCTAACACAATGTGGATCAGCTCAGCTGCACAGAAGAAGGCTGGCGTATCACTAAGCGGATCACTTAATTGGTCAACATTTAAGGCTGCTGCTCTCAAGATGAAGGCAAAGGGAATTGACCCTATCTGCCTCGGAGATAAGGACATCTGGACAGCTGCACAGCTTCTAGAAGCTCTTATCGTTGCTGAAGAGGGTGCATCAGGCTGGAACGCACTACTTGATGGATCAAAGTCATGGGGATCTGCTGGCGTAAAGAGAGCAGTGAAAAACTTCAACGAAGCTATGACATGGACTAACGCAGATCACAAGGCTCTTGACTGGACTGGCGCTGTTGCTGCTCTTGCTAAGGGAACATGTGGTGTTAACATCATGGGTGACTGGGCTTATGGCGAACTTCTTGTTAAGCAGAACAAGGTCGACGGCAAGGACTTCACATACGCAACATTCGGTGATGCAAATACATTCGTAACTGTTGGTGACTCATTCGTTATCGGAAAGACAGCGAAGAACCAAGCAGGCGGAGTTGCATTCGCAAAGGCAATCATGGATCCAAAGGTCCAGCTCGCTTTCAACAAGCTAAAGGGTTCTGCACCAGTACGTTCTGATGTAAGCACCAAGACACTTGGCAAGTACCAGCAAGGTGCTGCAAAGGTTCTAGCTAACGGAAAGCGCGTTCCATCTCTTGTACACGGCCAGGCAAATGTTGCTGCAGCTGTTGGACAGGCTTATGCAGATTCAGTAACACTGCTACAAGCTAACAAGAGCGTTGCAAAGTTCACTAAGGCGATGGATGCAGCAATCGCTGCTAACTAAGTAATAAATGTAGGTGGAGGTGGGGTTTCCAAATCCCATCTCCACCTACATCACTACTAATTACTGTTACAAGAAAAAGGAGAAATTGATGAGCCAGGTAAGGGGAAAATCAAACCCACCGGTGAAACGCAAAAAGCGTGGCGGTGATGTAAAGGCTGCCATTCTCCTGCTCCCGTCTTTCTTGATTGTGTCAGTATTTGTGTACGTCTTTATCTCATACACAATCGGCGTATCTTTAGCCGAAAATTGGATGCCAGCAAAGGCAAGCATGGCTCAAGGGCCAGATCCCTTCGCCACCTATAAAAATCTTTTTGAGAATCCGAGATTCCAATCTGACCTTCGAAACAGCTTCATTTTCACAGTTTTGTTCTTATTACTTACAGTCATAGCAGGATTCTTTATTGCTCTTGCAGTTCATAATATGGGCCGTACAAAAGGATTTTTCCGAGGAGTGTTTCTCCTCCCATATGCACTTTCATTTATTGTTACTGGAGTTGTTTGGCGATGGCTTTTCAACCCTGACTCAGGCGTCAATCTATTTCTCAAGTACTCAGGAGTTGCAAGCGCATACAAGTCGATTAAAGGCGAAGAACTTCGACCAGAGTGGTTAACTTCCGCTACAACTGTTGGCGATGTCAGCGCACTTCTCGAAAAGATTATTCCTGGGGGACAGTACATCCAGGTTGAAATGGGAATCCCGCTTGCGCTGATCCCAGTAGTGATCGCGACCGCATGGCAGCTCATGGGTTTTGCAATGGCAATGTTCTTAGCGGGATTGGTATCTATTCCAGATGAGCTTCGCGAAGCATCCATGATGGATGGAGCGACCGGTTCTCGATACTACCGATCGATTGCAGTGCCAATGTTGGCACCAATTGCGATCACCACTCTGGTAATTCTTACCCACGTAGCCTTAAAGATCTTCGACTTGATTTACGCAATGTCAGGAAGTGGTGTTGGTTTTGCGACAGATATGCCAGGAATCTTCGTATATGAATCGATGTACAAAGCCTTGAAGTACAACACTGGTGCAGCGGCATCAATTGTCATGCTGATAATTGTTTGCATAATTGTTGTGCCTTACTTAATCCACTCAAACAGAGAAACTAAGGGGCGCTGATGTCCACTACAACTATTGCTGCCACTAAGAAGAAGCCTTACAAGAGTGCGCATGCTCGCCATGGCGGCAAGTCAAGGCGAGTTCAATTCATCATTCTCTGCTTCCTAGTTCCGTTATTTGTGATGCCTTTCTATGTGATGATCATGGCGGCGCTTAAGACTCCGCAATATGCGGATGTAACAACAATGTGGCTTCCGCCTTCACCATTCTCACTGGATGGATTGCAAGAGGCATGGGGCAAGCTCTCACCTAATCTAATGAACAGCTTCACGATGGTTATTCCAGCAGTGATTATTTCAAGTGCTATTGGCTCCTTCAATGGATATCTGCTCTCGAAATTCACCTTCCGATTTAGTGGCGTGATGTTCACAATGATGTTGGTAGGAATGTTTATTCCTTACCAATCAATTCTTATCCCACTCGTTAAGTTTCTCCAGCTGGTAAACCTGTATGGAACTACCCCCGGACTGATTCTGGTTCACGTCGTATATGGAATCCCAATCACGACCCTGATTTTCCGAAACTTCTATGTCAGTATTCCAAAAGAGATAGTTGAGGCGGCAGCGATTGATGGAGCAGGGATCCTTAGAACATTCTTCTCTGTAATTATTCCGATTTCGATTCCTGGATTTGTTGTTGCGGGAATATTTCAGTTCACAAACATTTGGAATGACTTCCTCTTCGGAGTAATTACGATTTCAGATCCTTCAAAGCAACCTGTAACTGTCGCTCTAAACAACCTCTCAGGAACGCAAACTGTTAACTGGAACGTTCTCATGGCTGGCGCCCTCATCGCAGCTATCCCTACAGCGATTGCTTATTTGACTCTTGGTCGCTTCTTTATTCAAGGGTTAACTGCTGGATCTGTGAAGTAATTGTGGTTACAACGTTGAGGTCCGAGATAGCCATCGTTGGCTCTGGCATGGGCGGAGGCATGTCAGCTCGGGCTTTAGCAGAGAAAGGAAAGGAAGTTCTTGTGCTAGAGCGTGGATACAGATTGCCACGTGAAAAGGAGAATTGGGAGCCTAAAGAAGTTTTCCTTCACTCTCGATATAAGAATGCCGGTACATGGCGCAATTCCGAGGGTAAATCCTTTGTGCCCGGAGTCCATTACTACGTCGGTGGAAATACAAAGGTATATGGAGCGAGCCTTCTCCGTTTTCGCGAGAGAGATTTTCAGGAGTATCAAGCAGCAGAGGGCGTCTCACCTGCGTGGCCCTTTTCCTACTCCGACTTAGAGAAGTATTACTTCGAAGCTGAGATTGCACTAAAAGTTCATGGAAATCAGGGAGAGGATCCCACTGAACCTTGGCGTTCTGGTGATTACAAGTATCCAGCTTTACCTCACGAAAAGTATGTTGGACGAATTGCCCAAAAGTTAAAGAAAATTGGACTCAATCCATCACATATGGCCATGGGTGTTGATATACGCGAAGGTGGATTGTGCATTCGCTGCAAGACATGTGATGGGTTCCCCTGCAAAGTTGGCGCAAAGAGCGATGCGGAAACTTCTGGAATTGATCCGGCACTGGCAACAGGGAATACAAAATTAGTAGAGGGCATAGAAGTAACTCGACTCAATCACGATGAGTCTGGCAAGAGAATTGCCTCAATCACTGCCTCTAAAGATGGAGAAAAATACGAGATTATCGCCAATTACTTTATTTTGTCAGCAGGTGCAGCTAACTCTGCTGCACTCCTTTTGAAATCTAAATCAGAGAAATTTCCACATGGGCTAGCAAACTCGAGTGGATTAGTTGGCAAGAACTGGATGGTTCACAACGCCACATTCATGGTGGGATTTAATCCTTTCAGACGCAATAAAACTAATTTTCAGAAAACCTTGATGCTCAATGATTGGTACTGGGATAGCCCACAAGGTATTCCTCTCGGAAATATCCAGATGCTTGGAAAACTGCAAGCAGCTATGTTCAAAGGCGCTCGACCATGGGCTCCCAATTGGGCGCTGAAGTTTCTAGCAGAGCACTCATTTGATATTTATTTGGAGTCTGAAGACCTTCCAAGTCAAGAAAATAAGGTCACGGTTGATGAAGATGGGGTTATTCGAATTCATTGGAAAGCCAATAATATGAAATCGCATAACCAACTCGTAAAGAGTGCTCGGAGAATGCTCCACAGAGTCGGATTTCCAATTGTATTAAAGGAGACTATGGGGATTGAGACAAATTCTCATATGTGCGGAACCCTTGTAGCAGGAAATGACCCTCGAAAGTCGGTGCTTGATTCTTACTGCAAGGCACATGATTTAGAAAACTTATATGTAATTGATTCATCTTTCTTTCCTTCATCTGCGGCCGCTAATCCTGCTCTCACAATTGCAGCACAAGCTTTTCGCATCGCTTCGGAAGTGGAGTTCAAGTAATGACTACTAATCGCCAAACTGCTTTGGATCATGAGAGCGAGCTTTCTGAGGCTCCCTGGAGCCGCAAAGATCTTCTTGAGCTAGGCAGCGCAATAGTCGCCGATGCAGAGCGCAAGAGCTTGGTCGTAGCAGCAGCCATGTTCCTTAGAGGGCAGCGGGTATTTCAGGTAGGGCTTGAAGGGACATCCTCAGATAACGATTCTTGGATTATGCGCAAAGTAAATACCGTTGAACTTACGGGCCACAGTTCACTTGCACTTCGAGAAAAAGTTGAAGCACTCAAAATACAAGAAGAAGATCTTGGATTTCGAACCTCAGATTTAGCGGTTTGTGGGGGAGGCTTTCCATTGAAAACGAATGGCGTACTTGTGGGAATTGCTGTCGTATCTGGTCTACCACACCTTGATGACCACGATCTGATAGTCGAACATTTGCGTGCGTTTAGAAAGAATCGAGGGTGGTAAATCTCAATGACTGATAAATTTTGGAGTGATCAGCCGGTAATTCCGGTGGTTGTTATTAATGATGCTAAGAGGGCCGTTGATTTGGCACGTACTTTGGTGGCTTCAGGTACAAAGAAAATTGAGATTACTTTACGCACACCTGCAGCTTTAGATGCGATATCTCGCATTTCAGCAGAGGTGCCAGATGCGCTCGTTGGAGCTGGCACGGTGGTTGATCTACAAACCGCAACTCGAGCTGTTGAAGCGGGAGCTAAATTTCTAGTTTCGCCAGGTTCTACGAATAACCTCATAAGCGCACTTTCAGGAAGTGGCCTTCCTTTCCTTTCAGGATGTTCAACTCTTTCTGAGGCGCTCGAGTTATTAGAACATGGTGTTTCAACTGCAAAATTTTTCCCGGCAGTTGAGTCAGGAGGTATTGCTTGGCTTAAAGCGGTTTCATCTGTGATCCCACAACTCTCATTCTGCCCAACAGGTGGAATCGGATTGGCAAATTACAAAGACTTCCTTGCGCTTCCAAATGTGGCATGCGTGGGTGGCTCATGGATTGCTCCAGCCAAGCTTATCGATGAGGGAAATTGGGAAGAAATACAGAAGTTAGCAAGCCAAGTAAATATGGAAAACAAGTAGACGGGAGTCAGGAAATGAAAGATTACGGCAAATTCTCATACATCGTAGTTGGTGCTGGTGCTGCAGGTTGCGTCGTCGCAAACCGTTTGAGTGCCAATCCTGAGAACACGGTCCTACTCCTTGAAGCAGGCGGCAAAGATTGGAATCCGCTGATCCATATCCCTATTGGATTTACAAAGTTAACCACACCTGATGTGAACTGGGGATTTAGCACAGTTCCGCAACCTGAGATGAACAATCGTGAGATGTGGTACCCGCAGGGCCGCACGCTTGGTGGCAGTACTTCGATTAATGCGATGATTTATATTCGTGGACATCGAAATGATTACGATACTTGGGCTCAGCATGGAAATAAGGGCTGGGGATACGAGGACGTACTTCCATACTTTAAAAAGTCAGAAAATAATGAGCGCCTAAATAACACCTGGCATGGTACCGGCGGAGATATGAATGTCACACAACAGACTCAATCAAACCCTCTTACTCGTGCATTTGTTCGTTCCGCTCAAGAAGTTGGAATTCCATTTAATCAAGATGTGAACGGAGCAGAGCAGGATGGCGTAACTTTCTATGATGTCACACAGCGAAATGTTCGCCGTGAGTCATCTGCAACGGCATTCCTTAACCCTGCTAAGAAGCGACCAAACCTAACCGTGCTTACCCGCTCCCAAGGTAGCAAGATTCTCTTTAAGAACGGTCAGGCGATTGGTCTTGAATTCATTCAAAAAGGGAAGAAGGCAGTTGCCTACGTTGATAAGGAAGTTATCCTCTCAAGCGGCGCAGTGAACTCTCCAAAACTCCTACTTCTATCGGGAGTAGGACCAGCGGATGAGTTACGTGCGGCTGGAGTCGAAGTTGTTCACGATCTACCGGGCGTAGGAAAGAACTTCCAAGATCATATGGATGTTTACATCACTGCTGAAACGACACCGGTGAGCTACAACATGGAAGATCGCCCAGATCGCGCGATCAGACATGGAATTCAATACCTCCTTTACAAGACTGGGCCGGTAACTGCATGTGTTGCCGAAGCAGGCGCGTTTATTCGAAGCAGCGACAAAGTTGATTCACCAGATATCCAGATTCACTGTCTGCCTGCATACGTGATTGATCACGGTCGTAAGCGCGTTAAGGGCCACGGAGTAACAATCAATACGTGTAACTTGCGTCCAAAGAGTATTGGCGAAGTTAAGTTGCGTAACACTGACCCAACATCAATCCCACTTATCAACCCTGATTTCTGTGGCGATAAAGAGGGCTATGACTGGAAGATCTCAATGGAAGGGTTCAAGTGGGGTCGCAAGATTCTTGCTGCTGAAGCATTTGCGCCATTCATCAAGTCAGAATTCATGCCCGGTGTGGATGTTCAAGATGAGAACCAAGTGCGCAAGTACATCAAGGAATGGTCTAAAACTGATTACCACCCTGTTGGTTCATGCAAGATGGGAAATGATGAGATGGCCGTTGTTGATACACAGCTTCGTGTTCATGGACTCAAGGGACTTCGAGTAATTGACGCTTCAATTATGCCAACTCTCATTAGTGGAAATACTCAAGCACCTTCCATCATGATTGGTGAAAAGGGCGCTGCAATCGTATTGGCGGGCGAACTTGTCTAATACGGGTACCTCGATGAAAATTCGCGATAAGGCAGAGTGCGATTTCGATGTTATTTCTCTTGGCGAGGTCATGCTTAGGCTCGATCCACGCGAAGGTCGAGTGCGCACTGCTCGTCACTTTGATGTGTACGAAGGAGGAGGCGAGTACAACGTTGCTCGTGGACTCAGAAAGTGTTTTGGACTTCGTGCAGCGATAGTGACTGCACTTGCAGATAATGAAGTTGGTCGGCTCGTTGAAGACTTCATGCTCACTGGTGGCCTAGATCTGAGTTATGTTAAATGGGTCAAGTACGACGGCATTGGACGCAATGTCCGTAATGGGCTTAACTTTACGGAACGCGGCTTTGGGGTTCGAGGTGCGGTAGGCGTCAGTGACCGTGGGAACACAGCAATTTCACAGATGAAGCCAGCCGATATTGATTGGAATGAACTTTTCGGTCGCGGAGTTCGCTGGTTCCACACTGGTGGAATTTTCGCCGCACTTTCAGACTCGACGGCAGATGTAGCGGAGGCTGCTATGAAGGCGGCAAGAGCGAACGGAACCATTGTGTCTTACGATCTTAACTACCG
>Ga0315907_10008976_pt1 | contig 10197 bp, 10 predicted proteins | sample LakEriMetagenome_3_FD_203525 | JGI IMG/M metagenome (GOLD analysis project Ga0315907, IMG submission 203525) | Freshwater fungal communities from buoy surface, Lake Erie, Ohio, United States - Buoy 12 MA123 | ecosystem: Environmental > Aquatic > Freshwater > Lake > Lake biofilm | place: USA...
TGTGTTTTCCATTATGTTGTCCTTACTTTTTCTTGCCATGGTATCCTAAATCCCAGACAAGCAACAGCAAGGACTCACGGCATGAAAAATAGCTATGTCAAAATTGACGCTGCAAAAGTAGGTAGAATTATTTTGTAAACCAAGGGTTGATCCGAAGTTTTTAGAATAATCTGTAAAAATCAGGGGCATAGCCCGAAATATATTTGGCGGGAAGGGTTGTAAAAAGTACGAAGTACGAGGTACGAAATACGACATTTTTCCAATGTCGAAGGCCGAAAGCTGAGTGCAGAATGCTGAAGTAGTACATTGTACCAAGTTCGAGAAAGACTTTTGGAAACAAGAACCAAGAAATTAGACTTTCTATTGTGGTATCATGGTATTTCTGCTTACTGAATAGTAACAAAAATTAGTCTAACATCTTGCATGCCTACCGCAGGCAGGTTTCTTGCCTCTTGCTTCTGAACAATCTTTATACTTTGTAATTGGCACAATTTTTAGTCTAATCTCTTGTTTCTCGGCTCTTGCTTCTAATCATAAAAACGAACTGTCTTCCGTCGCTTCTTCCGTCATCTTCTCAGCAAGTTCTTTGCCCAAATAGCGGTCAATCAGTTCATGGGCGGCATAAAGGACGGGTGTTAGTGCCAGGGCCACGCTAAACTTGTACACGTAGTTGATCAAACCCACAGCAGCGATCTGGGGTAGGGACCAATTGCCAAAGACATAGAATGCGATCCCAAGCACCACAAAAGAGTCGATAAACTGAGACACAAGGGTAGATCCAGTTGCCCGTAGCCAGATCATTTTTGGACCCGTGACTGCCCGCAATTTTTGAAAGACAAAGACATCAATCAATTGCCCGAGTAAAAAGGCGGTGAGGGAACCTACAATAATACCCAAGCCCTGTCTAAAGAGGGTATTGAAGGCATAGTTGATGTCAAAAGAACTTCCGTCAGGCATGCTGGCATTGACCTGCATCCAGAATTCGGCCGGTGCCAAGGCGGTTACCAAGCTGATGATCACAAAGACATAGGTGATCAATCCTGCGGTCAGAAAACTGATTTTCCGCACCCCCTTTTTTCCAAAATACTCGTTGATCAGGTCCGTGGTGATGAAGACTACCGGCCAGATCACGGCCCCAGCAGTGAGGTTAAAGTCCAGTACAAACTCCCCAAAGAAAGTCCATTGTACGGGTTCAAATCCAAGGGTGCGCTCTCCAGAAAAGATCTTCACTCCAATGATTTCTGCCAGGATGGCATTGGTTAGGAAGATGGCTCCTAGAATTACAAAGAGGTTGGTCTTGCGACTTGGTGCAGATTCATGCATGGGCAACTGGGATGGAGTAGGTAATTCCTTCTTCACTTAAGCAGGAATTTGGGAAAATGGTTTGTGCTTCCGCCAACAAATTACTTAAATCGGGGTATCGGGTAGAGAAATGCCCCAAAAGCAATTTTTTGGCTCCACTAAGCTTTGCGATTTGAGCAGCTTGCTTTGCGGTGCAATGGTAGGTTTCTGCTGCGCGTTGCTGATCTACTTCCATAAAGGTAGCCTCGTGGTACAGCAGGTTCACTCCAGCAAGGTAGGCGCTTAATTCAGGATTGAATGCGGTATCCGAGCAAAAGGCATAGCTCCGCAAGGGAGGATGCGGATGGCAGTAGTCGAACACTTTGAAGGAGTTACCGTCACTGTCTCGGTAATCTTTTCCTTCCCGAAGTGACTGGATCGCGGCTAATGGGAGGGGATTTTCTTGAAGTTTTTCCTTGATTAGGGAGCGTGGGCCTTCTTTTTCCTCAATCAAAAAGCCCGTCGTAGGGATACGGTGATGAAGGGGAAAGCTGGAAACTCGAAATAGAGGATGCTCGAGCAACAGGACCTTGCCAGAAGTGCTGGTTTCGGTAAACTTTAAAGGATAACTCAGGCGGGTATTGCTCCAGCGGAAATGGGTGGTGAGAATCTCGTCCAGGCCACGTGGTCCAAAGAGTTGGAGCGGTTCGGTGCGCTTGGAGAGGTGGTAACTGGATAGAAGGCCGATCAAACCCAGGTAATGATCGCCATGGAGGTGGGAGATAAAAATGCTGGAGATTTTGGAGGGTTTGGCCTTGTACTTACGCAATTGGAGCTGCGTGCCTTCCCCACAATCCAGCAATAAAAACTCCTGCCCAAATCGAAGGACTTGGGCAGTGTGATTTCTTCCATGCATAGGGATGGAAGAAGTGTTTCCTAGGATGGTAACCTCAAATTCTGGACTCAAGCACCCTCCTCGTCTTCTCCTCCGTCAATTTCATGCATAAATACCACTTCACCCGCTTCTTCCAAGTTGGCTACTAGGCGTAGCTTCTTGTCTAGCATGGAGATCTTGAGCAACTTCATCACGTGGTCGCGAACGCCCGAGATCACAAAGATGCCTCCATTACGGCCAAATTCCCGGTCACCTACAAGTAGAGCACTCAATCCGCTAGAATCCACATAGTTCACTTGACTCATGTCTAGCACGAGATTGCTGTAGCCCTCCGCATGGATGGTCAGGAGTTCAGACTTTAGTTTGGGAGCCAATAGGGAATCGATCTTTTCCTCTAAAGGGGAAAAAACTACGTATTGCTCTTTTTTATCGATGGTATATTTCATGGGTGTGCTTAGTTGGCAAGGTAATCTAAAATACTTTTTTCAATTCGTGAAGCAATGTCGGTCGTTTCTGCACGAACAAAGGACGTTCCGGTAATTTTTTCAAACAACTCAATGTAGCGATCGGAAATGCTTTCTACAAGTTCATCGCTCATTTCTGGCACCACCTGTCCCTCTTTTCCTTGAAATCCGTTGGCGATCAACCATTGACGGACAAATTCTTTGGAGAGCTGTTTTTGAGGCAATCCTTGCTCTTGGTTTTCTTCGTAGCCTTCCGCGTAGAAGTAGCGGGAAGAATCTGGGGTGTGGATCTCGTCAATGAGGTAGATCTTTCCATCTGCTTTGCCAAATTCATACTTGGTGTCCACGAGAATCAAACCCTTTTCCTTCGCCATCTCCTGACCACGTTGGAAGAGCGCTCGGGTGTATTTTTCTAGAACCAGGTAATCCTCTTCAGAGACGATCTCTTTGGCTAAGATGGCTTCTCTTGAGATATCCTCGTCATGTCCTTCGGAGGCTTTGGTAGTAGGGGTGATTATTGGGGTAGGTAAGGCATCGTTTTCCTTCAATCCCTCCGGCATGGTTACGCCACAGAGTATTCGCTTGCCTAGTGCATATTCCCGAGCCGCATGTCCAGCGAGGTAGCCACGGATCACCATTTCCACCTTGAAGGGCTCACAGCGCTTCCCAATGGTTACGCTTGGGTCAGGAGTTGCAGTTACCCAGTTGGGGACCAAATCTGAAGTGGCTTTTAGGAAGCCTGCAGCGATTTGATTTAGTACCTGTCCCTTGTAGGGGATGGCCCGAGGAAGTACCACATCGAAGGCAGAGATTCGATCGGAAGCGACGACCACCAGTTCCTTATCAAACATGTATACGTCTCGTACTTTTCCCTTGTAAAAGCCTTTCTGTCCAGGAAAGGAAAAATGAGTTTCTTTGATGGCTTTGCTCATGAAGAATTCGTTTGGGCAAAAATAGAAAAATCGATTTGGCTAGTGGTGAACTTGCGAGTTATTTATTGATTTTATTTCCAAGTTCGTAGGTTTCCGTTCGTTCTAGGACTCCATTCGCATTGTAGAACTCTCGAATTCCATTCAATCTTCCTCTATTAAATCTTCTGATTTCCTGAGTCTTACCAGTTTCGTAATAAAGTATTGCTTCGCCTTCTTCCATGTCATTCAGGAAGGGGATGCTGGAGGAGATTTGTCCGGAGGGATAGTAGTTTTCCACCTTGAGTTTGGATCCTTTTTTGGAATAAAACTCCTCTTGCAGTAGGCTTCCAGACTCGTAATAGCTGAGGGTTGTGGTAATTGGAATTCCTTTGGAAAAGGTGGATTTTTGTTTGAGTGCACCTCCCGGATAGTAGCTGAGGAGTTCTCCTTCGGGAGCCCCCTTTTTGTAGGTACCTATACGTTCAGGCTGCCCATTGGGATGATGGAGTAGGTAAGGACCATCCAGTTCTCCGTAGGTGAAAAAAAGCCGGGAGCGCAAGCTTCCATCTGGAAAGAAGGTTTCTTCCTTCCCATGAAGTACCCCTCGCTCGTAATTGCCTTGGTACTGAAGGGTTCCGGATTCGTTGTATGCTTCGTGGATGCCGTGATTCTGGCCTGCTAAATAGCCGATTTTGGATTCAATGGAGCCGTTTGGAAAGTAGCGTATGGCGATTCCTTCGGGTTTGTTGGCTTTGAATGGCGTCTTTTCGGATAGGGTACCGTCTTCAAAATAGAAAAGGACTTCACCTTCTAGTTGGTTGGCTACGAAATTAGAGCGTTCTTGCAGGGTACCACTGGGATAGAAGCTTAAGGCTTCTCCTTCTCGCTGGTTGTTTTGAAAAGTTACTTGCCGAAGTGTATCTCCTGTTTCTGGATCCAAGTCATAGAATATCCCATGCCGCTGGTCATTTTTGAGGTTGCCAAACACGACCAACCTGCCTTCCAAATCGTATCGCTTGACAGTGCCATTTGCTTTGCCATTGATAAGGATTACCACTTCTTTGACCTTCAGTGTATCCTCAGGATGGTAAGTACGTAGCGTATCTTGACCAAAGGTCAAAAATGAAATAAAGCCAAAGATTAAGGTAAAGGCAATGGATTTGAACATGGGGAATATCAAGTGGTTGAATCCAAAAACCAAGATTTTAGCTGGCTTTGGGCTTCTGTGATGGGAAATTACAAAGAAGCAAATTCAACTCCACATCCCTTGCCGTATTTAGTTGGGATAGGCTAACTTTGAGACTTCAAACTCCCATTCCCTATGCCTTACACTCGTTTGCTTACTTTGATTACAGTCCTCCTCTTTGCTGCTTGTGCATCCAAACCAGAAGTTACTTTTAAAAATTACGAGGGAGAGATTTTTGGTACGTATTACCGTGTTCAGGTAGGCGACGCATCACAAGATTACCAAGCCAAGTTTGATTCGGTATTTGCTTTGATTAACGCCGCCTCCAACTCCTACATCCAGGAATCTGAGGTTTCGGATTTCAATGCGACCGGAATTTTGGTAAATCCCTCCTTTACTTTTCGGGATATGCTGGATTCCTGTAAAAAGTACCATGTACAAAGCCAAGGCTATTTCGAGCCTACTCTTTATCCTCTCATCAAAGCTTGGGGATTTTCTTTTGAGGAGCGCGAACAGATGGATTCCAGCAAAGTTGCTGCGTTGAAGTCCTTGATGGGCTTTGAATCCCAGTTGCAGGTGACGGATACCAGTTATGCAGCAGCTCAATCTGGGGTCATGCTAGACATCACTGGACTAGGAGAGGGCTATGCCATTGACAAGCTTGCAGAGGTTTTGGATCAGGCAGGCGTGGCCAACTATTTGGTGGAGATCGGAGGGGAGATGAAGGGAAAAGGGCACAACCCATCGGGAGAAGCCTGGACGATTGGCATCGAAGATCCTGCACAAGCCGAATTGGGAGTGACCAACACCATGCTCACCAAGGTGACACTGAATGGATTGGCCTTGAGTAGTTCGGGTAATTACCGTAAGTTTTACATCGATGAGCAGGGTAATCGCCGTTCCCATTTAATTGACCCGAAAACTGGCTTTCCTGTGAGCCATTCCATGGTGTCCGTATCGGTCTTGGCTACTTCTGCCACCCAAGCCGATGCTTTGGCTACAGCCTTTATGGCCATGGGACCTGTTCAGGCCAAGGCACTGGCCGAAAGCCTCCCCGGTGTAGAGGCAATGTTTGTATTGGCTGAAAAAGACCGTTTACTTATGGAATTCACTTCGGGCTTTCCAAAAGCGCTGAATTCAGGAGTTAAGTAATTCATTCGCGGTTTTACTTCAAAAAAAGTTTGTCTCCTTAAAGAAGAGACTTCCAGCCAATTTCAAATCCTCAAGAGCTAGATTTTATTCTAAGGAGAAATCGGGTAAAGTGGTATGTTCCATTTTGGAACATACCACTTTAAATCGCGTATTGGCCTAAAAAATCAAAAAATGTAGTAAATTACTTCTCCATGGACTTGGAATTGGTACTAGTATGTCAAATGAATTCTGACCGAGTCCTGAATTTTTGTGGTGGGTAATTTTTTAAGCTGTAGGATGATCTCGTTCTAGCTGATTTTTTAACTAAATTTTTTACAGGGATATGAAAGACGAACTAGTTTTATACCGATTGGATGAACTTGCTGAGCATGTTGAGGTCAGAATTGATGAAAAAAGAGAAACCATTTGGCTCACGCAGCAGCAAATAGCAGATCTATTCGGGACGAAAAGACCAGCCATCACCAAACACCTAAGTACAATCTTCTATTCCGGTGAATTGGATGAAGAAGTGGTATGTTCCATTTTGGAACATACCACTCTACACGGCGCATTGAGGCAAAAAACCCAAAAAACTAGGATAAAGTATTATTCCTTGGATGCAGTCCTAGCAGTAGGATATCGGGTGAATTCTGGCCGTGCCACGCAGTTTCGAATCTGGGCTACACGAGTTTTAAAAGACTACTTACTAAAAGGCTACGTGATCAACAATCGAATGAACCGATTGGAAGATCGAATGGAGGCCATTGGTGCTCAAGTAAACCAGCTGGAACTGCAACTCAACACCCATTTAATTCCTACTCAAGGTGTTTTTTTTGAAGGCGAAGTGTTTGATGCCTATGTGCTGATTTCAAGAATCATTTGCAGTGCCAAAAAATCCATCGTCTTGATTGACAATTATGTGGACGAAAGCGTGCTAGTGCATTTGAGCAAAAGAAAGGATATGGTAGCCGTTACGCTTCTTACGAAAACGCTTAGTAAACAACTTCAACTCGACGTTCAAAAAGCCAATGCACAGTACCCTCCAATACAAGTAAAGCTGTTTACCCAAAGCCACGACCGTTTTTTGATCCTCGATCAAACAGAAATCTACCACTTGGGTGCATCACTCAAAGATTTGGGTAAAAAATGGTTTGCCTTTTCCAAACTAGATCAACGCACTGTTCCAAGCATGTTGGCATCCATTTCGAAAGTACTGTAGCTAGGTTACTTCTTTGCGTCTTCTCTAGCAATGTTTTTTAATCTCTCACAAAGGCGCGAAGGCCTGCCTATGATAGGCTGGCTCAAAGAGAGGGGTTGTTTGATTTGATATCCTTTAGGAGTTTACTGTTGAAAAAAATTAGTCTCTTGCTTTGCGTCCTGCCTCCGGAAGGCAGGCTATGCGCCTTTGCGTGATCTACTCCTTACAATTTCTCAATCACAATTGCAGAAGCACCACCTCCGCCGTTGCAGATACCTGCTACGCCAATGTCTCCGCCCTTTTTGTGAAGTACGGTGCAAAGTGTACTGATGATTCGAGCTCCAGAAGCTCCTAGGGGATGTCCTAGGGATACAGCACCACCAAAGACATTCAATCGTTCGTTGTCTAAGTTAAGTTCTCGCTGGTTTGCGAGTGCTACGGCCGCAAAGGCTTCGTTGATCTCGTAGTAGGAAACTTCGGCAGCAGTTACCCCTGCATGTTTCAACGCTTTAGGGATTGCCAAGGCAGGAGCCGTGGTAAACCATAATGGATCTGTGGCCGCATCGGCATAGCCTCTGATTTTGGCAATTGGCTTCAATCCGTACTTTTCAACCACTTCCTTGCTCACCAAGACCAAGGCAGATGCCCCATCATTCATGGTCGATGCATTGGCTGCAGTCACAGTTCCATTTGGATCAAAAACAGGCTTGAGGGATGGGATTTTATCAAATACTACATTCTTGTATTCCTCATCTTCGGCAATCACAATCGATTCCCCTTTTCTACCCTGAAGCTCAACAGGTACGATTTCATCCGTAAACATTCCTGCTTCCCATGCGGCAGCGGAGCGTTGGTAGGATTGGATGGCATAGGCATCCTGCTCCTCCCGGCTGATTTTCATTTCCTTGGCGGTATTTTCGGCACAGTTGCCCATAGGGAACTTGTAGTACACCTCAAAAAGCCCATCACGTACCAATCCATCACTCAGCTCTGCATTGCCATACTTGTAGCCAAAGCGTGCCTTAGGTACATAGTAGGGGACATTGGACATGCTTTCCATACCGCCCGCGATGACCACTTCATTGATACCCAATTGAATGGACTGAGCGCCAAGCATGACGGCTTTCATGCCGGATGCACAAACTTTGTTGATGGTGGTACAGGGCACTTGGTAGCCAATACCGGCGCCGATGGACGCTTGACGAGCGGGTGCCTGGCCCAAATTGGCGGAAAGCACGTTACCCATAAATACTTCGTTAACAGCTTCTACCGGGATCCCAGACTTGGCCAGTGCGCCTTTAATGGCAATGCCTCCCAATTCGGTGGCAGTTAAGCCACTCAATTTACCTCCAAAACTCCCAAGGGGAGTACGAACAGCTGCAAGGATGTATACTTCTTGATTCATCTGGATTTGGGTTTATTAAATTCAACCAAAGTGGAGTACTTACCAATCTGGTAATCCTCTTTTTGGCTGCTGTGTGGCTTTCTTTTTGTTGTCTTGAATGTAGCGTAATTCCGCTGCATTGAGGGATTCTAGAATCTGAGCCGCCTGCTCTGGAGATAAATTCATCCCCTTCAGCTTTTCACGCATGGCTTCCATTTTTTTCTGGCGGTCGGCTAGGTTGGCGTCCATTTGATCGTTTCCATTTTGTCCAGCCTCCTCACTTTGCTGGGATGGATTTTCACCTTTTTGTCCTTCCTTGGCTTTGTCCTCGTTGGTTTTCTCTCCGTCTTTCTGGTCGGACTTGGAATCTTCTTTTTGGGAAGGATCCTTTTGCTCTTGATTTTGTTGGTTCTGCTGCTGTTGATCTTGTTGCTGCTCCTGCTCTTCCTGCTGCTGTTCCTGCTCCAATTTTTCCTTAAGCGCCTTCAGTTTGGCATCATTCGGATACTTGGCCAGGCCATCGTTGACCTCCCGTAGTGCTTGCTCTTTAGCAGTTTTGACATAGGAACGCGCTGCTCGGTTAAAGAAATCACCAGCAGTTTGGGCGATGGCAGCTTCCCCGATTAGGCAAAAGCCAAGCAGCAATGCACTGAATAGGATTTTATTTTTCATTGATTTCCACCACATCTTTCAAACTTGTCATAAATTCTTGGTAAGCAGCTACTGTTTCATCTTGCGCTAAGGCTGCTTCCAATAGGGTTAACGCTTCCTTGAACTTAAATTGTTCCACGAGTCGATCGGCTTCTGCTTTTTTACGCTTCGCAAACTCTGAAGGTTCAGGAGTATTCTCATCTTTATTCTTTCGTTCCTCATCCCGCTTCAGCCATCGGGCTAGCAACTCATAGTTGTATCGCGCCTCCTCATTCAAGGGGTCTTTAATCAAAGCGGATTGAAATTTGCTCAACGCGGCTTGATAGTCCTGTTTGTTACCCAACACGATTCCACCCTGATTGTAGGCAAAGGAGGCTAACCGCTTATCTGTACTTTGACTTGCCTTGTCAAAGCTTGCTGCAGCTTCCTCGGGCTGAGAAGAGTAGTGGTAACTCAGTCCCAAGTTAAAATCCAAGGATGCAGAAGCAAGTTGAAATTCATCGACCAACACGCGGTGGTCTTTGATTGACTGTGCGTATTCTGTAGCGGCATAGCTTGCTGCTGCTTGATCAATGGCAGCATTTAATCTGCTGACCCGCGTCCAGGAGGCGGGCAGAAACAATAAAACCAAGAAGATTTCTTTACTCCAGCTCATTACAGTTTGATTGTTTTGATGGGTAAAATCATGTCGACCAAAGCCAAAGCCAAGGCGGCAAGTAGGAAGTAAAAATACTTGTTGGAGCTTGCTTCTACTTTACGAGTGGTGGCAATTCCACCTTCCAAACTTTCAATTGCAGAGATCAATCCACCCATTTCCTGGGTTTGATCAGAGATCTCAAAGTATTGCCCACCAGTTTCCGCTGCAATAAACTGCAGGGGTTCCCGGTTGAGTTTGGTGAGGGCAGGTTTCCCAGTGTCGGGATCCATTACTAGGCCATTGCCGCGTGGCATTTCTCCACCTCGATCTGTCCCGATGCCGATTGCAAAAACTTTAATTCCTTCGTCCACCAACTCTTCCGCAATACCATCTAAGTCATCCCCAAAATGCTCTCCATCTGAAATTAATACCACAGACCTGGATTTCTTTTCTTGGCTC
>Ga0315907_10008979_pt1 | contig 10196 bp, 7 predicted proteins | sample LakEriMetagenome_3_FD_203525 | JGI IMG/M metagenome (GOLD analysis project Ga0315907, IMG submission 203525) | Freshwater fungal communities from buoy surface, Lake Erie, Ohio, United States - Buoy 12 MA123 | ecosystem: Environmental > Aquatic > Freshwater > Lake > Lake biofilm | place: USA...
GGACTCATGGCACCCACATGAAACTCAGGTGTGCCGTGTCGCGGCGCACGCCGAGCTCCAGGAACCAGTGGCGGTGGATCAGGCGCACCATCGGCATCCACTCGGTCTTGGCGACCTCGTGGGCCACGGCGGCGGGGCGCGGGATGCGTTCGCGCTCACGTCGGGCCTCGACCAGGATCCACGGCTGCACCTGCTCGTACTCGACTTCGTACAGCGAGAAGCCTGCGCGCGCATAGGCCGACTCGCGCCGCCAGTCGCCCGCACGCTTGGCCTCGACACCGCCGCCCACGTAGAGCCGCGTGGTCTCCCAGTCGGCCAGCACCGCCGGGGACAGCAGCGTGCGCATGCCGCCGGCCACCCCCTGCGCCTGCAGGCCACCGACCTGCCCGATGAACCACAGGTTGGCCTGGGCGTCGGGCAGGTTCCAGCGCTGCAGGAGCCGGGTGTAGGTGATCGCCGCCAGATCGCGCGAGGATCGCATCCCGGTGCCGCTATGGGCCGGGCTGTCGAAGCGGGCCACCGCCGCCCCGATGGCGTCGCGTCCGGTGAGGGCGTAGTTCGCGGAGAGCTTGCGCGAGCCTTCCTCGAAGTCCCCCATCACCATCCAGTAGCCCTGAGAGGCCATGGGCAGCGCCTGCACGGGGCCGGCCACGAGAGCCAGCAGGAACGAGCCAACGAACGCGCGCCACCTCGGGCCGAGGCCAGGGGGCCGCAGAAGCGGAAACAGAAAAGACATGAACGACACTCCGGAGGTGGCACGGCATGCGGGCCCGAAAGCCGCGCAAGGCTTGCATCCAGGCCCTTGACCAGTACCGGTCAGGGCCGCCCACCGGTCGCGCGGACCGGTGGTCTGGAGCGTCAGGCTCGGGGAGGTCGCTCCAGGCAGCCGGCCAGCAGGCGGCCCGTGTCGCGGGAAACGCTCACCAGCGGCCCCTCACCGGGCAGCGATCCGGGGGTTACCGAACCGGCGGCCACCGTGGCCAGCGCCGCATGGCACAGGTCGCAACTGACGCACAGATGCGAGGCCTGCCCCGCGCTCGCATCGTGTGCCGGCGCGGCAGGTTCGTCAGCAGACCCGCTGTCGGACGCATCGCCGTGACAGGGCATGGCAGCGGCTTCGGCCTGAGCTTGGAGGCCCGAAAGCGGGGTCGAGACGGCCATGCCGGCTGCCGCCCAGCCGCGAAGGGGCAGCAAGGCCACCAGCAAGACGACGAGCCAGAAACGACGCATGGGCTTGAGTCTAGGGCAGAAAGCGGGAGGGAAGCCCCGAATTCCCGCACTTGGGCTGTCTGGCTTGCGTTGGCTCTGCCAGAGGCACGCGATGCGCCCGGGTACGCCGGCTATCGCAGTGCCTCGCCCTTGGGCTTCTCAGGGATGCGGGCCCTGGGCGCCAGGCGCTGCCACAGGAAAGCAAATTCCAGGGCCTGCAGGTCGGCGCGCTGGGCGTTGTCGGCTGCGCCGCCGTGGCCGCCTTCGATGTTCTCGTAGTAGGTAGCGTCGTGGCCCTGCTCCAGCATGCGGGCGGCCATCTTGCGGGCGTGGCCGGGGTGCACGCGGTCGTCGCGGGTACTGGTGGTGAAGAGCACGGGCGGCAGTTTCATGCCGGACTTGACGTTCTGGTAAGGGCTGTACTTCGAGATCCAGGCCCACTGTTCGGGTTGTTCGGGGTCGCCGTACTCGGCCATCCAGCTGGCGCCGGCCAACAGGCGGTGGTAGCGCTGCATGTCCAGCAGAGGCACCGAGCACACCACGGCGCCGAAGAGTTCGGGCCGCTGCAGCATCACGGCGCCCACCAGCAGGCCACCATTGCTGCCACCTTGCATGCCCAGGTGGGCCGGGCTGGTGATGCGCTGGCGGATCAGGTCTTCGGCCACGGCGGCAAAGTCGTCGTAGCTCTTCTGCTTGTTCGCCTGGGTGGCCGCCTGGTGCCACGCCGGGCCGAACTCGCCGCCACCGCGGATGTTGGCCACCACCAGCACACCGCCGCGCGTGGTCCAGGCCTTGCCGAACACGCCGGAGTACCAGGGCTGCAGGCTCACTTCGAAGCCGCCGTAGCCGTACAACAGGGTGGGGTTGCGACCGTTGGCCTGTCCGCCCTTGGGCCAGACCACGAAATAGGGGATGCGGGTGCCGTCCGCGGAAGTGGCGAAGCGCTGCTCTGCTCGCATGCCGGTGGCGTCGAACTCGCTGGGCCTGGCCTTCAGGCGCTCGAAGCGGTCGGAGCCCGTTTGGGCCAGCGACAAGGTGTCCGGGGTGAGGAAGTCCGTGTAGCTCAGCAGCCAGGCATCGCCCAGGGGGTCGTCCTTCAGCAGCGGGTCGTGCAGGGCCTCGACGCCCACGGTGCCGGGGAAGGGCGTGGCCACCTCGCGGCGCTGCCAGGAGGCATCAGCGCTGCGCCACACCTCCTCCACACGCCCGGCCACCCTGTCCAGCACGCTCAGCAGCAACCGGCTGCGCGTGACCTGGTAGCCCTGCAGCGAGCGCGTGGCGGTGGGGGTGAAGAGGGCGCTCAAGCTCGGGCGGCCCGCCATCAGGCTGCTCGCGCTGCATACCAGCAAGGCACCTGTCGGCCAGGTGCGGCCCTCCACGGTCCAGGGGCTGCGCAGCGAGACCAGGACCCATTCGCGCCAGAAGGCGAGCTCGGCGTCGTCAGGCTTGGGAACGCGCCGCAACTGTCCGTCCTGCAGCAGGAAGGTCTCGGTACGGTAGAAGTCGATCGAGCGGCCGAACAGCGTGCGCTCGAAGCCCGGCGTGCGGTCCACCGAGGCCCAGGCGGCCACGTCGGCCTTCCGGCCTTCGAAGACGGTGACGGCGTCCTGCCAGCGCTGGCCGCGCTGCCAGCGCTTGATGACGCGCGGGTAGCCTGCGTCAGTCATCGAGCCCGGGCCGAAGTCGGTGCCGATGTAGGCACTGTCGGCGTCGATCCACTCGAAGCTGGACTTGGCTTCGGGCAGTTCGAAGCCGCCTTCCGAGGCCGGAACGAAGCGCCTGGCGACCGTGTCGAACTCGCGCTGCACTGCGGCGTCCGCCCCGCCCTTGGAGAGCTTGAGCATGCAGCGCCGGTGCTCCGGCCCGAAGCTGTTGGAGCCACCCCAGACCCAGTTGACGCCTTCGGCAGCGCCCAGGGCGTCGAGGTCCAGCACGGTCTCCCAGGCCGGCTGCGCCTTGCGGTACTCGGCCAGGGTGGTGCGCCGCCACAGGCCGCGCGGGTGGGCGGCGTCCTGCCAGAGGTTGTAGAAGGCCTCGCCACGCCGGCGGACGGCAGGAATGCGGTCGCGCGAGTCCAGCACCTCGCGGATGCGCTGGCGCAGGGGCAGGAAGTCGGGCCAGGCCTGCAGCCGCGTGCGGGCCTGGGCGTTGCGCTCGCGTACCCAGGCCAGCGCCCGCTCCCCTTGCACGTCTTCCAGCCAGCGGTAAGGGTCGTTGGCGGGCGGGGCCGAAGCGGGTGCGGGCTGCGCGTGGAGAGTCGTCATGGGCGTCAAGGGCAGGGGGCAAGCAAGGGCGCCCAGAAGTTGTCGGCGGTTCATGCGGATGTATTGCTCGTTCAGCGCGTGGCACTCTTGAGCGCCAGCGGCGACAGTTCCACCGACTGCTGCCCATCGCTGACCCAAATGCTGCCGTCCTGCACCGTCACCTGCCACTGGATCGAGCGCTGGGCCAGCGCGGACAGGGCCTGGGCCTGCTCGGCGGGGATCTGCCACACGTCCAGGTTTGAAAGCCGCGTGAGCTTGTTCTCGATGCCGCCCCACCAAATGGGCACTGCGGGCCCGTAGGCGTAGAGGCATACGCGCTCGGCGCGTCCGCAGGCCTTGGCCAGGCGTCGCTCATCGGGCTGGCCCACTTCCAGCCACTGGACGAGCTGGCCCGTGAGGTCGTGCTGCCACAGATCGGGTTCGTCAGCGTCTGACAGGCCCTTGGCGAACTGCAGGGCGCCGCGTTCGGTGTCGCTCGGCACCCGCAGCGCAAACGCCAGCAGCCGCACCAGCAGGCGCTCCTCGGTCTCTGAGGGGTGCAGCGCCAGGGTCAGGGCATGGTCGGCATAGAGCTGCCGGTCCATGTCGGCGATCTGCAGCTGGGCTTTGTAGATGGTGGCTTTGAGGGCCAAGGCGTAACTCCTGGTGGGGGCGATGACCTGGCGGGCCCTGCCCGCCCGACGGGGGTGCGTTCAGGGGACAAGCCAAGCCACGGCTGGGGCGGATTGTGATGCCACGGGTCCCTCACGGTGGCAGTGCCGATGGCATCATCGCGCCATGACCGAAGGCGTTCGACACCCAACCCCCAACCACCTGCTCCAGCCCTGGAACACCCCCCATGGCCTGCCGCCTTTCAGCCGCTTCGAGCCGGTGCATTTCCAGCCCGCTTTCGAGGCCGCCATGCAGGCGCACCGGGATGAGCTGCAGGCCATCGCCCAGCAGGCCGAAGCGCCGAGCTTCGACAACACCGTGGCGGCCTTTGACCGCGCGGGGCGCCTGCTGGGGCGCATCGAGTCGGTGTTCTTCAACCTCACCGCCTCTGAAACCTCTCCGGCGCTGCAGGCCGTGCAGCGCGAAATGGCCGGGCCGCTGGCGGCGCACGCCAACAGCGTCTACATGAACGCGGCGCTGTTCGCCCGCATCGATGCCTTGCACGAGGCGCGCGCCACCCTGGGCCTGACGCCGGAGCAGCTTAGGCTGCTGGAGCGCATCCACTTCGACTTCGTGAGCTCCGGCGCGCGGCTGCATGGGCCCGCCCAGGCCCGCTACGCCGCGGTGATGGAGGAACTGGCGCGCCTGACCACACAGTTCGGCCAGAACGTGCTGCACGACGAGGCCTCGTACCAGCTGGTGCTGCGTACCCAGGACGAGTTGGCCGGCCTGCCAGACTTCGTGCGCGACGCTGCGCGCCAGGCCGCCGTGGACCGGGGCCTGCAGGACGATGCGCAGGCCCACGTCATCACGCTCAGCCGCTCGCTGATCGTGCCTTTCCTCACCTTCTCGGCGAGGCGTGATCTGCGCGAGCAGGCCTGGCGCGCCTGGACGAGTCGGGGCGAGCACCCTGGCGACCACGACAACCGCGAGGTGGCCCGCGCCATCCTCAAGCTGCGCCGCGAGCAGGCGCGGCTGCACGGCCATGCCAGCTATGCCGACTACGCGCTGGTGGACCGCATGGCCGGCACGCAGCAGGCGGTGCGGCAGCTGCTGGACGAGGTGTGGCCCCGCGCCCTGGCCGCGGTGGAGCGCGAGCGGCAGATGCTGCGCGCCGCCCTGGTGGACGCCGGGCAGGGTGCCGATACGGTCATCGAGCCCTGGGACTGGCGCGTCTGGGCCGAGAAGGTGCGCGTGGCGCGCTACGCGGTGGACGACGCCGAGGTCAAGCCCTACTTCCAGCTGGACCGCATGGTGCAGGCTGCCTTCGACTGCGCCGGCCGCCTGTTCGGCCTTCAATTTACACACCGAACGGACCTGCCCGTCTACCACCCCGACGTCAAGGCCTACGAGGTGCGCAATAGCGCCGGGCAGGTCTGCGGCATCTTTCTGCAGGACAACTTCGCCCGGCCCACCAAGCGCAGCGGCGCCTGGATGAGCTCGCTGCGCTGGCAGAACCGCAACGTGCCTCAGGGCGTAGCCCTGCAGTCGCATGCGGGCGCTTCGTTGGCTGTGGCCCCGGGCGTTGCCGAGATCCCCGTCATCCTCAACAACAACAACTTCGCCAAGGGGGCCCCCGGGGCGCCCACCTTGTTGTCCATGGACGACGTACGCACGCTGTTCCATGAGTTCGGCCACGGCCTGCACGGGCTGCTGAGCAACGTGACCTACGAGCGCCTGTCCGGCGCGCAGGTGCTGCGCGACTTTGTGGAACTGCCATCGCAACTGTTCGAGCACTGGACCAGCGAGCCCGCGGTGCTCAAGCAGCACGCGCGGCATTGGCAGACGGATGAGCCCATTCCGGACGAGTTGCTGGAACGCCTGCAGCGCGCCCGGCGCTTCAATCAGGGCTATGAGACCGTGCGCTACACCGCCAGCGCCCTGGTGGACATGGCCGTGCATTCGCTCACCGACGAGGAGCCGCCGGCGGACCTCTGCGCCTTCGAGGCTCAGGAACTTCGGCACCTGGGCCTGCCGCACGGCGTGGGCCTGAACCACCGGCTGGTGCACTTCCAGCACCTGTTCTCGGGTTCGGGCTACGCCGCGGGCTATTACGTCTACCTCTGGGCCGAGGTGCTGGACGCCGACGCCTTCGATGCCTTCGTCGAGGCGGGCGATCCTTTCGACCCCCAGGTGGCGCAGGCCTTGCAGCGCTTCATCTACGGCAGCGGCAACAGCCTGGAGCCGCGTGCCGCGTTTGCCGCCTTCCGTGGCCGCGCGGCGCAGGTGGAGCCCATGCTGCGCAAGAAGGGCTTGATCCCGGATGCACAGCCCGTTTGATGGCGTGCCCCTGGCGCCCGGAGATCTGCAGATGACCGTCACCGGGCCGCAACTTGCACCTTCGGGGACATCGCCTGCGTTGGGCACCGTGCGTGCGCCCGTGCGAGGCACCGTGGTCGCCATCGAGGCAGTGCCCGGGCAGGCTTGCCGCGCCGGTCAGACGCTCGTGGTGCTGGAGTCCATGAAGATGGAGGTGCCCCTGGCCTGCGAAACCGATGCCGATGTGCTGGAGCTGATGTGCGGCCTGGGCGAGGTGGTGGAGGAGGGCGCTGTGCTGCTGACCTGGCGGCCTGCCGGCCAGTTAGGGGGAGCGACGTCGCCCGGGCCCGCGCAGGAGCCCCGAGAGCAGGCTGCTGAATTGCGGGCCGACCTGGCCCGCTTGCAGGCGCGCCGCGCGCTGCTGCAGGATGCCGCCCGTCCGGAGGCGATCGCGCGGCGGCACGCCAGCGGCTTGCGCAGCGCCCGCGAGAACGTGGCGGACCTGCTGGACGCCGGCAGCTTCAGCGAGATGGGCGCCTTCGCCGTGGCCGCGCAGAGCAGCCGCCGCTCAGAAGACGACCTGCAGCGCCACACCCCGGCCGACGGCCTCATCACTGGCACGGGCACCGTGGACGGGCGGCCCTGCGCCGTCATGGCCTACGACTACACCGTCCTGGCCGGCACCCAAGGGGTGTGGAACCACGCCAAGAGCGACCGCCTGCTGGAGGTGGCGCGCCGCTCGCGTCTGCCGGTGGTGCTGTTTGCCGAAGGTGGCGGCGGAAGGCCGGGTGATGTGGACTGGCCGGGCGTGGCAGGCCTGGACTGCACCACCTTCGCCTCGCTTGCTGCGTTGTCGGGCCAGGTGCCGCTGGTGGGCATCGTTGCCGGTAGGTGCTTCGCAGGTAATGCGGCGCTGCTGGGCTGCTGTGACCTGATCATTGCGGTTGAAGGCGCGAGTATCGGCCTGGGTGGCCCGGCCATGATCGAAGGCGGCGGCCTGGGCCGCGTGGAGCCGGACGCCGTGGGCCCGGTGGACGTGCACTGGACCAACGGCGTGGTGGACGTGCGCGTGTCCGACGAGGCGGCCGCCATCACGGTGGCCCGGCAGTGGCTGGGCTTCGTCGCGGGGGCGTCTGGTGCCACAGGTGGTGGAGTTGCTGGAGTTTCGAGAGTTGCTGGAGGCGCTCCAAGCGCTGCAGTGGTGGGTGAGCGTGCGACCACGGTTGCAGGCGGTGACCCCGCGTCGCTGCGCGAAGCCTTGCCCGCGCAGCGCAACACCGCCTTCGACCCGAGGCCCATCTTGCAGACGGTGTGTGATGCCGGCTCGCTGCTGGAATTGCGCCAGGGCTTCGGCCCGGGCGTTGTGACGGCGGTGGCTCGCCTGGGCGGGCGCCCCGTGTCCCTGATGGCCAGCGACTGCCGGCACCTGGGCGGGGCGCTGGACGGCCCGGCCTGCGACAAGCTGGAGCGCTTCCTGCGCCTGGCCGATGCCTGGGCCTGGCCCGTCATCACGTTTGTCGACACCCCGGGCTTCATGGTGGGCCCGGACAGCGAACGAACCGGCCTGGTCCGCCGGGCCGGCGATCTCTTCATCGCGGCGGCGCGCCTGAGGGTGCCGCTGTTCAGCGTGATGCTGCGCCGGGGCTTCGGCCTGGGTGCCATGGCCCTGGCGGGCGGGCACTTCCATGCCCCGCGCGCGACCTGCGCCTGGCCGGGTGCGGAGTTCGGCCCCATGGGGCTGGAGGGGGCAGTGCGCCTGGGTTTTCGCAAGGAGCTGCAGGCCCAGCCCGAAGGGCCGCAGCGCGAGGCCCTGTTCCAGCGCCTGTTGGCGCAGGCGGTGGACCGCGGCCAGGCGCTGAACATGGCCAGCCACCTGGAGATCGACGACGTGATCGACCCGGCCGAAACGCGCGACTGGCTGCTGCGTCAGCTGGTGGTGGCCGGCTGAACCGGCACGGGTTGCCGCACCAGCCGCACGGGTTTGACCGAGTCCCGCGCCCGCAGCTGGCCGCAACCGCCTTCCACGTCCTGTCCCGCGGAATGGCGCAGCCGCGTCAGCACGCCGGCGCGGTTCAGGGCCCGGGCCATCTCGGCGGCGCGCTCCATGGCCGGCCTCTGGAACGGCAGGCCGTCCACCGCGTTGTAGAGGATGAGGTTCATCATCATCCGTCGGCCCTTCAGCAGCGCCACGATTCCGGCCACCTCGTCGTCGCCGTCGTTCACGCCGGCCATCAGCGTCCACTGCACCTGCACGGGGTAGCCACTGGCGTGGGCGTAGTCGTCGGCGGCCTGTACCAGCGCCGCAGGCGCGATGCGCGGCGCGCGCGGCAGCAGGTGTTCACGCAGGTCAGCCTTGGAGCTGTGCAGCGACAGCGCCAGCGCGGGCTTCACCCGGCCCTGGGGCAGCGCCGCAAAGGCCCGCTCGTCGCCCACGGTCGAAAACACCAGGTTCTTGTGGCCGATGCCCCCGGCCGTGCCCAGCAGCTCGATAGCCTCCAGCACCGCCTGCAGGTTGTGCGAGGGCTCACCCATGCCCATGAACACCACCTTCGTCACAGCCCGCAGCGTACGGGCCAGCGCCACCTGGGCCACGATCTCGGCGCTGCCCAGCTGGCGCAGCAGGCCCTCGGTGCCGGTCATGCAGAAGCGGCAGCCCACGGCGCAGCCCACCTGGGTGGACACGCACAGCCCGCCCCGCGGCAGCAGCACGGACTCCACCGTCTGCCCATCGTGCAGGGCCACCAGCAGCCGCTCCGAGCCGTCGGGTGCGCGGTGGCGTGACTTCAGCCGCGCCAGCCCTTCCAAGCCCGACGCGATGCCGGACCAGGCCTCGCGCAGCGCCTTGGGCAGAAAGGTCTCCATCCGCCGGTGGGGCCGTTCCACCGGCAGCGCCTGTGCCCAGCTGCGCAGCAGATGCTGTTCATGCCGCGGGCCAGCGCCCAGTGCCTGCAACTGCTGCTGCAGTTCGCCAAGCTGGCTCAGGCAGGGGCTGGTCAGAGGGTTCATGGCGATTCAGAACCCAAATTCCCGCACCAGCACGGCCGAGGCCTGGCGGACGTATCGCAGGCCGGGGGCTTCGGCACGGGCGTGGATGGTGATGTGGCCGCGCACGGTCTGGCGGCTCAACGCCGCGGGCAGGGCTTCACCCTGTTGCAGCTCCAGCGTCACGCGGTACACCGCGCGCTCGGGGACCAGCTGGCCGTTCTTTTCCCGTGCCATCAGGTGGCCGCCGGCCTGGGCGGTCAGTTCCGGGCGCGTCAGCACCCGCGAGGCGTCGCGATCCACCTCCTGCACGCGCAAGTGCAGCGGCGCAGCGTCGGCACCGTCATTGATGAACATCGCCCGGTCCCCTGGACGGATGCGGGTCACGGCGGCCTCGTCCATCCAGGTCTCCACCAGCCACGCGGTGCCCTCCTTGACCAGCAGGCCCAGGCGTTCCTTGCGCGCCAGCCACTGGCCTTCGCGCAGGTCCGGGTCCAGGTCGCGCAGGGTGCCGGCGTAGGGCGCCTTGGGCGCGAAGTTGCGCAGCTCGGTGTCCACGCTGGCGAGTTCGGCCTGTGCCGTGGCCAGGGTCTCCTGTGCCACCAGCAGTTTCTGCCGGGTCTGATCATCGAAGGCTGACGCGGAAGCCTGCCAGCGCAATTGATCCACGCGAGCGGTCAGGGCCTGGCGGCGGGTGTTGAGGTCGGGCACGTGCAGCCGGGCGATCAGCGCGCCCTCGGGCACGCGTTGTCCCTCGCGGAACCTCAGCTCGTCCAGCCGCGCGCCCGAAGGCGCATACACCGGCCAGGACTCGGCCGGCCGCAGCAAGGC
>Ga0315907_10008980_pt1 | contig 10196 bp, 9 predicted proteins | sample LakEriMetagenome_3_FD_203525 | JGI IMG/M metagenome (GOLD analysis project Ga0315907, IMG submission 203525) | Freshwater fungal communities from buoy surface, Lake Erie, Ohio, United States - Buoy 12 MA123 | ecosystem: Environmental > Aquatic > Freshwater > Lake > Lake biofilm | place: USA...
CAAGGAAAATCGGTTGGGTTAAATGCGGTGCTTACTTCCCTACTTTACAAAAAACATCCTGCTGAAGTGAAATTTGTTTTAGTAGATCCAAAGAAAGTGGAATTGACCCTTTTTAATAAAATTGAACGTCATTATTTAGCGAAATTACCCGATGGTGGCGATGCTATTATTACAGATAATACAAAAGTAATCTATACGCTAAATTCACTTTGTATAGAAATGGACAACCGTTATTCGTTACTAAAAGACGCAATGGTTAGAAACATTAAAGAGTACAATGAAAAATTTAAGCAGCGTAAATTAAATCCAGAAAATGGTCATCGATTTTTACCGTATATCGTTTTAGTCGTTGATGAATTTGCCGATTTAATTATGACGGCAGGTAAAGAAGTAGAAACTCCTATTGCTCGTTTGGCACAATTAGCCCGTGCCATTGGAATCCACTTAATTATTGCTACGCAACGACCTTCTGTGAATGTAATTACGGGTATGATTAAGGCAAACTTTCCGGCACGAATTGCCTTTAGAGTAACTTCAAAAATTGACTCTAGAACTATTTTAGATTCTGGTGGCGCCGATCAATTAATAGGTCGTGGGGATTTATTATACACGCAAGGCAACGAAATTGTTCGAGTACAATGTGCCTTTGTTGATACACCAGAAGTAGATAAAATTTGTGATTTCATTGGTTCCCAAAAAGCCTATCCTGAAGCCTATTTGTTACCTGAATATATTGGTGAAGAAAATGGCATAAAACTTGATATAGATATATCTGAGCGTGATTCGTTATTCAGAGAAGCGGCCGAAGTAATTGTAACTGCACAACAAGGAAGTGCTTCGTTGATTCAAAGAAAACTAAAATTAGGCTATAATAGAGCGGGAAGATTAATTGACCAATTAGAAGCAGCAGGAATTGTAGGACCGTTTGAAGGAAGTAAAGCGCGTTCCGTTTTAATTTCTGATTTAGTTGCTTTAGAACACTTTTTAAATAATGAACAAAATTAATGATAAAATGAAACGCATTTTAAGTATCATCTTTATAGCTTTCATTGGGCTTTCACTACATGCACAAGATGCAAAAAAAGCGAAAGAACTTTTAGATGATGTAACTTCAAAAGTGAAATCATATAAAAACATAGTAATCGACTTTAAATATTCATTAAACAATCCAAAGGAACGAATCAATCAAGAAAGCAATGGAAATGTTGCGCTTCAAGGAAATTTATATCATTTAAATTTCATGGGAGTAACCAAAATTTTTGACGGTAAGAAAGTGTATACCATTGTTCCTGAAGACGAAGAAGTTACACAAGAAAATTTTGATGCTAATGATGAAAAAGCGATTTCTCCGAACAAAATGTTAACTTTTTTTACTTCGGGATATAAATATGCTTGGGACATTCCTCAAAATGTAAAAGGAAGAAAAATACAATATGTAAAATTAACGCCAATCAATTCAAAAGATACTCGAAAAGAGATTCTTATTGGAATTGACACCCAAACCAAGCACATTTACAATGTAATTGAGGTTGGGAAAAATGGCACAAAAACCACTTTAACTGTTAATTCTTTTAAAACAAATCAACCTTTATCGAAAAATCATTTTACCTTTACCAAATCAAAATATCCTAATTATTACATCAATAAATTAGACTAAAAACGATCGGGTGAAAATATTAGATAAATACATTATTAAATCCTATATGATTACATTTACAACAGTATTTGTAATCTTATTTTTTATATTCGTTTTACAAGGAATTTGGCTATTTATTGCTGAATTAGCGGGAAAAGATTTAGACTTATTTACCATCATCAAATTTCTTTCTTATTACGCACCTACCATAGTGCCATTAGTTCTTCCGCTTTCTATATTATTAGCTGGTATCATGACTTTTGGATCTTTTGCAGAAAACTATGAATTTGCTGCCATGAAATCTTCTGGTATTTCATTACAACGTGCCATGAAAATGCTTACCATTACCATTGGTATTTTAGCTTTTGTATCCTTCTTTTTTGCAAATAATATCATTCCTGAAGCGCAATATAAATTTATTAATCTGAGAAAAACAATTGTGCAACAAAAACCAGCAATGGCAATTTCTGAAGGACAATTTAATACTATTGGAAGCTCTACTATCAAAGTAGATAAAAAATCAGGGGATAACGGCGAATTTTTAGATGGCGTAACCATGCACGTAAAAGATAATAACTTAGGATTAGGTGCAAATACAATAATTAAAGCAAAAAAAGGACTACTGACCAGTGAAGAAGATTCCAATTATTTACAACTCGAATTGTATGATGGTCATTATTATGAAGACGTCCAACCAATTAATTTTGAAGATCGCAGTAAAATGCCTTTTGCAAAAAGTAGTTTCAAAAAATATGTCATTACTATTGACTTAACCAAACTGAATCAAGCAGAAATAGACCAGGGAGATATAACTTCTGAAAAAATGTTAACCATTCCTGAACTAAAATATACCCTTGACTCACTTCAAAATAACTTTGATAAAGATGTTGTGTCTTTTGCTGATAATTTAGCAGTAAGAAATGATATTATTTTTAACAAAAAAATACATAAGATAAATCTAACCGCTCCAATAAAAGATAAAATAGTTCAAGATTTATTGTCCCTTTTTTCCAAAAAAGACAAGATTCAGATTATCGAAATGGCTAAAAATAATATTTCTAGCACCGATTTTAGTATTCAAAATACCAAAATGGATTTAGAATTTAAATCAAAAAATATCAATGCGCATTGGCTAGCAATACACGAAAAATTTGTAATTGCCTACTCGTGTTTATTAATGTTCTTTATTGGCGCACCACTTGGAGCTATTATTAGAAAAGGTGGTCTTGGATTACCAATAGTTTTTGCGATGCTTATTTTCATATCCTTTCATTTCATCAATACCTTTGGAAGAAAACTGGCTCAAGAAGATACAATCACACCTTTTTTAGGGGCTTGGATGGCCTCATTGCTGATGACTCCTTTTGCTGTTCTATTAACCTATCGGGCAACAAATGATATCGGAATAATGGTGAATTTTGATTGGATTACAGAACCATTTCAAAAATTATTTTCAAAAATTACCCAAAACAATACAAACTAACTACCCCATGTCACAAAACATACAACTAAATACCATTGAAGAGGCAATAGAAGACATCCGCCAAGGTAAAGTAATCATTGTTGTAGATGATGAAGACAGAGAAAATGAAGGCGATTTTTTAGCTGCCGCCGAAAAAGTAACTCCTGAAATGATTAATTTCATGGCAACTCATGGTCGTGGTCTTATTTGTGCACCACTTACAGAATCGCGTTGTAAAGAATTAGATCTTCATGCAATGGTTCGTAATAATACCGATCACATGGAAACGGCCTTCACCGTTTCGGTAGATTTAAAAGGACATGGCGTAAGCACCGGAATTTCTGCTGCTGATAGAGCAAAAACCATACAAGCATTAATTGACTCAAGTACAAAACCTTTTGATTTGGCTCGTCCTGGACATATTTTTCCATTAATTGCTAAACAAGGTGGTGTTTTACGACGCACTGGACACACCGAAGCGGCTATTGATTTTGCACGTTTAGCAGGATTTAAATCGGCAGGTGTAATCGTTGAAATCATGAATGAAGATGGCACGATGGCACGGTTACCCCAATTGGCTGAAGTCGCTAGAAAATTCAATTTAAAATTAGTTTCCATTGAAGATTTAGTGGCTTATAGAATGCAACATGATAGTCTTATTCAAAAGAAAGAAGATTTTGATATTCAAACGCGCTTTGGAACTTTTAGATTACGCGCCTATTTACAAACTACCAATAGACAAGTACATATTGCCTTAACCAAAGGAACGTGGAATGCTGGCGAATCTGTTTTAACAAAAATAAATTCTACACAAATCAATAATGATATTTTAGGTACTTTAACCAACAATGCCGACAAAAGACTTGATGATATGTTTCGTAAAATTAATGACGCTGAAAAAGGAGCTATTATTTTTATCAATCAAGAAGTGCAGTCTATTGAATTGTTAGATCGATTAGTAGAATTAAAAGCATTACAAGAATCGGGTACATTACAAGCACCACAAATAAAAATGGACAGCAAAGATTTTGGTATTGGTGCTCAAATTTTACACGATATTGATATTTCAAAAATTAAACTACTTTCTAATAGCACGGCACAAACCAAACGTGTGGGGATGATTGGTTATGGATTAGAAATAACTGAATATGTAAATTATTAGTTTTACTATTTACTAATTATTTCGTTTTGAAAGAGTTAAAAAAAATGTCTGTTTTTTTATTTTTTTTATTCTTAAAAGGTTTGCAGAAATAAAAAAACATTCTATATTTGCACTCGCAATCAGGAATTGAGTGCGCGACTTATTGGAGAAATGGCAGAGTGGTCGAATGCGGCAGTCTTGAAAACTGTTGACTGTAACAGGTCCGGGGGTTCGAATCCCTCTTTCTCCGCGAAATTAAAACCCTAACGATTGGTTATCAATTAGTTAGGGTTTTTTATTTTTTACATATCCCCACATTATCCCCACAACAATTGTATTAATTTAAACTAAATTCTTGAAAAAAATCTGTTCATTAGTTATAAACTAAATTTCCAAAACAAAAAAAGAGAAAAAAGAAAGTGCTACAAATAGAGGAAGCGATATACGAGAATGGAGTGAAGTATGAACGACTGAAGTAAGGAACGCACTCTAAATTTGCTGCACTTTTTTCTGTTATGAAGGAAGATGGCAGGTTGGTTTAAAACCCCCAAGCACCGCACTAAAATGTAATGCAATGGAATTTTATGAGGAGCGACGGTTGGTGTTGTGGCAATCGAACAAGCTACACTAGACCGAGAATGAAATGTAGCTTTAGCGAAATGGAATGTAGGGATAGTAGCGTGAAACGTCAAGGAAAAAATTAACATCAGCCTTTAGGCGTTCCTTGATTTGAAGCAAACGAAGTGAGCTAACCTTGATAGCTGAGAGAAAGCGCAACCACCAAATTATCATAGAGCGAGAGACAACAATACTGCTGAATGCAGAGAAGCGAAATGAAGCTGTATGTTGGATTAAGTAGCTCTAACGAACGAAATGAGTGCGCGTGTGAAGATTGGGAGCGTAGAAATCAAAAAAAGAGCTGCTATTTTTCTTAGCTGCTCTTAGTTTTGGTTTCAAGTGGTCTGTGGAATGGAAGCTTGTAAAAGCGACTGGAACAGCCCAACGTAACAAAGCAAACGATTGTAGTGAGACCGCTTGATTATTCATAAAAATACTGATTAACATATCCCTCATCATCTGTTACGACTACAGGATAATTTTGATTATTGTATTGGTAAGAATAATTATTGTTATATGTTTGTCCGTTAGCTGATTCACTTTCAGTTAATATATTGTTTCTAAATCCACCACCTAATATTGAAAGAGCTTCAAATCCTACAATGTTTTTTGCTGGATTGTTGTAATTATCATAGGTATATGTTATAAAATGTGAAGCACTAAACTCTTCCTTGATCATGTTAAAATTACTATCAAAAAATAATCTATATGTATCATTTGGTGAAGTTCCATTATCAACTGTACAAATAATTAAACTATTTGACAGATGATTATAATTTGATATTGATTCAATGTTAAAATCATAATATCGTATTGCTTGGGTTAATTTATCATTTGTGTAATTAAATAATGAATATTCCCCTGTAGGATTATTATTGATATCTTTTCGTTCTATTTTTATTATTTTATCTCCTTGGTAGGTATAATGCTCGTAATAAGTCTCAGAAATTTGACCAGTCTCTACTTCTTTTTCATACAATATTTTATTGTTATCATAATATATATAGGAAGTTATTGTTCCAAATTGATTAGTAGAAATAGCTTTTCTTAAAAGAATATTTTCTGATGAGTTATTGTTAGTTTCATCTGAATCACTTGAGCAAGCAGATAAAACAACGGTTAAAAATAAAGTAAATAATTTTTTCATATCAATTTTTTTTATAGATACAAATATAATTATATTAATCAGACAACCAAAATAGCATTCAAATAATCTAAGGGGGGATACCTCCAGGTGAACTACTTGAGTGGGGGTTTTGGTTGGGAGGGTACTACCTTCTCACATATACTTAATTTTTAATGAATGGCAAAGCTCTAAGCTTCAAGGCGATTTGAGCGAAAATGATAAAATTTAGGGTATAGAAACAAAAAAGAACAGCTATTTTACTTAGCTGCTCTTAGTTTTGGTTTCAAGTGGTCTGTGGAATGGAAGCTTGTAAAAGCGACTGGAACAGCCCAACGTAACAAAGCAAACGATTGTAGTGAGACCGCTTGATTTCTTGGTTTTAAATTATTTACAATTTTCTTCAATCATTTCAAGAGCATCTTTACGACCTAATTCTATTGCTTTATGGAAATCCTCGCAAGCCCCCTTTTTATCATCTAACCCATAAATTTTACAAAAACCTCTTATGACATATGAATCTGCAAAATTTTGGTTTAATTCGATCGCCTTGTTTATATCCTTTAATGCACCTATGTATCCGTGTTCATCTGATAGTCCTTTCGCTTGTGCTCTACAGACATAAAACCAATATTCATCTGGTTTTAAAATAATTGCTTTATCAAAGTTTTTGATAGCATCATTGTAGTCTTCTAGTTCATATTTTGCTATAGCAATAAAATAATAAGGGCGATAATCTTTGGAATCTAATTCTAGTGCCTCATTTAAAGTAGATATAGCCCCATTGTAATCATTATTTTCCTGTTTAATGATTCCCAATTCAATTAATTTTTCAAATTTTTCAGATTTAGTTTCAATATCCATTAATGTGAGTGTGTTGGAATTAGGATCAAAAGTAATTCTACCAAGTCTAGCTAATACATTTTGACCAAGCAACAATGGGGCACTGATATTATCAACCACAGTTGCTTTGATGTTGGTTAAAACTACACCATCAATGTTTATTTCTCTCAGGTTGATAACTTTTCCTTTGCTTATATTACCTGTTGCATCTTGGAATGAAGAACTACCTAACACATCTTTATCAGCTAATAATCCATTCTTGGCTAAAAACATTGCCTCTGTAATAGAAATAGAGACTTGAGAAGCTCCAGTATCATAAATGAATTTCATTTTGACACCATTTACTTCACAAGGAAGTGTGTACACGCCAGATTCTTTATTTAACTTAATTGTCTTTTGACCAAATGAGACTGTTAAAGATAAAAACAGAAATAGTGTTGCTGTGATTAGTTTGTTCATGTTTTATTATATTAAACAAATGTAATTATTTTAATTTCTCTTAAAAACAACTATTATATCATCTAAGGTTTCTTCATCAGTATACTGGTATTTTAATGTCTGAGAATCAAGTTGTAAAATTTCAGCTGGAGTATTAATGCTATTTATAGTTATTAACAAAGAATTACTGTTTAAATCCCAAGTACCGTTTTGGATATTTTCATCACAGGTTCCATCATCATTATGTTCAACAACTTTAAAAATTCCATTTTGCAAAAATTCAAGATAATCTTTAGAGCAGTTAGTTATATGATTATAGTTTTGAAAAGTTCCATTATTAACGCTAACTTGATAATGATACCACCTTCCTTCAATAGTAACATTTTCTGTGTTTTCATCGCCTGTACAAGACAAAAAAAACGAAAATAAGGCGATTAATTGTAAGTGTCGAAAAAATGTTTTTGCAGTCTTATTTTTCATTTCAAATAAATTAAATTAGATTGATTTCTTTTTATTAACGATATTCAGATTTTAGTACCAAATGTATGAATGAACATTACTTTTTCCATCAAAATGAATTCTTTAATATACAAATATATAAAATCTATTTTATTTAGCATAGATAGAAGGGGGATACCTCCAGGTGAACTACTTGAGTGGGGGTTTTGGTGGGGAGGAACCTTTGATTTTACGAACATGTAAAAAAATAATTTCTAGAATAGTAATTGACATCAATTTGTTGCTTTCATAAATTGAATTGTTTTTTTGTTGTTTATTTGAAAACTATTATATTTGAAACATAAAATAAACTTTCTAATATCCTCACCAAATTGAAAATATTAGAATTTTCAGATGTGTGTTGAATAAAATATTTTAATAAATCAAATTATAACTTATGAAAAAAATTTTACTGATTATATCATTCTTTACAATTTCATTTTGTTATTCTCAAGACTGGGAAATTGTAACTAAACAAGAAAATGGTGATTTTTATTATAAACCGAACACCGACGAAACAGCTTGGATAAAAATTGTTTCAGATAAAACTGAATACTACCCAAGCAAAACTTCTTCAAATACCAAAACTGTTGATGGATATAAAATTGTTCTATGGAAATATGACTGTACTGACAAAAAAATAGGTATCATTAAATCTACTACTTATTCAAAAGACGGCAAAGTATTAGAAAATTTTAGCCAGAAAGAATATCTCGTTGAAATGGATTATGTTAATCCAGAAACTGTTGGTGAAGCGTTACTATTGCATTTTTGTAAATAATTATTATAGTACTAACTCAAACTTTACAAATTTTTGAATTTCATTTTATTCTTTGTATAAATCTTTCCTTTGATTATATCTTCACTAAAAAATATAGTGATATTAATTTTAGTTTGAGATAGAAATTGTAGAAAACATTAACTTCATCCAAATAACATTTAATTTAGAATAAAATAATTATTTTATGAAAATCATATTAGACAAAAAAAGAAAAGTGGCACAACTATTCACAAACGAAGATGTTCAAATAAAATGTATAGGAGAGTATTCTTATAAAAACATGCTTAAAGAAGATAAATACGGAAGTGAAGATAGTTTTCAAATTGATATTGATGAGTTCAATGAATACTTGAAAGACAAAGATGATATCCAAACCATAGAAGAATTTCAACAGCATATCACAAACCACTTTACAATTAGATGAAGTCACACAAACTGACTACCCTTTTTTATCTTATTGAAAGTCCTTACCATATAGAGAAATACATTGGTCTTACAACAAGGTCTTTACAAAAAAGATTTAATGAACATAAAAAATCTAAAGAGTGGATTATAGACAATTCTTTTTCTATAAAGGAAATAGATCGAATAGAGCATGAAAATATCTACAATTTACTTGATTACCTGAGAGAAAGAGATCGTGCGGCTAATAAAGAAATTGTACTTATTGCATCATATTCAAAGGATAATAATCTACAAAATATTTCTGAAGGGGGTGAATGGGGTTCACGTATTCTTTGGCAAATTAAACAAGAAAAATGGGTTAGTAAATATGGAAGTATTGAAGGATTCATTGAGTATAAGCACAGAGAAAATAAAATAAGAGCATGGTTAAGTGATTGGGTTACTACTAAGAAAAGGCCTCAACTAAAAAAATGGTTAAACAATTGGAGTGCTAACAGAAAAACACCTCAATTAAAAACTTGGTTGAGCTCATGGGTTAGACATAGAAAAACACCTCAGTTAAAAACATGGTTAGGTTCTTGGATTACTCACAGAAAAACTCCACAACTTAAATCTTGGTTGAACAATTGGGTTGTCACAAGAAAAACACCTCAAATGAAAATTTGGTTAGTTTCGTGGATTTCTAACAGAAAAAAACCTTTATTAAAATCTTGGCTTGGTGATTGGGTCACCGTAAAGAAAAGGCATCTAATTAGAATTTGGTTAAGCCACTGGGTTAGTCATAGAAAAACACCTGAATTAAAAAAATGGTTAAGTAGCTGGGTTGTAAAAACAAAAACACCTCATTTAAAAACGTGGTTAGGTTCCTGGATTTTAACAAAAAAAACACCACTATTAAAAACCTGGTTAAACAATTGGGTAGTAAACAAAAAGAAACCACTGCTCAAGATTTGGTTAAGTTCTTGGGTGGCTGTAAAGAAAAAACCAAAACTACAGTCTTGGCTAGTAAGTTGGACTAACACAAGGAAAAATCCTGCATTAAAGATTTGGTTAAATTCTTGGGTTGTTAACAGAAAAAAATAGCAAAAAATGTATTTCCAAAATAAATCTACCCCAAGCATAAATATTTGAATTTAGACTTTTGTAGGCTGTTTAAAAATCATCTTCTTGTTTACATCAAAATAATCAAGCTGGTTAGAAATTTTGGAGAATAATGTTTTAGGTTAAGTTGGAGAATCACTTCATTTCTAG
>Ga0315907_10008982_pt1 | contig 10194 bp, 7 predicted proteins | sample LakEriMetagenome_3_FD_203525 | JGI IMG/M metagenome (GOLD analysis project Ga0315907, IMG submission 203525) | Freshwater fungal communities from buoy surface, Lake Erie, Ohio, United States - Buoy 12 MA123 | ecosystem: Environmental > Aquatic > Freshwater > Lake > Lake biofilm | place: USA...
CGCTATTTCAATCTGTCTATTCATCAGGGTTATGCCCTTTCCATTGAAAAGATTATTTGTATGAAATGAATAAAAAAATGCGAACTATAACTAACTATATGACTAAAAATTTGCTCTTCCTGAGTTATTATTTTCCACCTGTCCAGGTTAGTTCCTCGATTAGAATTAGGCATTTTTTTGAAGGATTTATTGCCAACGGATTTACTATTTCTGTGCTTACCGGAAAATTCCAAAAGAAAATAACAGGAGAACAGACCATTAATCTACCTATTTCGAACATTTACCATATACCCCTTTTTGGCCTGCGGCGATTGTTGTCAAATTTCATATTAACTCATTATACCTTACCCCTTTTGTGGAAAAAGAAGGTATTTATATCGTCGCTTTTATCTTTTAGAAACCGCATTCCATTCAATCTTATCATTGGAGACGGTGGCTTAATTTACCTTTGGATAGCTTATTTCAAGGCAGTAAAATGGATAAAAAACTATAAAATCACTCATATTTTCACTTCTCATAGCCCTTTGGTTGACCATTTTATCGCTTTTTTATTAAAATGTACTTTTCCACACCTTCATTGGATGGCCGATTTCAGGGACTTGCCCGCAGATTTTAAATATCCCCATTATTTGAATCGTACCTTTAGTAAATATTTTTTTAAACATTTACTAAAAAAAGCTGATGCTGTCATCACCGTTTCGAAGGGCATCGCTAACGAATTAGAAAAATTATATACTAAGATTAATATATACTCAGGCTCTATTTCTTCTGAAGAAGTACAACGTCCAACGATCATATCACCAAACTTTACCATAAATTACACAGGCTCTATTTATCCTGATTATCAGGACTTATCCCCTTTAGTTAAAGTTATTTTATCGTTAATTGAGAAAGGAATAATGAATAAACAAGATATCATCTGGACCTATTGCGGTTTACATCCATGCCAATATGAGCAATGGCTCATTCCACATTTCGCAAAAGAACAGATAGACATTAAAGCATTTCTACCCCTTTCAGAATCACGGAATAGGCAGCGGGAGGCAACGATAAATCTGGTACTAACCTGGAGTACCTCCATTCAAAAAGGCATCTTAACCACCAAGCTTTTTGAATATTTAGATACAGGACGACCTATTCTGGTTTTAACAAATGGGGTATTGGAAACGGAGATGAAAAGAATTTTATCTTGCTACCAAACGGAAGGCTATTTTCAAAATAGTGAAAATAAGGGATTAAAGAACTGGTTAACAACAATGTATATAGGTTGGAAAAATAACCATACCTATCATTGTGATAGAAAAAAAATAGCACAAAAATTTTCTGAGGACGAGAGAAATGCATTAATAAAAAAGGTCAGCGATAAAACGCCGACCCGAAAAAACACCTAAAACCCTATTAACTAACCTAAAATTTATTTTACGCCTGAAATGATATTAATACTATCATCTAATATCTAAAATGTACACTAAAAACATCAAATATTGATTTTTGTTTAAACTACGATACACAAAGTACGATAATTATTTAAAAAAACTCAATATTTCTTCTAAAACTATACGATTTTCAGATAATCTGGGCACCTTGTTCTGATTTCCGAATTTCATTTTTGATCGCATCCACTGGTGAAATGTCCCTTTATTTACACTATGCAAAATGAGCGGTGTTAAGGCTAAATTTGAAAATCTCTTGGCTTCATAATCAGAATTTATAGTTTGCAAGTTTTTATCTAAAGAGACAGAGAAATGTTCCACATTCGAGGGAGGATTTTCAAATTCTATAATCCACTCATGGGCACCCTTTTGATTATGAGCTAAAAACTTAGGAGCTACAGTATATTCAATAGCAAAAACACCAAACTGCTGGCAAGTCATAGCAAGCGCTTTGTCTGTATTTTCTACCATTACCTCTTCTCCAAAGGTATTAATAAACTGTTGAACTCTACCGGTCACCTTTAGTCTGTAAGGATTCAAGCTGGTAAATGAAACAGTGTCCCCAATCTTATAACGCCATAAACCACTATTGGTAGTAATGACCATGGCATAATTAATGTTTAGCGCTACCTCCGACAAGGGAATAGGAGATTTATTATACTCATTATGAGCATCTTGAGGAATAAACTCATAAAATATACCATTATTCAGCAGAAGGCGCATACCTGAATCTTCATCGGGGTGATCGCGGACAGCAAAAAAACCTTCCGTTGCATTGTAGGTTTCAATAAATTGCACGCCGGGAAGAGGAAAAAGAGCTTTAAATTGTTCCTTATAGGGTAAAAAACTAACGCCACCATGGGAGTAAAGTTGAAAATTGGGCCAGACCTCCTGAATATGATTTTTTCCTGTGATGGCTAATATCCTTTGAAAAAGGAGTAAAGTCCAGGTTGGGACGCCCCCAACCATAACAATATCTGATTGATTAGCGGCATGTTGAGCTATTTTCTCTAACTTTTCATTCCAATCTGCAATAAGCGCGGTAGGGATATCTGGTGCAAAAAAAGGTATGGCCACCCACGGAAGGTGTTTAATCATTATGGCAGAAATATCACCTACCTGTGACTGCGGAAACTCATTAAAAGGAGAAATACTACCGCCCATCAAGAGCGTTTTAGCTTCAAACTGCCTGGCATTGGGACGCAAACTATAATAAAACATCATAGTGTCCCATGTACCCCGAAGATGGCATTGTTGTCTGTTCTCTGTTGAAACTGGAATAAACTTACTTTTATCCTGGGAAGTTCCTGCAGATTTAGCGAACCAGCGTACTTTTCCGGGCCATAATACATCTGGTTGCCCCATCATCATTTGATGTATAAAAGGTTTCAAAGGCTCATAATCGACCACGGGAATTGTCTCGGAAAATGAACGATAATCTTTGATTTGAGAAAAATTAAACGCTTTTCCGTAGCTGGTATTTTCAGCCCTACGAACTAAATACGACCGCCAATGCTCTTGTAATTTTTCAGGGTTGCTATAAATAGAATTAAAGTACAGATACCTGCGGGAATAATAAAGCTTAAAAACACTATTTATCCAATGGCGCATAAACATCGTTATTGGATAAAGATACTTAAATAACTAAAGTTTCGGAGTAATTCATCAGACCATTATTATTAAAACTTTTCCCCTTTACTATCCATTTGCAAAGCGTTCCATCTCAATTAGCATTAATTACCGGCAATTCTAATTTAAGAAATTGGCCGGTAAAACTTCTATCCACTGCGGCCACTTGTTCTGGTGTTCCCACCGCTATAACTTCCCCTCCACGGTTTCCACCTTCAGGGCCCATGTCAATAACATAGTCTGCCACTTTGATAACATCCATGTTATGTTCAATAACCAACACGGTATTTCCCCTGTCGACCAATTTTTGAAGGACGACCAACAAATGTCGAATGTCTTCAAAATGCAGTCCTGTGGTAGGTTCGTCCAGAATATACATGGTATTCCCTGTATCCTTTTTTGATAATTCTTCGGCGAGTTTAACTCTTTGAGCTTCGCCACCGGACAGGGTTGTTGCCTGTTGGCCCAGAGAAATATAGCCAAGCCCAACTTCCTCCAGGGTTTTTACTTTACGATAAATGGCCGGTATATTTTCAAAAAAGCCAACGGACTCAGCTACCGTCATTTCCAGCACATCATTTATCGATTTACCCTTATAAACCACCTCCAAGGTTTCTCTATTATAGCGTTTTCCCTGACATTTTTCACAATGAACGTGAACATCGGGGAGAAAATTCATTTCAATGACCCTCATTCCAGAGCCCTGGCACTCTTCGCAGCGTCCCCCTTTGACGTTAAACGAAAACCGACCCGGAAGATAACCGCGTATTTTTGATTCCGGAAGATCCGAGTATATCTTTCTTATTTCAGTAAAAACTCCCGTATAGGTTGCCGGATTAGAACGAGGTGTTCTGCCAATAGCAGATTGATCAATATCGATTACTTTGTCTAAATGCTCCAGTCCTAAAATAGATTGATAAGGCATGGGCGGTTTCAGGCTTTTAAAGAAATGTTGCCTTAAGATCGGATACAACGTTTCATTTATAAGCGTTGATTTTCCGCTACCTGAAACTCCTGTTATACAGGCTAATATGCCTAACGGAATGTTTATAGAAACGTTATGTAAATTATTACCAGATGCACCTTCTAAATGCAAATATTTCCCTGAGCCAATTCTTCTGCTTTGAGGTACTTCGATAGAGACCCTCTTACTTAAATAATCTGCAGTTAGCGTGTTTTTTTGAGCGAAAGAGGCAGGAATACCTTCCCCTACTATCCTTCCCCCCAACTTACCCGCACCAGGCCCCATATCAATCAAATAATCGGAAGCCATCATGATATCTTTATCGTGTTCGACGACTAGTACTGTATTACCTATATCGGTCAATTGTCTAAGCGAATCGATTAATCGTTGATTATCTCTTTGATGCAAACCAATACTTGGTTCATCGAGAATATAAGTTATACCTGTAAGTTGGGAACCAATCTGTGTAGCCAGACGAATACGCTGTGATTCTCCACCCGATAAGGTCCGCGCGGGTCTGTTTAAGGTTAAATAATCAAGTCCAACTTTTAAAAGAAAGCCAATTCTCAATTCGATTTCCTTCAGTATAGGTTCCGAAATAGTCACCTGTCTTTCTTCTAAATTTTGCGGCAAATCTTGAATCCAGTTTTTTAAGGACTGTATGTCCATAACAGAAAGTTCTCCAATATGCTTACCGGCGAGTTTAAAATGAAGAGATTCCTTTTTCAAACGGTAGCCATTACATTCCTGACAGGTATCTACCACCATAAATTCTTCTGCCCAGAGTCGAACCTTTTCAGAAGAGGTATCAGCATACCAATGCATCATCATTTTAATTAAACCTTCCGCCACAATATCATAGGTAAATTCTTCTTTTTGGTTACTCATTTTACTTGTACCGTGAAGAATTATTTTCCAGGCTTCAGCTGGTAATTCTGAAATAGGAAGGGAGAAACTAAATTTGAAATGCTTTGAAAGCTCTCTTAATTGTTTAAAAAGGGTGTTATCCCGAGGCTCCCCAAGAGGAATAATACCTCCTTCATTGATTGATTTTTGGGGGTCGGGCACCATCTTATTTATGTCAACCCTGGTTAGAACGCCCAGTCCATTGCACGCCGGACATGCGCCATACGGAGAGTTAAACGAAAATGAATTTGGAGAAGGTTCGTTATAGGAAATACCACCGACCGGGTCCATAAGAAATTTACTTAATGTGGTGGTAACCCCGGAATCTGTATCTTGAATCATTAATAAACCATGACCAAGTCTAAGCGCCATTTGCAGCGCTTCATTTATTCTGGGCAATTTGTCCTCAGTCACTTGAATTCTATCCACTACCACCTCAATATCATGCACTTTATAACGATCGACAGACAGACCTGGCGTTAAATCCAGCATTTCCCCATCGACCCTAATTTTAGTATATCCTGTTTTTCTAACCTGTTCAAATAATTCTCTGTAATGTCCTTTCCTACCCCTGACCAGGGAACCAAGAATCATGATTTTCTTTTGTTCAAAATCGGAAAGGATTCTTTCCTTCATTTGTTCCTCGCTATAAGCAATCATTTTTTCCCCTGTAACATAGGAAAAAGCTTCTGCTGTTCTGGCAAATAAAAGACGCATAAAATCATAGATTTCAGTCACTGTGCCGACGGTAGAACGAGGATTATTACCTGTCGTTTTCTGTTCAATTGAAATGACCGGACTCAATCCGGAAATTTTTTCCACATCGGGTCGCTCCATTTCTCCTATAAACTGTCTCGCATAAGCTGAAAAAGTTTCAAGATATCTACGTTGCCCTTCGGCATATAACGTATCGAAAGCCAGGGAAGATTTCCCACTGCCGCTGATACCCGTAATAACAACGAGTTGATTTCTGGGAATATTTAAATCAATACCTTGAAGATTATGCTCTCTCGCACCAATAATCTCTATAAATTCCTGCTTTAAATCTTCAGGTGAGTTGGATATATCCATTATAAAACCAGTTTATTTGCAAATTTGGGATTGGAAACAATAGCTAAACAAATAAACTAGCTCCCATGTTTTGAAAAATATGTTTCCTGAAGAAGACCTAAAGCTTTGGCTGTAAAGTGACCTTCGTAGAGCGCTTTACCAATGATAGCACCATGGCAACCAAGTTCAAATAATTTGTCTAACTCGTCTGCCGTTGTTACTCCCCCGCTGGCTATCAGTTTTATTTCAGGCAATTCATGCCTTATTTCCTCGTATTTAGTTAAAGAACAACCCTTTAAGAGGCCATCTTTACTTATGTCTGTTGAAATGACATACCTAATTCCCTCTTTAAAATAACTTTCCAGGAAGGGTAAAAGCAAGTTATCACTAGATTCCTGCCAACCGTCCGTAGCTATATAATCAGCTTTGAAATCAGCGCCTAATATTATTTTTTCCGGACCGAATTGTTCCAGCCAATGCAAGAATAAAGCCTTATTTTTTACAGCGATAGTACCTCCTGTAACTTGATTGGCACCACATTCAAAGGCTGTTTTCAAATCGTCATTTGATTTTAATCCACCCCCAAAATCAACCTTTAAATTGGTTCGATGAGTAATTTGTTCTAAGATTTGATAATTGACAATTTTACCAGCCTTAGCACCGTCAAGATCAACGACATGCAAATAATTTAATCCATTTCCTTCAAAAAGTTTCGCCACTTCCAATGGATTGGAATTATACTCGATTTTTTGATTATAGTCACCTTGCGTTAACCTTACGCATTTTCCACCTATAATATCAATGGCAGGAATAATAATCATATATGCATTTTAAGAAATGAATTAGGGAGCGATATTTAAAAAATTACCAAGAATTTTTTCTCCAACCCATCCAGATTTTTCAGGATGGAACTGCGTTGCGTAAAAATTATCTTTTTGAACCGCTGCACTAAAAGGAAAAATATAATCTGTTTGTGCTATGGTTTCCGGACCCAACGTTGCATAGTAACTATGTACAAAATAGGCAAAAGAATTTTCAGGAAGACCCTCAAAGAGTAAGTTTTGGGTATTCAATAGGGTATTCCAACCAACATGGGGAACATTTTCCCTCTGTTGGGGTATAAATTTTTTTACTTCAAGGGGAATAATTCCTAAACAATCTGTGTTATTTTCCTCTGAATGTTTACAAAGAAGTTGCATTCCCAAACAAATTCCCAGGACAGGTTGGGTTAAATTTTTAATGATCTCATCCAATCCCTTTTTCCTTAAATGATTCATGGTTGACCTGGCCTCACCCACTCCGGGAAAAATTACTTTATCGGAAGATTGTATAATCTCCGGATTATCGGTAAGAATACCTTTAAAACCGAGTCTATGTAAGGCGGATAATACCGAGTGTATATTTCCTGCATTATATTGAATAACGGCAATTTGCTGGCTCATAAAATCAATTTAAAGCAAACCCTTTGTGGAAGGTAAAGCATGGTTTTCCGGGTCCTTTTTCACTGCCATTTTTATAGCTTTGGCGAAAGATTTGAAAAGCGCCTCTATTTTATGGTGTTCATTTTCCCCACTCACCGAAATATTAATATTGCAAGCTGCGGCATCAGAAAATGATTTGAAGAAATGATACACCATTTCCGTTGGAAAATCACCTACTTTTTCTCTTAAAAAAGAAGCATTCCACACCAACCAGGGTCTTCCACTAAAATCTATGGCCACCTGAGCCAATGCGTCATCCATGGGTAAAATAAAAAAACCATATCTTTCAATACCTCTTTTATCCCCCAATGCCTTTTTAAATGCGGCACCTAAAGCAAGGGCGGTATCTTCTATAGTATGATGTTCATCAATGTGTAAATCGCCCGAAACAGTTACAGATAAATCAATGCCACTATGTTTAGCTAATTGATCCAACATGTGATTAAAGAAACCCAATCCGGTTTGATGATTATAATTACCTGCACCGTCGAGGTTAAGACTTACGAAAATATCTGTTTCCAGCGTCTTTCTTGATAAGGTGACAGGCGCTCTTTGTTGGCACAAAAAGGTGGCCATTTCATTCCAATCTTTCGTTTTCAGGGCAATCACCTTATTGATTTCAGCCATATCCTGACTTATTTCCTGCACCCCCAGTTCCTCATTGCTTGTGATAAAAATACCTTTTGCACCAAGATTATAGGCCAATTCCATATCGGTTAAACGATCGCCGATGACCCAGGAATTTTTAAGATCATACTCATTGGACAAATACTTCTGCAGCATCCCAAGCCTGGGCTTCCGGGTAGGTGCATTTTCGTGAGGGAAAGATTTGTCGATATAAACTTCACTAAAAACAACGGACTCCTTTTTAAAAGCATCTAAAATGAATTCATGAGCTGGCCAAAAAGTATTTTCCGGGAAGGAATCTGTACCTAATCCATCCTGATTGGTCACCATAACCAATTCAAAATCTGTTTCTTTACAAATACGCGCCAATGAAGCAAACACAGCAGGTAAAAAGGAAACTTTTTCCTTACTATCTAATTGATAATCATTAGGTTCAAAGACTAATGTTCCGTCCCTATCGATAAATAAAACTCTTTTCATGATAAAGATTTTAAACTTGCCCATTCCCTCATGGACACTAAAAGATTATTATTTTCCAGCGTTGTACCTACGGTAATTCTTAATCCTTCTTTACAAAGCGGCATATTTGACCTATTTCTCACAATAATGCCTTTAGAAACAAGAAATTGGTAGAGTCCATCTGCGTCATCCACCTGAATGAGGATAAAATTGGCGTCGGAACGATTCACATTTTTTATAAAGGAAAAAGACTTAAAATGTTCCATCAGAAGTTGTCTTTCCTTTACTAAAATGTCCACTGAGTCATTTTTTTCCTTTAAAAAGTCCAGTTGACGAAGGACAAAATCTATGGTTAAAATATTCAGATTATAGGGAGATTTAATCTTATTGAGCAAATCTATTATTTCCATGGAGGCGAAGGCCATACCCAAACGAATAGCGGCCAGGCCCCATGCTTTAGAAAAGGTCTGGAGGATGACCAAATTTGGAAAATTGGAGAGCTCCGGAAGAAAGCTGGCATTCTCTGCAAAGTCTGTGTAGGCTTCATCGAGTACTACAATACCCGGAAAATGATGGATAACCTCTATAATATCCTCTTTATTTAAAAGGTTTCCCGTTGGATTATTAGGACTACATAAGAAGAGGATTTTACTGTGTTCATTTGCCTGTTCGATTATATCCTTTACGGAAAGCTGAAAATCAGTACGAAGATTTATTTCTTTGACTTCGACCCCAGCAATATCAGCGGCGACACGATACATTCCGTAGGTGGGAGGCGTAATAATGATATGATCTAAGCCGGGTTCACAGAAAAGACGAACGAGTAAATCAATGGGTTCATCACTTCCATTTCCAAGGAAAATAGAAAGTACGGGAACATGCCAAAGGGCACTAATTTTATCTTTTAGGGTTAATTGCAGCGGATCAGGATAGCGATTGTACCCTGATTCGAAAGGATTTTCATTCGCATCCAGAAAAACGGAGGCAGAACCTTTGAACTCTCCCCTTGCCGACGAATAGGGAGTGAGCTTAAGAATATTTGCACGCACGAGGCGGTTGAAGTCTAATTTTTTCAATAACATTGACGCATAAGTTTCATGGACCCACTTGATCCATCTTTACCAATAAATTGAAGAAGAACAAACTTATCATTAAACGCTAAAGGAAGAGTGTATTCGCCCTCCTTGAGAAAAGAAAATTCATTTAAAACCTGCCCCGTTGCATTGTACATTCGCAGCGTACCCGGAGAAGGTAAATTCAACGTAACCGATTCGCAGGCGGGATTAGGAAATACGCTAAAAGAAAGCTCCTTATTTTTATCCCTATTACTTGTTATAGAAGTAGGACATGAAAATCCATCTTTACCAAAATAGTGAGTTTTTAAAAATTTAACCAATGCATTAGCCGTAGCTTCAGCAAAAAACTGGAGAGATATTTCTGAATCTCTAACCCCAATAAAATTACACTCAATCTGAATAGCATCTATTTTTCCACTATCCACTGAGCCATGTCTCTCTGTGTTGTATCCTCCGGAAAAATAATCCTCCCCACTTCTAGGTGCAATATCTGCGGGGCCAGGCACCGCGGTATAACGTTCCGTTTCAAAAAATCCGCCTAAACTCTCCTGACCATTCAACAATTCCGC
>Ga0315907_10008984_pt1 | contig 10193 bp, 8 predicted proteins | sample LakEriMetagenome_3_FD_203525 | JGI IMG/M metagenome (GOLD analysis project Ga0315907, IMG submission 203525) | Freshwater fungal communities from buoy surface, Lake Erie, Ohio, United States - Buoy 12 MA123 | ecosystem: Environmental > Aquatic > Freshwater > Lake > Lake biofilm | place: USA...
GCCGCTCCTGAGATATTTAACATCTCATGCTTCGGTGAAAACAACGGTGGCATTTCAGCAATCTTCGTTGACGCAACTGGCAATGTAACGGTATCATGGTCATTTGGTGGTAATGTGATTTCTACAAATTTAGCAATTACAGATCTAGAGCCAGGTGCATACACATTGACTTGGACGGACGAAGCAGGATGTGGTGGCGTAGAAACTTACAATATCATCGAGCCAGCACAACTAGAACTTACCGCTGATATTTCACTTTATGAAGGAGGCTTCAACGTTAGCACCAATGAAGGAAATGATGGTGCTATTGACATCACTGTAGAAGGAGGCACTCTTCAATATACCTATGATTGGACGCACATTACAACTCAACCTGAACCTGAAGATGTAGGTAATCTTACAGCAGGAACATACTCTGTTTCTGTAATTGATGCAAACGGTTGTGAGGTAGATAGCACATTCACTTTGACACAACCAAGCGAGTTGAAGTGGCCTACAGGTCTAACTCCAAACGGAGATGGATTCAATGATGCATATGTAATTCAAGGACTAGAAAAATATCAGAAGAACGAATTCAAGGTTTTCAACAGATGGGGTAATGTTGTTTATGAAAAGAACAACTACAACCAAGATTGGAAAGGTCAAAACTCAGACGGAGATCAGCTTCCTGATGGAACTTACTTCGTGATATTCACTAGTGGAAATGTTTCATTCAATACTTATGTTGACTTAAGAAGATAATAAGTATGAAAAACATGAATCATTTAATAAGCATCGAAATGAAAAAAATATTATCCATACTCCTTATCATGATTGGCGCACTCAGTATGAGCGCTCAACAGGAAATTATGATAAGCCAATACATGTTCAATGGATTGGTGATTAACCCAGCATATGCTGGATCGCATCCTTACTTCAGCGCTAGTGCACTTCATAGAAGCCAATGGTTGAAGTTTGATGGTGCTCCTACTACGCAAACTTTTGCAATTGATGGTCCAATCGCAAATCGTAGACTCGGCGCAGGTTTGACATTTTCAAATGATCAAATAGGTGTAACTAAACAACAAGAAGTTTCACTTAACTTAAGTGCTAAAGTTACCACAGGCCGCGGAAAACTTGCTTTTGGTTTGAGACTTGGTGGTGCGTTTTACAGCGCAACATTAAGTGATCTAGTTGTATTCGATCAAAACGACCCTAACTATGTCGCTAACATCAGTTCAAAGTTTATCCCTAAAGTAGGTGCGGGTATTTACTATTACGAGCGCAATTGGTTTGCTGGACTATCAATGCCTGTTCTTTATGCTGCAGATGATGTAATTCTACCTGAGGTAACATTGAACGATAAGTTCTTCAAGACTCACACCTATTTGAACGCAGGATATGTTTTCGAACCATCAAGTATCCTTGCAATTAAGCCTTCGATTTTGGTAAAATATCAAGGAGAAGCTCCAACAGAAGTTGACTTAAACTGTAATGTATTATTCTTTCAAAAATTCTGGTTAGGCGCTGGCTACAGAACTGGTGATGCAATCATCTTCATGGCTGAATGGAATGTAACAGATATGCTAAGACTTGGCTATGCTTACGATTGGACTACTACTGCAATAGGCGACTATAGCAATGGTTCACATGAAGTAATGCTTGGCTTTGACTTCGGAAAAGACGTGAAATTGAAAGTTCGTTCACCTCGTTATTTCTAATCCACCACCTAATCAACTAAGAAGAACAACATGAATTTCGTCAAAATATCAATGATAGCCCTCACGTCTAGCTTGCTACTTAGCAGCTGCGCTGGCCTATACATTAAAAGCGGAAAAACAGCCTATCAAGATTTGAAGTACCAAGAGGCTATTACTTATCTTGAAAAAGGGCTTGCAAAAAAAGAAGATGAAACGGGCAGAAAAATGCTTGCAGAAAGCTATTTGAAAGTAAATAATTTCCAAGCAGCTTCAGAGCAATATTCTAAAGTAGCCTTATCACCTTCATACAATGATGATGATCGCATGAGCTATGGTAAAGCTCTTATGTCTGTAGGTCAATACAGCGACGCGAGAACCATATTCGAAGGAATAATTAGCCGTGATGCTAACAATAAAGAAGCTTCTGATTTACTGCAGAGCTGCAAGAAAATCGACGAGATGCGTGCAGACTCACTTCTTTTCTCTATTAGCCCTGTAAATATCCCGTCAGAAAACCCAGTTTACTCTGCGGTAAAATATAACGGCGGCCTTTTGGTGACTTCATCTTCTGCTAAAGGAGATAAAGACCCATATACTAATCGCGCATTCACCGATCTTTTCACAACAAAAAGTGAAAGCGGAACATGGACTGCACTCGTGCCTGTTGAAAATGTGAACAGTAAAAATCACGATGCTGTTGCAGCGATATCTCCGAACGGACAGACAATGATTTTCACTAGAAGTTTCCAGTTGAAAAATGCACTCAGCGGAAATGATAAAGACGAAAGTCCAACACAGCTTTATCAAAGCAAGCTCGGTACTGATGGCAAGTGGAGCAAGCCTGAAATACTTCCTTTCTGCGATGTGAAGTATATGTACGCTCACCCTACTTTCTCATCTGATGGAACTACCATTTACTTCGCGAGCGATATGCCCGGAAGCATTGGTGGAATGGATATTTTCCAATCTAAATTAGTGGATGGTTCATTCGGACTTCCAACTAATCTTGGTACAGATATCAATACAAAAGGTGATGAGATTTTCCCATCATTAAAAGATGACAAGACGCTTTACTTCTCAAGTGATGCACATAATAGTCTCGGTGGTTTAGACATTCAAAAAACATCATATGTAAATGGCGCTTGGGGGATTCCTCAACACCTTTCATATCCTTTGAATACAAGTTCTGACGACTTTAGTATCATCTTCAACGAAGATGGTAAAACAGGTTACTTGTCAAGTGATCGTTCAGGAACTGACCGCATCTATGGATTCGAGATTTTGGATCCAAAGATTACTATCGAAGGAATCGTAACAAATAAAGAAAGTATGTTGCCTCTAGGCGGTGCAAAAATTATCGTTAAAGATCTTACAACTGGGGAAGAGAAAACATACTTCTCTGATGCTGAAGGAAAATTCAATATTCCTCTTCAACCAAATCATGAATATCAAGTGAAAACCGAATTGGATGGATATTTCGGAGAATCTGAAATCATTTCCACTAAAGGTGTTACACAAGATAAAGTAATTAAGAAAGTTGTTCAAATGCCACAAGTCGTAGTTACTCCTCCAGTAGTTGAAAACAATGGCGGAAATAATAATGGTGGCTCGAACAATGGAGAAGGAAACCAAAATGAAGGTAATCAAGGAAATAACAAAAACGGAAAAGGAAACTATCCTGTTCCTAATATTTACTGGGATTATAACAAATGGGAAATCAGAACAGATGCCGTCCCATACCTCGATCAATTGGTGAAGCTTTTCAGAGATAACCAAAATCTGAAATTCGAAATCCAGAGCCATAGCGACAGCCGTGGCAGTGTTGAATTCAATGATGATCTTTCTGAGAAGAGAGCAAAAGCAGTTGTTGAATATCTAATCACTCGTGGTGTTCCTCGATCAATCATCATAAGTAAAGGATATGGAGAACGTCAACTCTTGAATGAATGTGCGGACGGAGTGATGTGCGACGAAGAAAAACATCAAGTGAACAGAAGAACGGAATTCATTGTCACCGACAAAAAGAAATAAAAAAAAACCTCGGCGATGCCGAGGTTTTTTTTTAATATCTAAATCCAAACGTGACTATTCCTGATATCAATTCAGTGTCAATTCTTGTTTCATCTACTAAGGCGGGATTATAGAGCCAATAAGATTGCGAACCCGCTTGATAACTTCCCGCTAAATCTAAATAAAACCTACCCTTTCTAAAACCAATCCCACCCGTGTAATTTAAGATGGGATCACTTTGTGCAACTCCATCCTCAAATGGACTTGTTTGATAGCTTGCTCCCGCGCGAAGTCTCAACCATTCTATTAGCCTCCACTCCATACCAACTTTCACTTTATGAGAAGCAGTATAGATGTTTCGAATGGTTTCATTTTCTTCCTCATAGCTGTAATCAGAACTTAATCCTTCACTTCGCATTTGGATATTGCTGAAGTCAGTGTATTCATAATCTGTAGCAATCACTCCAGACTTCCCTAAAATAAAGGCTGAGTTAACCATTAACTTACCTGGTACTCGAACAGAAAAATTACTACTTAATTCTGGAGAAAAAGAATTGAACGTGCTTCCATCAACAAAACTAGAGTTGATAGATGTGCTATATGCATCATCGATGTTTAGCCGCACTGGGCTCTGCCAACCCGCTCCTACTCGAAGCCATTCAGAAGCTCTGTAGATCCCTCCTATTCTGGCCACAACACCGCTTCCACCGGCATTAATATCTTCGTTAAAAGTGTAACCTACGATGTAATCAGATTCAGGAAATTTTTCCGTGTAGGAGCTCGTCTCTCTGAAAAAAGCTGTTTGAATACCTAAAGAAATTCCACCACTCCATTTTTCATCGAAATTAAAACCAAATCCAAATGTCATTTCGTTATGTCTTCCAGATCGATCAATCACTTTTGTTTGAGAAGTGTTATTAGCATTTTCTGCAGGAATGTAGGTATGAGCAATCGTGTCGAGCGGATCGATGAGGTAAGTATCGTAGGCTAAGCCAGCGCTAAAAGGGAACTGATCGTAGATAATATCCTTAGGAGTTCCTTGCGCTTGGAATGCGAATACCTCCATTAATGTACTTGTGCTATTCGTGCCTTCTATTCTTATTCTTTCGTCATACGTATTCAAATTACCAATGCCGAAGCCAAATGTCACTTGAAATCTTTCGTCCTTGTTTGACTTTCGAGTGGTAATCATTGCTAGATTTTGAATGCGTGTTCCAACATCATTTGCATCCTCATCATTTCCAAGAAAAGATGAAGATGTGGTTCGGTCATTATACTTAAATGAAAGTTCAAATGCATTTCGCTTATACATCCCTAGTCCTCCTGGATTATTCCAAAACGATGATGGATCAGCTCCTAATGCTCCAAAAGCTCCTCCCATACCAAGAGATCTTGCGGAACCTGGTGTTCCTTGAAATGAGTAGCGCAAGGCATCAACTTCGTTTTGAGCTTGCAAAAGCTGAGGCGCAAAAGTCCCCAACAGAAGCCCAAATACTATGATATATTGGGATTTCATATTTTTCAAATTAAAGATTAACGACGTCTACCTCCACCCGATCCACCCGATGAACCGCCGCCACTGCGAGATCCACCGCCGCTTCTACTCGGCGAGGAGCTTCCTCCAGAATTACCTCTGTCTATTGAACCACCTCCATTTCTGCTAGGAGGACTAGAACGTTCCGGTGATCTTCTGCCATTACCTCGCTCAGGTTCGACACTAGGATTGCGATTAGGATCCCTTGGCACAGCGCCAGACGAAGGCTTGCCCGATCCAATCGTTGATGAAGGATTTCCTGATGCAGGTCTAATAAAATTATTTCTTCCTCTAAAAATGGTACCGCTTCCATAAGAACTATTGCTCACAGAATTGGTGCTAAACGAAGGTCGGTGACCGTAGATAATACCATTTGAATTTCCGTTGTCTACAAAACTATTTCCCCAACCACCCCAAGCGCCAAAGGGGCGATTCCACGAAGAATAGCCGTAATAGCCACCCCAATAAGGATTACCCCAACCGTTGTTGAAACCCCACCCGTTATTGAAACCCCACCCATTATTAAATGCCCATGGGTCGTAAAAAAAAGGATCATAAAAAAATGGATCATATCCCCAGCCTACGCCGTAAGACATGCTCCATCCAAACATCGGCGACCAAGCCAGACGAGCTCGTGGACTTCCCCAACCTGTGTTAAATCCGCCATTGACGTCTTGATAAACGTCGCCATAATAATTGTTAACCGTACTTCCATCGCCTGAGTTTTCAGTGTAATAATCTTCTTCGGGATAAGATTCTGCCACTGGCGGCGATGTAGTTTCGGGAGTTGATGCAGTTGATGATTTAAAGTTTGAAACATCCGTGATGAAAGTCTCACCCGGAGTGTAATAAACCTCATCATCCTCGTAAAACGTCGACCCTGTGGTACTTTTAGACGAATTACAAGCAGTTGAGAGAGCAATGATGGTTAGCAGTACAAGATGAAATTTGAAAGAACCCATTGCGAATTATTTTTATTGAATTACTCTGACTATATCAAAAGTAGCGAAAAATTTTCACCTACTTTTACGCTCGAATTAACTCAACAATCATACCAAGTAAAGATGGCGGAAAAGCTTACATCACGGGCAACAGATTATTCAAAATGGTACAACGAATTGGTCGTAATGGCTGATTTGGCGCAGCATAGCGAAGTGAAGGGTTGCATGATCATCAAACCATATGGCTATGCCATATGGGAAAAAATGAAGGACGTTCTCGATGCGAAATTCAAAGAGACAGGTCACCAAAATGCATACTTCCCGTTATTCATTCCAAAATCATATTTGAGCAAAGAAGCAGCGCACGTTGAAGGATTCGCGAAAGAGTGCGCAGTAGTGACGCATTATCGTTTGAAAACAGAAAACGGACAAGTAGTAGTTGATCCAGATGCTAAGCTAGAAGAAGAGTTGATTGTTCGCCCTACTTCAGAAACCATTATTTGGAATACATACAAAGGATGGATTCAAAGCTATCGTGACTTACCAATTCTCATCAATCAATGGGCTAACGTAGTGCGTTGGGAAATGAGAACTCGCCTATTCTTGCGTACTGCCGAATTCCTTTGGCAAGAGGGGCATACTGCACATGCAACAGCTCAAGAAGCGATTGAAGAGACAGAGAAAATGCTACATGTGTATGCAGATTTTTCTGAAAACTTTATGGCTATTCCTGTTATTCAAGGAAGAAAAACAGAGAGCGAACGTTTTGCAGGCGCAGTAGATACATTGTGCATTGAAGCTTTGATGCAAGATGGTAAAGCACTTCAAGCGGGCACTTCACACTTCTTGGGTCAGAATTTCGCTAAAGCATTTGATGTAAAATTTGCAAGTAAAGAAGGAGTAAATGATTATGTGTGGGCTACTTCTTGGGGCGTTTCAACGCGTCTGATGGGTGCACTTATCATGACTCACTCAGATGATAAAGGATTGCGCTTACCTCCGAAGTTGGCTCCAATTCACGTGGTGATTGTTCCAATTTATAAAGGTGAAGAGCAACTAGCAGAGATACACGAAAAGATGAAGCCGTTGATGGCCGAACTGAAAGCGATGGGTATCACCGTGAAGTTTGATGGTGACGATACAAAAAGATCGGGATGGAAGTTTGCAGAGTATGAATTGAAAGGAGTTCCAGTAAGAATTGCTGTTGGTCCAAAAGATATGGAAGCAGGAACACTTGAAGCTGCTCGAAGAGACACAGGAGAAAAAATGTCTATTCCTATGGAAGGTGCTGCTGCATATATTCAAAATTTGTTAAATCAAATTCAACAAAATTTATTTGATGAGGCATTTAAACACCGCGCAGAACACACCACGAAAGTTGATAGCTATGAAGAGTTTAAGTCATTGCTCGATTCAAAAGGAGGCTTCTTTTTAGCGCATTGGGATGGCACTTCGGAGACAGAAGAAAAAATTAAGACAGAAACAAAAGCGACCATTCGTTGTATTCCATTAGATAACGAACTCGAAGAAGGACAATGCATGGTCACAGGCAAGCCTAGTAAGCAACGCGTTGTTTTTGCTCGTGCATATTAATTATAAAGGCTTATGCAAGAACCAAGAGAACTCATTGATCAGTTGCTTCGTGAAAAAAGTGTTCTGAAGCAAGACGTATTCAGCGCGACGATCGACACCTTTCAAGATTTGAAAGAAGTGTTGAAAGAAGTGATATCAGAAATCACCACAAGATTTGGCAACACCGACAAGCGTGTTGAGATTTACTATCAAGATCGCGGTGATTTTCAAGCTGAAATTAAAGTGGCTAGTGATGTTTTGATTTTTCAAATGCACACCAATGTTTTTCAGTTTGACGATGAGCACCCTCTTTGGAAAAGTGGTTATTTAAAAGACCAACCGAAAAACTCTTATGTAGGAATCATCAATGTCTTCAATTTTTTGGCAGACTCGATGCGTTATCAGCGTCAAATGGATATTGGCTATTTGTTGGGTCGTATCTTCTTGAATAAAGATAGACACTTCATGGTGCAAGGGAAACGCCAACTTGGCTTCTTGTACAATGACTTTATCAATTCGACATTGGACAAGGCAACATTGAAGAAAGTGGTAGAAAGCATAATTCTTTACACCCTTGATTTTGATTTGCTCATTCCACCTTATGAGCATTTACAGCAGGTTACTGTTGAGCAAATCCAAAGCATTTCACAGAGCCATACACTTGCAACAGGTAAGCGCTTAGGCTTTAAGTTTGGATTGGATGATCAGCACATGTAATTTTTTTTCGAAAAAAGTTGACAGATTCAAAACTGTGATTATATTTGCACCCGCTTTACAGCACGGCCCGTTCGTCTAGGGGTCAGGACACAAGATTTTCATTCTTGGAACAGGGGTTCGATTCCCCTACGGGCTACAAAGCACAAGGCTTCCGAAAGGAAGCCTTTTATTTTTTTATAATTCCCAAATGAGGCCGATCTGACTGTTGAAAGTGGATTTGATAATACCCACCGGCGGCCTACTATCGTAGTAATGATTCAACTCTATTCTCACACCTAAATGCTTTCCTACTGGTGTTGTAAACGCATGCTGACCAGCAACACGAACATCATTCAGTCGATTCAATAATGGCTGATAATAAGTAGTGCTCACCAAGTTCCATTTACCAGGCACCTTATGCGTAAATGAAAAATAGAAACTAGACCTTCCGTAAAGAACTGACTCTTCTCCTCTATTCACCTTTTCATAATCCCACATGACGCTGCTACCTAAATAGTAGCGAGAGTTATCTTTTTCATATAGCTTGAAACGCAATCCACTGCCCAAGAGATTGCGTCGATCCAACCCAAGCAGCCGATTGTATTGCATTTGAGTAAATGCCTCCCATTTTAGCCAATCGATTGCCGTGGAGCGATTATATCTAGCATGAAAAAGACTCATGTTGTTGAATTGAACTTCTTGCGCTACAGAGAAACCCGTTTCGCCCAAAAACATCCAATAATCATTTTTATTCTTTTTAAAAACGGTCGTTCGCGCAGAGGTAGCTAAGAATAGATTTTGGTATTTCTGCATTTGAAAATTGCCTTGCACCACTCCAGACCACCCCAAAGAGTCCAAATGCATTCGACTCTGCTCGATGTTAACAACTTGACCATGAGTTACCTGAGCGTAAAACACCAAACAAATCAGGGATATGCGAACGGCAATATTCATAAGGTGCGAAAATATCAATTTAAAGTGAGCCATTTGAACCACTTCGCTTGATTCCTTTTACGGGAAAAAGTAAATTTCGGGAAACCCTAAAACCTTCATCCAATGGTCAATATCCAATTAAAAATCGTAGAAGAAGGCTTGAAGCATCCGCTCGCCGAGCTACAACGCCAGCTCACACATCACCTCTTTGAGGATGATATCATTGTGCGAACAAAGGCAGATTTGACACTGAAGATCAAGTTTACGCGAGATCATGATCAAGACCTCATTCTACTTCAATTGCGAGAAACCGAATCCAAAGCCAAGCTTGGAGAAAAGGTCATTCATTACATGGAGAAGTCTTGGGTGCGCGATACTATAGCGGAATCGCACGCCCTTTTGGCTCCGGTAGCGGTAGTTTCCTAATTCTAAAAACCTATCACTTTAAAAAAGAACTTCTTTAAACAGAAGTTCTTTTTATTTTAGCCTGCATTAAGCCTTCTAACTCTGTTCTTTTCTCGGACGAAACCTTCCAAGGTTATTTCCGTTAAATGGGGTTGATTATTGAAGATTTAAATGTCAACCACCCTATCAATGCATTCAAAATCAGCCAACACAGATGGCTCTCAAAAGTTAGTAACCCTATTTGAGCTTTATAAAAGATATAAAACTCATGATAGTGCTTTCTGCTACCGAGGAGCATTCTCAGAGCAATTTACCGGGACAATCATCGATATCTCCGAAGGCGCAGCCTTTAGAACAGATGGTTCTGTAAATCGTAAAGTATCATTCTTGCTTGTAGAATGTTTCCAAAATATCATTCGCCAT